>Ga0105044_10003562_pt1 | contig 21369 bp, 18 predicted proteins | sample MAT01_FD_78092 | JGI IMG/M metagenome (GOLD analysis project Ga0105044, IMG submission 78092) | Freshwater microbial communities from Lake Fryxell liftoff mats and glacier meltwater in Antarctica - MAT-01 | ecosystem: Environmental > Aquatic > Freshwater > Ice > Liftoff microbial mat | place...
TAAAGCTCGGTCAGCGGGCGCGGTTTAAGTGCGGTGCTTTCTGAGCGGCAGCTCGATGCGGCTGAAACGTTGCCGCTGAAAATTGCGGCGCTTAGAATCGCGGCGCTTAGAATCGCGGCGCTTCGAATTGCGGCGCTTAGAATTGCGGCGCTTCGAATTGCGGCGCTTAGAATTGCGGCGCTTCGAATCGCAGTTCGAATCAAGGTTTGCATCAGCGGGCCGGTTTGCTGTGAAAGGTAAAGCAAAAGACCGACAGAGCCGCTGGTTTATTTCGAGCTGGCGTATTTCGCTTCACTTAAAACGAGTTCAAGCGCTTTCATAAAACCGAAACGACGTTTGCTCAGGACCGCGCTCGTCGATCGGCGCTAACGCCAGCGAACGCGCAGCGGGTAAAAAGTGTTGCAAAGCGCGTTCGTAAACACGGCGTTTGAAGCTGACCACATTGCTCAATGGGTACCAAAAATCGACCCAACGCCAGCCGTCGAACTCGGGTGCGTCGGTGGCATCGAGTTTAAAGCGCGATTCTTCGCAGACGAGTTTCAGCAAAAACCAAACTTGCTTTTGCCCGACACAAACCGGGCGTTCTCGATGCCGGATGTAGCGCTCGGGCAAGCGATATTTCAACCAGCCGGGGGTTGCCGAAAGCACCTCGACATCGTCTGCAACTAGTCCGGTTTCTTCATGCAGTTCACGATACATCGCCTCTATCGGCGTCTCGTCAGAATTCATGCCGCCTTGTGGAAACTGCCAGCCGTCATGGCCAATTCTACGCGCCCAAAAAACGCGCCCAAGCTTTTCCTCAATCAAAATAATGCCGACATTCGGCCTATATCCGTCTGGGTCAATCACATGAAACCTCAAAATACTGGTGCGCAAGCTTGCGCCACGCTAATACCCTAGATTCTTCCATGCCGTTCACATTGCGGCAAGGTTAATTTTTGGGTGTTAGCAAGATCAGGTCGCTTTGTGGCGACCGCGCTTGCGTTGCTATAGTTGGACTCCAAACCTGAAAAATAGGCACCTAATTGTGCAGAATCAACCCGTGACACTTTCCCCGATCATTGCTGGATGCTGGCGCATGCACAGCTGGGATTGGACTGTGCAAAGGCGCTTGGAGTGGCTCAGCGCCTGCATTGATTGCGGGGTCAGCAGTTTTGATCACGCCGATATTTACGGTGGCTACAGCGTTGAAGCGCTGTTTGGCGAGGCTCTTGCACTCAATCCTTCGTTGCGCAGGCAAATGCAGTTGGTTAGTAAGTGCGGCATCCAGCTGATCAGTGCTGCGCGCCCGGAGCACCGCATAAAAGCATACGACACATCAGCTTTGCATATTGAGCGCAGTGTTGAGCAGTCACTGCGCGCCTTGCGCACCGATTATTTGGATACGCTTTTGTTGCACCGGCCTGACCCATTGTTAGACGCCGATGTCGTTGCGAAAGTTTTTCAACGTCTGCAGCGTGCAGGAAAAGTTCTGACCTTTGGGGTTTCAAATTTCACGCCCACACAATTTTCGCTGCTGCACAGCCGCGTGCCATTGGTAACCAATCAGGTTGAGTGTTCGCCCTTACAGCTTGCGCCACTGCACGATGGCACTTTTGATCAGGCGCAGCAGCTGCGCATCGCTCCGATGATTTGGTCGCCATTGGCGGGTGGAAGAATTTTTAATTCCGATGACGTTGCTGCAGTGCGAGTGCAATCAACATTAAAGGCTGTCGCCGCGCGCGTTGCGGTATCGGTCGCGACCGTTGCTTATGCTTGGCTGGCGCGTTTACCGTGTCGACCACATTTAATTGTCGGATCTTCTCGGATGTCAGCGATGCATGAAGCGCTCGCTGCGCTGACACTCAATTTAGATGCACCTAGCTGGCACGAGATTTGGAGCGCTGGAGCAGGGCGCGATGTGCCTTAAATGCTGATTGCCGTCGCAAATAAGTCGGTTTGGCAGGTTGAGAGTCAAGTCCCGCCGGTTAAGATTAGGCGGTCTTTAAATAATAACGAGTCCACTCATGAACGCGACGTCTAGCGCCAGCTTAGAAGATTATTTTCGCCCCTTTAGAGAACAGACCGTTGGTTTTGATACGTTTTTTGAATCGCCCTGTGGGCGTCAACCGCTGGTGTATGCGGACTGGACTGCAAGCGGGCGGCTGTATGGGCCGATCGAAGACATTATTAAAAATGATTTTGGCCCATTGATTGGAAATACCCATACTGAAGCCAATTTCACTGGCACCAGCATGACGGTTGCCTATCATGAAGCGCAAAGAATTATAAAAAAGCACGTCAATGCCGTCGATGAGGATGTATTGCTATCCGTAGGCTCAGGTATGACCGGCGCGATGGCGAAATTACAGCGAATACTGGGTTATAAAATTCCCTCGCCAGCAATGAAGTATGTGAATCAAGCGGCTATAGACCGCCCAATCGTGTTCATGACGCATATGGAACACCACTCAAATCAAACCGCATGGTTTGAAACGATTGCGACCGTCGAAATAATTTTGCCGACTGCTGAGGGTTTAGTTGACTTAAACCACTTTGCAACGCTGCTAGAAAAGTATAAAAACCATAAGACTAAAATTGCCTCAGTTACCAGTTGCTCGAACGTTACCGGTATTGCCACGCCGTACCATCAAATAGCGAGGATGATTCATCAAGCTGGCGGCTGGTGTTTTGTGGATTTTGCGTGTTCAGCGCCTTATGTTGCAATTGATATGCATCCAAAAGACCCAGATGAGAGATTAGACGCGATATTCTTTTCACCCCATAAATTTTTAGGTGGCCCCGGCACAACTGGTATATTGATTTTTAATCATGCACTGTATAGCCCAGGGCAAATCCCCGATCAGCCTGGGGGCGGTACAGTAACCTGGACAAATCCTTGGGGCGGACATCAATTTTACGACGACATTCAAACCAGAGAAGATGGTGGTACGCCCGCTTTTGTACAAACCATCCAGACAGCGCTGTGTGTAAAACTAAAGGAAAAAATGGGCGTGGCGGCCATTTTGGCGCGCGAGCATCAACTAGTAGATAAAATTTTCGCAAAATTCGCAAGCGTGCCCAATATTCACATCTTGGCTGGCGAAATCAAAGATAGGTTGGGCGTCATATCCTTTTATATTGATGATCTGCACTTTAATTTAGGCGTTAAACTGCTCAATGATCATTTTGGTGTGCAAGTGCGGGGCGGCTGTTCCTGTGCCGGTACATACGGGCATTATCTTTTGAACGTAGAGAAAGACTTCAGTAACCAAATTACCTGCAAAATAGACCGAGGTGATCTAACTGAGAAGCCGGGTTGGATCAGAATGTCAATACATCCAACCATGACCGATCAAGAGCTGGACTATATTTTAAACGCGATTTTGGATGTTGCTAAAAATCATCAAGCGTGGCTGAAAGACTATTGCTATTGCCCGATTGGAAATAGCTTTATTCACAGTGCAGAGCCACAGTCAAAAATTTTAGAACTGTTTAATTTGTAGTACCGTCGCTGCAATTTAAATTCGTCATTGCAGCACGCTTTTGGCGACAATCTAGTTTGTTGGCAGCGCTTAGCCGCTGGATCCCCGACAAAAACGCTCGGGTAGGCGGGGTATGGCGGATGTATTAGCGGCCGTGAATGCTTTTGATGCTAGAAATTTTGAAAATTAACACCGCCGACATTGTCTTCATTGCCGCGTCGGCTGGTGTTACCGCCCTGATATTTGGCCTGATCCTTTCCCTTCGTTGAGCGCTCTAGCAACTGTACAAAGTGGGTATCGCTTGGAAATTTAGAGCTGAAACCGATGCTGGCCGTCAATTTCAGGGTTGCGTCACCCGCCTTTAAATTGATATCGCGTGCAATTGCGGACACCAAAGTGTCGCTCAGCTTTTGCGCTTGGAATTCGGGCACCAAAGGCATCAAAACGACGAATTCGTGATTGTCCCAACGCCCAACCACTTGGCCGCGTTCCAACGTTCTGGAAATGCGCTGCGCGATTGTTTTAAGCACGCCGTCTGATTTTTCCTGGCCTTTCTCTTTGGAAAATTCGCGAAATTTGTCCAGTTCAATCCACAAAATTGAGAAGTTGGCGCGCGATTTCATTGCCTCAGTGAAGCCAGTCGATGCGCGTAGTTCCACTGCGGCGCGGTTGTAAATCTGGGTTAGTTTGTCAATTTCACGGTCGGATTTGTCCTCCGCTTCACCGCGCGCCAGTTCCATAGAATCAATCGCGCGCTGAGCAAATTCACCGGCATCGTTTAATTCATCAGCGGTGAAATTAGCGCCGGGTTCACGCGCAATCAAAAGAATGCCAAATCCAGGTTTGGGAATCGGGATCGGCAGCACAACCAGGGTCTGCGCAGTCCAGCGTCCAACCTCGGCAAGCAAATTTAAAGTCACCGCGTTGCCAGACCAAGCAACGTTTTTAAAAGGCTGTTCGTACGCTTTGATCAAGGATTCATATGCCGTCTGGGTTCGTGGATCAACGCAAACTAAGCGATCCCCTTCACCCTCAGGAAAGCGCACCAGCGCGGCGCACGAGCGCTGCGGTACGGACTTCTTGACCCGTGCTAGCAGCCTACGCAGCACCACAAAACTCAAATCATCGGCGCTGGCCCGGTTAACGGCGTGTTTAAGCTCTGCATCAAACTCTAACTTGATATTTTCACGTTCAGTGTGAAGCTGAAAATGTGCGTCTTTGCGGCGATCAAGCGCCTGGTTGCGGCGCTTATGTATCACCACGAAAAGCGCAATCGCGATAATCAGGCCCAGCGCTACCGTCATTGAGCCGGTGTAGAGATTCCAGCTCAAAAACTCAGCTGTTTGCGCGCAGGCGATCGCGGGAATCCCGGCCAACAATACGGCTGGGAAGAGCGCAAAGTAGAAGCGAAGCATCAACCGATTCATTTAGTTTTAGTTGAATCGAGGTGCAGATGCAGCCAGTCATTGACGGTATTGTGCCACTGGATCGAGTTTTCTGGTTTTAGGATCCAGTGATTTTCATCTGGATACCAGAGGAACTTACTTTCGATGCCCTTGCGCTGCAGTGCGGTAAACGCACTAATTCCCTGCTCAAACGGTACGCGGAAGTCATTCATGCCATGAATGACCAACATCGGTGTTTTCCAATTTTGCACTTTGGTAATTGGATTGTCGCTTTCAATCGCAGCGCTTTGCTCCCAGGCGACGCCACCGTTTTCCCATTCGGCAAACCAAAGTTCTTCCGTTGAGTAGGACATAAAGCGCTTATCAAATATGCCCGCGTGGGTGACTAAGCACTTAAATCCATCTGGCCAAGCGCCCGCGATCCAGTTGGTCATGTAGCCACCGTAAGAACCGCCTAAGGCACAGGCGCGTTTGCCGTCTAAAAACGAGTATTTTTCTAGTGCGGCGCTAAGCCCCTTTTGTAAGTCTTCAAGCGGCTTGCCACCCCAATCGCCGCTAATCGCGTCCGTGAACTTTTGGCCGTAGCCTGTCGAGCCGTGAAAATCCACCATAAGTGCGGCAAAGCCCTGGCCGCTGTAGGTTTGTGGGTTCCAGCGATAGTGAAAATGATTGCCGAAGCTGCCCTGTGGGCCGCCGTGGATTAGAAATGCGATTGGATATTGCTTGCTTGCATCGAAATTAGCCGGTTTGACCAACCACGCATAGACGGTTTCCCCGCCAGCGCCGGCAAAACTAAATTGTTCTGCGGCGCCAAACTCGATTTTATTGAGCTGCTCACCATTGAGGTTGGTAAGTTTTGAAATTGCGCCACCGGACAGCGTCGTTGCAAAAAGTTCAGCCGGTGCGCGTAAATCATCGCGCGCAAACACCACTTTGTTTTTATTGACCGAGTAGCCGGAAACTGAGCCAGCGCCCGAAATTTGTTTCGCTTTACCGGTCGCCACTTCGATGCTAAACACCGGATGTTGGCCTATATCATCAGCTGCTGTAATCAGGGTTTTGCCATCTTGCGAAATTGCCAAGCCATCCGGAGAACGATCCCAGTTGGGCGCAATTTCACGGGTCTCACCGGAGCTGAGCGTGCGCTCCATAATGCGAAATCGATCTGCCTCGAAGTTAGCGCGGGTCATTGCGCGGTAATAGAGTTTTTTGCCATCGGCGCTTGGCAAGGGATACGCATCCCACGCTAGATTGTCAGGCGTTAAGTTTTTTGCTGCATTTATGCCTGCAATTTCGCTCTGGTAAACATCAAAATTGGTGCTCCAAGGCTCCGTCTTACCGGCGATGCGTGCGCCAAAATAAATCGTGCCGCTATCGGGGCTAAAGGCATATTCGGAATCATCGCCATTCGGTTTGCTTGGCACGTCCGCATCCATAGGAATGCCGCCAGCGCTGCGGCTTACTAGCTGTGCTTGAGTTATCGACTCGCCACTTAAGTTTGCGGTAAACAGCTGCGCACGGGTGCCATTTGCCCAAGTGTCCCAGTGTCGGATAAAGAGCTTGTCATGCAGCGTGCCGGTGGTCTTTTTAGCCGCTGTTTCATCCAGCCGAGCCTTGGTACAGGCAAAATCGGCGGCGCAGTCCACAAATACTTCAGTCGAGAACGCGACCGTTTTGCCATTTGGCGATATCACAAAGCCACCGACATCCAAAGTGATATCGGATACCTGCTGAGCTTCGCCGCCAGAAAAAGAAAGCTGCCAAATTTGACTCGTGCCATTGCGGCTGCTTAGAAAATAGACCGACTTTCCATCGGGCGCAAAACGCGCATTGCTAACCGATTGCCCCTTTGCTGCCAAGCGTCTGGCGTTACTGCCGTCAATATTGGCTAGCCAAAGGCCGTTAACACCTTTGTTTGCAGCCATATCCGTTTCGCGCAGCGCATATAGCAATAGGGTTCCATCTGGCGATATTCGTGGGTCACTTACGCGCTTTAATGTGACCAAGTCTTGTACGGTGAAGCCCTGTTTTAATTCAGGTTTTACCGCTTGTGAAAGCGCTGAGTTCGATATCCCAAGCAAGGCTATGGCGAACGCAATATTTTTTTTCATAAGTAGCATCAGGTTAGTCTCCAGCGCCAAAAAGGTAGTTACATCTTAAAGTGATGTTGTAGTGAGCGCCATGGAAACTAGTGCTTAAGTCTAAATTTATGCCGGATTACACGTTGCGCTTAGGCAAAACTGCCAGACAAAACTGCGCTTTGCGATTAGGATCAGGGGGCTTTGCAGAAACTTCGTTTCGCTTCTCTAATTTACCGGCGTCGGGAGTTTGCTACGCTAAATTCCTATCATCAATCGAGCACAAGCCCATGAACCCTGAAAATCTGCGCATCAACGGCCCACGACTTTGGGACTCTTTAATGACATTAGCGCAAATCGGCGCTACGCCCAAAGGCGGCGTCAAGCGGTTGGCCTTGACCGATTTGGACAAACACGGCCGCGATTTAGTGGTGCAATGGGCGAAAGCGGAAAACTTGGCAATCACGATCGACCAGATCGGCAACGTTTTTATGCGCCGCGAAGGCAACGATCCAAGTTTGCCACCCATCGTTTCCGGCAGTCATATCGACACGCAGCCCACAGGCGGCAAGTTTGACGGCAATTACGGCGTTTTGGCCGCCTTGGAAGTCGTGCGTACCCTCAATGAGCACGGAATTCAGACGCAAGCGCCGATTGAGGTGGCGTTTTGGACCAATGAAGAGGGTAGCCGCTTTGTGCCGGTGATGATGGGCTCGGGTGTTTTTTGCGGCGCATTTAGTCTTGAGCACGCCTATGCCGCGAAAGACGTGGACGGTAAAACAGTCAAGGATGAGCTGGCGCGCATCGGCTATTTAGGGACGCAAGTACCCGGTCAGCATCCGATAGGCGCGTACTTTGAAACCCATATTGAGCAGGGGCCGGTATTAGAAGACGCAGACAAAGTGATTGGTGTCGTGCCCGCAGTAATGGGGCTTTCCTGGTATGACTGCGTGGTTACCGGCATGGAAGCGCATGCCGGCCCCACGCCGATGCATTTGCGTAAAGACGCGCTGCAGGTGGCAACTAAAATCATGCAGGAAGTGGTGCATATCGGTAATCGCTACCCGCCCTATGGCCGTGGCACGGTTGGCATGGTTCAAGTATTTCCGAACAGCCGCAATGTGATTCCGGGTGAAGTCAAATTTAGTATTGATTTGCGCAATATAACCGCGACGTTATTGACCACGATGCATGAAGAAATTTTGGCTTTTGTGGAAAAAACCACGTCCGATAGCGGCCTGAAAATCAGTATCGAGCGGGTTTCTTACTATCCGCCGTGCCCGTTTCACGTAGATTGTGTCGACGCCGTGCGGGCGGCAACGGCAACACTGGGTTACTCAAATATGGACGTTGTTTCCGGCGCTGGGCACGATGCGATTTATACCGCGCGTTTGGCACCGTCTGGCATGATTTTCGTGCCCTGCAAAGATGGCATTAGCCACAACGAAATCGAAGATGCCAAGCCGGAGCATCTGGAAGCGGGCTGCAATGTTTTGCTGCACGCCATGTTGAATTTAGCCAAAGTCGCGGCTTAGCCTGATGGATTTGATTATTCGAAACGCCAACTTGCCAGATGGCCGAGTGGGCGTCGATATTGCGGTAAACGATGGCCGCATCGCAGCGGTTGAACCCAGTATTCAAACGCAAGCGCACACTGAAATAGACGCGGCCGGCAACCTCGTTACGCCGCCGTTTGTCGACACGCATTTCCATATGGATGCGACGTTGAGCTACGGTTTGCCGCGCGTGAATCAATCCGGTACTTTGCTTGAAGGAATCGCGCTTTGGGGCGAACTCAAGCCGCAGCTCACCCAGGACGCGCTGATTGAACGCGCCCTGCAATACTGCGATTGGGCGGTTGGTCGCGGTTTGTTGGCAATCCGTTCGCATGTCGATATTTGTGATGACCGCCTGCTGGCCGTCGAAGCGCTCTTGCACGTCAAAAAGCAGGTTGCACCGTATCTGGATTTGCAGCTGGTCGCATTTCCGCAAGACGGCATTTTGCGCAGCCAGACCGCGTTCGAAAACCTACGTCGTGCGGTTGCGTTAGGCGTTGATGTCGTCGGCGGTATTCCGCATTTTGAACGCACTTTTGCGGATGGCACGGAATCCGTGCGCCTGTTGTGCGAATTCGCGGCAGAACATGGCCTGCCAGTCGATATGCATTGCGATGAATCGGACGATCCGATGTCCAGGCACATTGAAACACTCGCCTATCAAACCCAGCGTTTGGGCCTGCAGGGCAGGGTGACTGGCTCACATCTGACGTCCATGCATTCAATGGACAACTATTACGTCAGTAAATTGCTGCCGCTAATCCGGGAAGCGGGGGTGGCGGCCATTGCCAACCCATTGATTAATATCACTTTGCAAGGCCGACACGATAGCTACCCAAAGCGCCGAGGCATGACCCGCGTGCCGGAAATGATGGCTGTGGGCATCAATGTTGCCTTTGGCCAAGACTGCGCGATGGACCCGTGGTACAGCTTAGGCTCGGGCGATATGCTGGAAGTCGCGCACATGGGGCTGCACGTGGCACAAATGACCGGGCAAGCGGCGATGCGTCAGTGTTTTGCCGCCGTAACAGAAAACCCGGCGCGTATTTTGGGCTTGCAAAACTATGGTGTCGCGCCCGGTTGTAACGCCGATTTAGTCATTTTGGACGCGACTAACGTGATTGACGCGATTCGGCTACGCGCAACCCGCACCTATGTGTTGCGCGCGGGCAAGGTGATTAGTCGCTCGCCTGCGGCACACGCAAGTTTGAGTTTGCCAACGCTAAATGTTGGGGAAATGCGTTCGGTGCAGGTGGACTATCGATTGGTGGGGCGGTGAAGCCGCGCAATAAATGCGAGCAAGAGCCAGTATGCTGCCGTGATACTTGCGATTGAGCTGATCGTCGCAGTGTTTCGAGCAACCGCCCCTGAGTCCGCGCTTTCGCGAGGATAACTACAAATTAATCTAACCAAATGAAAAAAGCTCTGCTTTTAGTAAATGAGCACTCCCGAAAAGGGAATAATTTAATAACTCAAGCCACAGCAATATTGCAGTCACTGGGCTTTGAGTTAATTGTAAAATCCACCAATCATGCCGACGAAATTTCCACATCAATTCGGCAGCACCAAGATCAAGTTGAATTAGTCATCATCGGTGGTGGTGACGGCACACTCAATTGCGCCATTGAGAGTTTGATAGACACTAGATTGCCGTTGGGTATTTTACCCATGGGAACCGCCAACGATTTAGCCCGAACTCTCAAAATTCCGACAGATTTAGCTGCAGCTTGCCAAGTAATTGCCGACGGTAAAGTTCGACTGATAGACTTGGGTTGGGTAAACGGACAATATTTTTTTAACGTAGCAAGTTTGGGATTGAGCGTGCAAATTACCCAGCGGCTGACCAAAGACGCGAAACGGCGGTGGGGGATTTTAGCTTATGCAGTTACTGCTTTACAAACGATTTGGGCATCGCGACCATTTCGAGCAGAAATTAAGGTAAATAACCAATCTTTTCATGTCAAAACAATTCAGATTGCTATCGGCAATGGTCGCTATTACGGCGGCGGCATGACAGTTGCCGAAGATGCCACTATTGACGACGGACGTCTGGATTTATATAGTTTGGAAACGCAACATTGGTGGGAAATTATTGCTTTGCTGCCATCAATGCGGCAAGGAAATCATAGCGTTTGGCAGAACGTTCGCGGCTTGCACGCTCAAGAATTCGAGATTTATACAAGCAAGCCCCGTCCAATTAATACCGATGGTGAAATTACCGCCTATACGCCTGCGAAGTTTCGGGTAATTCCCCAAGCTTTAGCAGTTATCGCGCCCGCCTAAAGTAAAATCATTATTTACGGCTGTTAAAATAAGTGTCACCCAATTACGCTAATCCAGGTTACCAAGTTTCATGTGACGGGCACAAATCTATTGAACGCCGCCGCTATTTGTGCGAGCGACTGTATAAGTGTGCTCAACGCACCGCTCGCCGCGAAAAATGGCCTTCGCCGATCCGCTACGCTGCATCCCCACGCGCTCAAGCAGTTTAATGCTGGCCAAGTTTCGTGCATCAGTAACGCCGATGATTTGCGTCGCTTCAGTGCATTCGAAAATCAAATCAATTACGGTGCAAACGGCATCCGTAGCCAAACCACGCCCTTGTGCGTTTGGGCTCATGCTAAAGCCGATTTCCGCATGCGTTTTATCATTCGCCAGGCACACGGCAATATCGCCAATCAGCAGATTGGAGTCCAGTTCGCCAATACCGAGCTGCAGCCATTGCCCAGGGTAAAACAGCGCCGCGCCCTGCATTTCAAGTAGGAATTTTTCGGCCCAGGCATCCGATTGCGCGGTCCAACCCTGATATTTTCCGACCTCAGGGTCTTGCCGATAAGACTGAAATGCGGCTAGATCTGCTGGTGTTAAACGCCGCAATTGCGTGCGTTTACCAAGGCGGGGGAGTGGATTTTGCAACTTCATGTCGCCACCTTAAAATGAACTATATTGATAGCGCGATGAAGTGCGCGTCGATTTTCCGGGATCGATTTGCCTAACAACTGCAAAGTATTCGCTGTACGCCTCTGCAAGATGTCGAGCTTAGATCAATTTGGCTCCACGTTTTGTCGCGCACAAAAAACCCGCGGTTATGCGGGCTTTTTGGACTTACTTAAACATCTATTTGGTGCCAAAAGAGGGCCCTAGCACCCTTGCTTGGCTTGCTGGCGGCGTTGGCGTAATTTTGGAGCGATTGGGTTTCAGTTACGGCTCTTCCAACACCGAAAACGCCTCTGGCTGCTCAAAATAGTTCGCGAGCACATGCTGAGCAATGAAACTGTTATTCGTAAAACTACCATACACGCCAGTGTTGTTGGTGTCGTGGGGCAGGGCTAGCGCACTGCGACGAACGCTTGACGCGTTGTGTCACACCGCGCTTGCACTTGCTGCAGCGTCCAAGCAGCCGTGCCACTCTCCACTAGCCCGCTGGTTCGAATGCCGCCTAGTGCGTTCTGCACGCCCACGTCCGTCAATTTGCATTCCAGCAGACGTAGGCGGGTGCCATACTGCGCGATTGAGGCGGGGGTGGGGCTCAATGATCTGGGCTGTGTCTAAAGCTGGGGTTGAGTTATTAACGCGATACCGGCAAGATTGGGTAGGGGGTGTGCATTGATGAATGAAGTGCTTTACCGTGCAATGCGTCCTGATGCAGACGGGCGCCCAGAAGTCGGGCCGCATGCTGAAAAAATAGGTGTTAGGGCAGAGGATGATATTCCGGTCACGTCTGAAGGTATGGTTCACCCGCAATCCGGTGGGATGTCGGTCACGGCAAATGATCCAATGATGTTGCCTGTGCACAGAAGACCCATAAATATGCAAGGAAATTCAAAAAAAACGGTTGTTTTTAAAATTGAACAGCCTGAACTTCCTGGGTGTTTAGTTGCAAGAATTGATAAACCGATAGAACTTCCTGCACACCGATCAATCGAACCAAGAGAATGTTGTACTTTTCTATTGTTTGAACAGGCGCTTGCTTCAACACGGGATAATTGGCGGAAATTATGAGTGATAAAACTGAGCAATACCGAGCATTTCTAAGCTTTGCGCTAAGTGCCCAAGACGCTGGCAATGAAGATCGCGAGGAACTGTATATGTCAAAACTCGATAAGATTTGGCTGTCAATGACGGCTGAAGAGGTCGCAAAAACTGAAGTCATTTCCCGAGAGCTGTCGCTCTTACGCCAAAGAAAATTTAATCCAACCAGTACAAAGAGTGGGTTAAACATGGTGTCCCAGAATGTGAACTCTGGGCTTTTTAAAATGAAATATCCTTCTGGCAGAGTTTCGTTCCCCCTAATGGAACCTAAAGATTTGTGTTTTGCATGAGTGAGTTAGTATGAGTCACGACATTGTGCGTGGTGCCTTTGCCATATTTTGCGATGACTATCGGCAAGAAATGACAGGTCAAGAGACACTAGTAGGCATTTATGGGGCTGAGGTGGCGTTGACCGAGCTGCCGGCAGCGCTTCCTCAATTAGTCATTATCATAAGTGCTTGGTGTGCTTTTGACGATCTATTCGAAGAATGCGAATTTATTGCCACTATGAATGACATAGAAATCTATCGTTCTCCCGTTGGCAAGTTTAAAGAGGCCATTGAAGAACGTCGAAAAAAACTTGGCGGGCAATTAAAGTCTGGCCCGGAAAATCGGGTTTTGGTTCGAATTGTTCATCGAATTGTGCCGTTTTTTATTGAAAAGCCTGGTTTTATACGGGCACATGTTAATACAGGTAGAGAGTTGCTGCGGGCAGGATCACTTAAAATTCTAGGCAATTCATCTGGCTTAGAAAATGAAATTCCGCTGGCAGAAACTAAAACTTTAATAGAGGATAGTTTCAAATATTGAAGCGACTTTTTTTATTTCGAGTCTGTGGCTAAAGCCTAAGCTCCATCAAAGCAAATCCGCCAGCGCATCCGCGCCAGCGTTGTAATAGATCATCAGACTGTTAATATCCCGGTGCCCAATCACCCGCGCCAAATCCATCTGAGGCAACGTTTTAGACAAGCGGAACGCGTCAATACCTTTGAGACAACTTTAGTTACAAGTTCAGTGTAGTTTTACCTCGGTCGATGAATTGCTGTCGGATTTCGTCGGCAGGGTTATTAGGGAGATCGGCAGCGGGTTGATTGAAAAACTATCAGGTGGCGCTTTGGCGTTGGGCCTGTTCTTTACAAAACGCTCCGGGTTGGCTGCATAAGCCCGAATTAGCTAGTCTTGTTTTTGCTTCGTTACTGCAATCGAACGGCTAAAAAAGGCGTCAGCAGGAATGCAGACCACTGTGATGTTCCACGTTGTACCAAGCGAAGAATTCCGCACCTGCTCCGCGCGTGATTCATGTTGACGAAGTTTTTTGGGTAGCACGCCTGAGTTTTTAGCGTTTTGAAATGCGCTTTCGAGGACGCATTATCGTTGCCGCCACGCGTTTTCTGTAAGTTGGCATAGCGCCCTAGTGTTTTAGGGAGGTTTAGGTAGTTAATTGTGGAAACGCAAACGAAAAAACCGCCTTTTAGCGATGCTAGGCGGTTTTTGTGCGATGCAGTGGTGAGTTGTGAATCTTATAAGTGGTGCCCAAAAGAGGACTCGAACCTCCACGGGTCGCCCCGCTAGTACCTGAAACTAGTGCGTCTACCAATTCCGCCATCTGGGCACGCGAATGGTCACTTTTTGACCAAGTAGAGCTGCGCATATTATCGGGCGGCGTGGCGCTGTCAAGCTCGGTGTTCGGCGAACTCGCCTTGGCGTTTAACAAATGTGTTTCTTTGCAATCGGGAAACGCCATTTGATCGGTTTGAAATTATCGAGAGCCTTATCACAGAATGGCGGTTCACCCCGTGGTTTACACATTGTATTAAAACGTTGCGCTGTTACATTGCTCGCCACAAAACCGTTTTAGCGAAATTTTAGATGCGAATCTTTAGCCTATTAACTTTCATGGCATGCCTGTTCGCTAGTGCTGAACTTACGGCATCGAATGCGGTTTTTTATGCGGGTGGCGCGGGTAAAGAGCGTTTTAATGACGTGCACTATCTTTCTGACGGCACCGCCCTGATTGCCGGGCAGGCAGAAAATCTGAATTGGCTGCCGATCAATACGCTGCGAATCGCGGTTAGTGCTGCTGGCATCGATTCGGCGGCTACTGGTCAGGTGGGTTTTGTGTTGCGCACTAGTGGCGATTTGTCGGAAGTTTTGCAGGTTTTGGAATTCCCGGCGGGTTCGGTGCGCGATGTCTTTAAAATTCGTTCGAGTGAAGTGCCAGGGGCTGCTACCGGCGCGATTTTTATTTCCGGCAGCCGTGACAATGGCGCTACCAACGGCTATTTTTTGGCGAAGCTCAACGCCAATTTCGTGACCGCGCTGCCGAGTGCACTGAGCTTTGTCTACAACGTCGAAGCGGGTGGCGACCATAAGGAGCGTCAGCCGTGGGATGTGGGTGGCGATGGCAAAGTGGTTTATGCAATCGGCACGCCATTTGATGCACAGTGGGCCGCGATACTGCGTTTAAGCAGCAATGGCATTCCGGAAGTTGTTGAGCACTGGACTGCGCACTGGAAAGCGGCAGCCGCCGGGGAATGGGATGGAACGCCCGCATCCAGCTACGTCGGCACACCAGCCCTTAGCTACAGCGCGATCGTGATGAAAAATAGCCGCCGCGGCAGCTTGCGCAGCGTCAGTCAGGCCGAGTTTGATAGCACCACCAACGATGCAAACGGCAATGCCGGGCGCAAAGGTAAGCTGCCGGACGATTACTACTTCAACACGCCGTGCGCGCTGAGCGGCACGGGGACTTGCCCAAATACCGGGCCGGGGTATACCAATTACAACTCGCAAGGCCCGCAAACACAGCGGGTCGGCGCGATTGCAATTGATAGACGCAATAATGATCTTTATTTCGGCTACAGCACCAAATCCACCCTGCCCGGCGGTAATCCTGACTTTGAACCGGCAGTTGTGGCGATGAACGCGGATGGTTCGCTAAAATGGTGGGATCGGCTATATCGCGAAACCACGGCGAATTCTTCACCGGATCAATACGTCGATGGGCTGGCGATTGATCATCGCAACAATCGATTAGTCGTGCTTGGGCGTTCGCACGGCAATAACACGATCAACTTATGGTCTGGTAGCGCCATATTGGGTGGTACTAGTATTGGCTTTCAACCGGGCTTTACCGGCACCAACGGCAACATTCATATCAGCTGGCTAGGCAGCTACGGTTTGAGCGATGGCCGCATTAAAGCCGCCACCTTTGTCGCTGAGTATGTCGAGGGCGCAAGCAATTTCGCTGCTGCCTTGAGCGACCCGCATTATGCCGGCTGGCCCAATCCGAATGGCGGCAACCCTAACCTGAATACCACGCGGTGTGGTTCAGACGCAGGGCAAAGCGGTGAAATTGCCATTGATATCGACGGCAGCGTTGCCGTAACTTGCGTCGGTCGGCGCACCTTTACCACGGTTGATGCGTTCCAAACCATGCCGCGCCCGAATGTGCCAACGCCGCTCGTTGGTACATGGAATTCGTTTGTGCGGGTTTATAGCAGGGATCTGAATGCGGTTAAATACAGCTCGCTGGTGGTGGGCGCTTGGGATCAAGCGACCGGCGTGGGCGGTGATAACACGCGGTTTTCTGGCGTTGCGCTGCAGGACGGCCACGTAGTCGCTGTCGGGATGCATAAAGCCGATGCTGCCGGCATTGCAAGTGGTGTCAGCGTAGCGAGCATTGCCGCGCCAATTTGGGGAAACAGCGCACCAAATTCGCAGTCAGCGCTTGCGGCGCGCCTGAGCGGTGCACGATTGACGACCCAGGGCGCGGAGTTATTATTCGCGCATGGCTTTGAGCAATAGCTGGCGACGTCAAAGTCTATTGCGGCGCAAGCGAAACCAGCGAAGCAGAACGACCGGTGCGCGGCCTGTGCGACGATGCGGATAAAATAGATCTTGCTCGCTAAAAGTGCAGCGGCCACTGTCACTGTCACTGTCACTGATGCTGGCTGCACCCATGTTTTGCAGCTGCATGCGGGCGAGTAGGGCTAGATTGGCGAAAAAGTGATTCCGGGTTCGCACACAGATAAGCTAGCCTAGAGCGATATACAAGCCTGGACGATCGGATGACAAAGTTTCGGAGCCTAATTAAATCATGGCTCAAGCGAATTTTTAGTTTCTTGCTTCGGCTTTTGCCGGTGCGTTTACGTTACCGCATGCAAGCAGCAGCAGAGCGCCTGATCTATTGATTGACGCCGTCAGTGCATGATTTACCGCCCATATTTCACTATTGGTCCAACAAATTTCTGCGGCCACAGTTTGAACGGTTTGGGTTTTCCAGCCCGGATCAGTTTTTCACTCAAGAAATCTTAAAGCTTGCCGCGCTGCGCTCCACGCTCAAGATTTCTTCTCTGGGTAGTGGCCGGTGTGAGTCAGAAATTGACATCGCGCTTGCCCTAAGGGCAGCCGGTTTCCGCTGCAACTTAGAATCGCACTACGACATTGTGCTTGCGAATCAAAGTTTGCATCACATTGTTGAGCTGGAACGTGTTTTTGATGAAGTCAAGAAAGCCTTGCACACACTGGATGGCAGCTTCCTGATCTGCGACACGATCGGCAGGAACGGGCATTTGCTTTGGCCTGAGATGTTTGCAGAGGTGCAACACTGGTGGGCCAAGCTTGATCCTGCGCGGCGCTTCGACAACGCCACCGGCCGAATTGAGCCCGAATATGTGAACTACGATTGTTCCAAAGTGGGTTTTGAAGGCATCCGTGCTCAAGATATCTTGCCTGAATTAATCAAGCGTTTTGAGTTTGAGCTATTTGTGCCTCACGCGGGGCTGGTGGTGCCGTTCGTTGAACGAAGAATAGGAATGAATTTTGATGTCAATAAGAGCGAAGATTTGGCATTTGTGGACGCTTTGGTTGTTCGAGAACAGACACTTTTTGCTGATCTTGCGGTTAAACCGACGCCAATGATTGGGGTACTCAAGTCTCGTGAAGTGACCACTCGTCGGCTGCTAAGCGGAGTTTTGACTCCCGAAAGGTGTGCGCGAACGACGGCCTAGGTTAGCAAAAGCAATTCAAGAACAGGTTTTTTGGTGGGTAATTCATAACATTAGACCATTGACACTACATTAAACCATTGCCACTAAATTGAACATTGCCACTTTTTTAAAATTGTTTGGAGGGCCGAATGCAACTACTCTTGGATTTTACTTATTACGAGATAGCATTTAGATGATGAATCTAATTCGACAATACCTGCCCGATTGGTTACGGCGATTTGCCCGCAGAGTTCGCGGCCTCTTGCGCTCTGCATCGAGCGCAAATCTGGCAAGCCCGCCAGCGACTGTTTTAAGCATTGCAGCCCCCTTTGTACTGTCTGAAGCCTCAGAGTTTGATGCCGATTACGCCGCGAAGCTCAACGCTGAGCGCCATACTTTCGACGAACAAGCCGAAGTTCACGACTTGCCGGAGATTTTCCACTATTGGTCAAACAAGTATTTGCGCCCCATGTTTGAACAATATGGCTTTTCTAATCCCGATCAGTTTTTTGTGAACTTCCTGCGCGAAGCTGCGCAACGAACCGGCAACGCGTGTCCAAGTTTTTTGAGCGTGGGTTCGGGCAACTGTGACACCGAAATTCGAGTTGCGGTTGCGCTGAAAAACTTAGGCATGCGCGATTTCACAATTGAATGCTTGGAACTAAGCCCGCCGATGCTTGCGCGCGGTCAAACGGACGCGCAGGCGCAGGGCGTAGCTGAGCACTTACGGTTCACCGAAACCGATTTCAATCGTTGGCAGCCTAAGCAAAAATACGACGCGGTGATGGCCAACCAATCGCTACACCATGTCCTCAAGCTCGAACATCTTTTTGATGCGATCAAAGGTGCACTCTTGCCGAGGGGTTTGTTTATCACCAGCGATATGATTGGCCGAAATGGCCATATGCGTTGGCCAGAATCACTCAAGGTGGTGAATGAATTCTGGCAAGAACTTCCGGAAAGCTACCGCTACCACCGTCAGTTACGACGCCATGAAGCGCTCTACAAAAACTGGGATTGTTCCAGTGAAGGCTTTGAAGGAATTCGTGCACAAGATATTTTGCCGGAGCTCTTGAAACGCTTTCATTTTAAGTTGTTTATTGCAGCCAGCAGCGTCGTCGATATCTTTATAGATCGCGGTTTCGGCCACCATTTCGATGTTAACAAGACTTGGGATTTGGATTTTGTTGATCGCCTCCATGCCTATGACGAAGCGGCACTCGCGAGCGGCGAATTGACCCCGACGCGGCTAATAGCGGTCATGAGTTTGAACGCCGAAGCGGCGGAGTACTCGCGCGAGCTGAAGCCAGAAAATTGTGTACGTGTGGCCTGATCGCACGGTCAGCACTGTGGGAGCAAGTTAACCGCTTGGCTTTTCCGAACTGGCTTGGCTTGCGTAGGGAAATCGGAGATGGCGCGGTGTCATGGCACTGTCCCAGCGCCTGTGCGTGCCCAAATATCGACTACCCAAATATCGACTACTGCGGCGCAAGCCAAACTACAGAAGCGAACCGACCGGTGCGCGGGCCTGCGCGTCGATGCGAATAAAATAAATCGTGCTCGGTATAAGTGCAGCGGCCACTTTCACTGATGCTGCTTACACCCATGTTTTGCAGTCGCATGCGGGCGAGTAGGGCTAGATTGGCAAAAAAGCGATCCCCAAGGCCAGATTTGAACGCGTTTGATGTGCTTGGGTCGTGCGCCAAAAACGCGTCACGCAATTCTGGGCCGACTTCAAAGGCAGCGGCACCAATCGCAGGCCCAATATAGGCGATCACTTCGTCGCTGGGGGCAAGCTGGAGGACGCAGGCTTCGACCACGCCCGCCAATAGCCCGCGCCAACCTGCGTGCACGGCGGCGACGGCATCGCCATCTTTAGTGCACAGCAAAATGGGCAAGCAGTCCGCCGTCAAAACCGCGCATGCCGCGCTGGGCGTGCGGCTGATGCACGCGTCTGCCGTGATGCTTGGATGTTCGTCACTAAGGTATTCGTGCACGGCGGTGCCATGCACTTGATTTAGCCAGGGAATGGGCTGCTGTAAACCAAGCGCAGTTTGCAGCTGGGCGCGATTTGCCGCCACGGCTTGCGGCGCATCGCCGACGTGTGCGCCAAGATTGAAAGCTTCAAACGGGGCGCAGGACTGCCCAGGAAAGCGGCGTGTGGTGATCGCGGCACGAACATTCGGTGGTACGGGCCAATCGGGTGTTATCAGCCCGCGCACTTATAGTTCGCAGGCGTCCGCATCGAGCACATCTAAAAACGCTTCAAAATCCGCTGGACGCGGCGCGGTTACGCTCACCGTGCCGCCGGTGCTTGGATGCGTCAAAGTTAGTCGAAACGCATGCAGCGCTTGCCGTTTGAAGTTGGCTAGGGTCGTCAATAGCGCCTCAGTGGCACCTTGGGGTTTACGAAAACGCCCTGCGTAGAGGGGGTCGCCGGCAATTGGGAAGCCGGCATATTGCATATGCACGCGAATTTGGTGCGTGCGGCCGGTTTCTAATTTCAGCCGCAGCAGCGCGTGTGATCTGAATCGTTCATGCACGCGAAAATGCGTAATCGCCGGCTTACCGGATTCACTAGCGGACATTTTCAGGCGGTTTTGATGGCTGCGCTCTACCGGTACGTCCACTAGGCCGCCGGAAACCGGCAAACCCTGCACGATCGCTTCATATTCACGGCCAACCTCGCGTTCTGCCAGCGCTTGCACCAGTGCGGTATGCGCGGGCAAGGTGCGCGCGATCACCAAGCAGCCGGTGGTGTCTTTATCCAGCCGATGCACGATGCCTGCGCGCGGCAGTGTGCGTAAACTGGGGTCAAAATGCAGCAATGCGTTGACCAAGGTTTTATCGGCATTCCCTGCGCCCGGGTGCACAACGAGGCCGGCAGGCTTATTGATGATGATCAGCGTGTCGTCTTGATACAAAATATCGAGCGCAATTTCTTGAGCAATATCAGCACTTTGCACCGGTAGTTCCGCGTCAAGCAGTAATTTCTCGCCCCCGGCCACACCATCTCTAGGACGTGCAGTTTTACCATTAACCGTCAACTCGCCCGATTTAATCCATTCGGAAAGTTTGGCGCGGGAATACTCGGTAAATAGCGCTGCGGCTGTTTGATCCAGCCGGCTTCCAGCGAGCGACAGGGGGACTACGGCTTGAATTTGCGGCATAAAGTTTATGTTTTCGACTAAAAGTGGCGGGATGAAGCGGCAACTATGCGCCGATTAACACTTGCTCGGCTATGATCGCTGGCTAATTCAAAGTACTTGGAAGCTGATCGTGAGTCTAGGACGCTTAAATATTCTTAACCCCTTCGTTGTGGTGATGCTCAGTCTCGCGATCTTAAGCCTGAGCGCTTGTGGCGCGTTTCGCACGCATGAGGAAGAACTTGAAGTTGCGACAGTGGAGCGCACTTATGAAATTTGCCGTGAGGCAATAGACGGCGGTAATTATGATCGCGCAGTCAGGGATTTTAAACGTTTGATTGGGCGTTTTCCATTTGGTACCTACACCGAATTGGCGCAACTCGATTTGGCATTTGCGCAAAGTAAGCTGGGTGATTCAGACGAAGCATTGGCAACGGTTAATCGCTTTATCAAGACATACCCAACCCACGAGCATGCTGATTACGCCTATTATTTGCGTGGCCTGATCAACGTCGAGCGCCAAAATTCCTTGGTTGATCGCCTAGTGCCCGGCGATCGTGCAACCCATGACCAAGTAACCAACAAACAAGCGTTTCTGGATTTTGGCGAGATGTTAAAACGCTACCCAGACTCAAAATACGCCCCGGATGCGCGCGCACGAATGGTGGTATTGCGTGGAATTTTGGCTGATTCGGA
>Ga0105044_10003566_pt1 | contig 21361 bp, 20 predicted proteins | sample MAT01_FD_78092 | JGI IMG/M metagenome (GOLD analysis project Ga0105044, IMG submission 78092) | Freshwater microbial communities from Lake Fryxell liftoff mats and glacier meltwater in Antarctica - MAT-01 | ecosystem: Environmental > Aquatic > Freshwater > Ice > Liftoff microbial mat | place...
AATGGGACAATGTTTAAACAGAAGAATAGACAATATCAAAACAATGACAGAGGAAGTAAAAGCTTGGGAAAATTATCGAAATAATAAAAAGGCAATAATCGATTGGCAGTTTACAACTCAGGATGCAAGAGTGAAACTCAAAAGATTATATCCGACAATTATGGATTGACGTGACACTAGTGAAGATTTTTAAAAGTCATTTATGTTCCTGTATATTACTTTTAAATCTTAAAGAGATCTCAAATCATGGAACATAGTTGTAGATTGGACAAGAGGTGCATTTTTAAAGGTATGTGAAGATTTGTTTGCAAAATTAAACGGCTTTGATGCAGACTATTTTTTGTAATGAGGATACCTATCTTCAAAAAGCAATTTGATTATAATGGAATAATTTTTCATTTTAACATTGAATCGTTTGTCAATTCAATAGTCAAAATACAAAATAATCAATATTCGAATTATATTACTTGCAATGCCCTTAACAACCATAAAAAATGTTTTGATTTAGAAAGAAATTATAAAACTTTCGAAAAAATATTTTTCAATTAAAACAATTCCTCACTAAATTTTAGTACACTTATTGTTTTGTATACAGATATTTCAATTATTATTGTAAATTTTAATACCACAAATTATTTAAAAAAATTATTAAATTCTATAAATAGTAATTTTTCAAGTATTGAAACTATTGTAGTCGATAATAACTCGACTGACCGACAAATAGAAAATTTAATTGATGAATTTCCAGGAATTCAATTTCATCTTAGAAAAATAAATGATGGATTTGGAAGTGGCTGTAATTACGGAGCAAATAAAGCAAGTGGTAAGTATTTGCTTTTTCTAAACCCGGATATCATTTTACTGGATGATTCAATTATTAAATTAAGAATGCAACTTGAATCAGAAGACTCAATTGGAGTTATTTCTGGTTTCATGGTTGATAAAGTGAATTTACCAATTTATTGCTTTAATGATTTTCCATCATTCGAATGGGAATTCTATCAAATTATAGGGTATGGATATAATAGAAAGATTTCAGAATTAATAAATCGAAAAGAAATTCAGGAAAATAAAAATTTTGAAGTTGATTGGTTTCATGGTGCCTTCTTTATGTTAAGAAAATCTGACTACGAAAAGATTGGTGGTTTTAATGAAAACTATTTTATGTATATGGAGGACATTGATATTTGCTATCAAATTCAAACAAAACTTAAGAAAAAAAATATATGTGTGCCATATGTCAGGGTATTTCACCACACTCAATCATCAATAAACAATTATAAGAATGATGATTTGTATTCTTTTCATATGACAAGAGGAAAATTACTTTTTTTTCAAAATTATAAGTATTTAAAAAGAAAACTTCTATATCTAATGAGTACTATTTCTGTGCTCTTGAGAATATTAATTTTACCGATATGGGGAAAGTATTCCAGTAAAAGAAGGAAAAAATTTGAACAATTAGTTAATTTGTTGAAATTACATTTTGACAAAAAATATCTTTATTCAAGTAAACTCAAGTACTTAAATTCCAAATGAAAAAAGTTTTACTTACTATAAATCATAACCGATTAAGTGGTATTGAGAGATTCACGTTTCTTCTTTCAAAATATATAAACTACAAAGAATTTGATGTTATTATTGGCCTGCCAACTGCCGGTCCTCTTTGCAAACTGTTGCAGGATAATAATATTAAATATTTTATTTTTGATAATAAACGGATTGGGAAAATTACACTCAGTGGATTTCTAAACTTATTTAAAAAAATAAGAAAAGAAAAATATGATATCATACATGCACAGGCTGGAATAGCACCCTGTGTAATTGGTAAAATACTAGGCGTAAAAAAAATATTTGAACATAGGCATGGCTTAGATTTTACATCAGATTATATTGATAATATGAACAGAGTAAGAAAATTTTATGAATCCTCAAAAAAATATTTTGTAAACTATACTATCACTTGCTGTGAAAAAGATAAAATAACACTTGTTGAGAAATTTAAGTTTAAAAAGGATAAAGTTCTTGTAGTTTACTATGGAATTGAAATATTATCACACCAATTTAAAAAGAACCAAGACAACAAATTTATTATTGGAACAGTAGGAAGACTAGAGTATCAAAAAGGACATGAGTATTTTATTGAAATGGCCAGAAAGCTAATTATGAGCGGATATAATTTTGAATTTCATATTTATGGGATGGGGCAAAAACTTAATGATTTAATTCAGTTAGTAAGTAGATATGATTTAACAAAAACTGTTTTAATTAAAGGGTATACCAATGATGTAGATGAAACATTAGCCACTTTCGATATATTTGTTATGACTTCGAGATATGAGGGAATACCCTTTGCAATTTTTGAAGCAATGAGGAGTGGTCTTCCAATAATTACGACGGAGGTTGGTGGAATAAATGAAGTTATTAATAATATGAAAAATGGGATATTAGTCAAATCCAAAGATATTGAAGCTCTTGTAGAGAGTGTAAAATTACTTTATGAATCTGAGAATCTGAGAATGAATATTGCTTTAAATGCAAAAAATGATTTTAACAAAAAATATATAATAGATAAAACAATTAAGAAAATGGAATTCATTTATAAAAATTAATTATTATTAACAGCTTTTCTTTGATCCCAAATATTTTTCATTTCTGCTATGGACTTTCTGAGGATTTTGGTGGAAAACCATATTCATTGGTTCATTATCTTGCAGTAAAATCGGCATTTGAAGTTAATAAACCGGAAAAAATATTTTTTTATTACTCATATGAACCTCAGGGTGAATGGTGGAATAAAACACTTGAGATGATAGAACCTGTAAAAGTTATCGCTCCAGATGAAGTATTTGGCAATAAATTGTTTCATGTCGCTCATAAAGCAGATGTCTTAAGACTAGAAAAACTTATCGAGTTTGGAGGAATTTATCTTGATCTCGATACAATATGTAAAAAACCTTTTACTCCATTGTTGGAGAATAAATTTGTAATAGGTAAACAAGGAAAATGGAGAAATAAAGGTTTATGTAATGCAATAATGATGTCTGAAAAAAATTCAGAATTTGCCAGAATCTGGTATGAAGAATACCGGTCATTTCGTTCAAAAGGAAAAGATAAATATTGGGGAGAACATTCTATCACCCTGCCTTTTAAACTATCAAGGCAACACAGCAATCTACTTCATGTTGAACGTTATGACAGTTTTACATTCCCGCTTTATTATCAATCCAGTTTGAAAGATCTATTCGTCAATTCCAAAGATTATCCGAATGCATATTGTCATCATTTATGGGAAGGCGGGTCATGGGAAAAGTATTTGAAAAATTTATCTGTCAAAGATATATTCGAAAGAAATTCAACTTACAATAATATTGCCCGGCGATTCTTGGATAAGTAAGCATGAAAATTATTCAGATGTAAATTTTTTTTCGATAACATTGATGAAATGACAAAGATCAAACAGAATGCTTATTTAAAGTTTTAAGCGGAATTTTTAAATGAAAAATAATTTTGAAATGAATTACAACTTTTATTCAGACAGATTAAATTCTATAAATTAAAAATAATTCTTGAAGAGAATAATAATTAGTGCTCTCCTTTTTATATGCATATCTTTAACATTTTCACAGACAATGTCTTCTAAAATGGCACAAGACAAAAGTTATGAATGGAAAATTGCTTTTGAAGATGATTTTAATACATTTGATAATGCAAAGTGGCGAACCCTACATGACAACGGTAACAGAACAATATGGTCAAACAAGGAACTACAGTGGTATTCCGATGGAAATGTTGCAGCAGAAGATGGTATTCTTAAATTAATTGTAAAGAAGGAATCTGTTTTCGGAAAAGATATTGAGAGCCAGAAACAATTTGACTACACTTCGGGTATGATTTGTAATTCAAAAAGTTATACTCAACAGTATGGTAAATGGGAAATGAAATGCGGATTTCCTTTTAAGAAAGGTTTTTGGCCTGCATTTTATCTCGTACCTTTGGAAAGACCAACATTACCGGAAATTGATATTTTTGAATATTTTGGAATAGATGAGAATAAAATTTCATGTTCCCATCACTGGGGAATTGACTACGGTCTTGAACCTCCCATGTATAATGTCCGTGTAAAGGAAATAGAAGGTGATTTTTCGAATCAATGGATGGTTTGGTCACTCGAATGTACACCTGAAGAACTTGTCTGGAAGCTCAATGATAAGGTTGTTTACAGATCCACTCAGGGTTTACCATGTTCACCATTGTATATGATCGCAAATGTAGCAGTTAAAGACAGAAAAGAAAACGACTTTCAAGTCGATGATACGGGCTTACCTTACGTTATGGAAATTGATTATGTGAGAATTTATCAGATGGTTCCAAAAAATTAATTATTACCTTATTGAATTTTACCAGTAAAGCTTATCTTCAAATTTTTTTTTCAGCCCTTCCTAATGGTGAAAAAATTAATTACCTCTTTCAAAAGCATGTCACTCATTCACTTCCAATCTCTGATGAAGATTTCATAGTTAAACTGAGCACCGTGAAAATGCATTATGACATTTTTTATAAGTATAAACCGGATTCAAGTCCGGAAAATTGTAATTATTATGAATTTGGTTCGGGGTACGATCTTGTGATTCCGATTGGGATCAGCCTTCTTGGATTTAATAACCTGAAGTGTATTGATATCAGGGAATTAGTTTTTCCTGAACTGATTAATGATACAATAAGGAGACTTTCAAAGCTGCAAGGCAAGGTTAACTTTGAATACATATTGCCCGATAATATACCAATAGTTACTAAATCAAATTTTAAAAATGTTCTTAAAGAATATTTTTCAATTGATTATATGGCTCCGCTTGATGCGCGCAATACTAGGTTGGAAATGAATTCAATTGATTTCATGCTTTCTAATGCCACCATGGAGCATATTCCACAAATGCATATCAGACCAATTCTTGATGAATGCTTCAGGATAATGAAGCCCGGCGGTGTAATGTCCAATGCTATAGATTATAGAGATCACTGGTCATTCTTTGATAAGAATATTTCCTGCTATAATTATCTTCAGTATTCTCCGGCTCAATGGAACAGACTCAATCCCTCGATCATGTATCAAAACCGGATGCGTCACCGCGATTATATTGAGATCATTAAAAAAACAGGATTTGAAATTGTTGAAGAAATACCTGATCATTGCGGTGAGAATGAATTCAGTCAGCTTCAAAAAATAAAATTAGACCCTCATTACAAAAATAATTATACACCCGAAGAACTCAGCATCAAATCAAGTATGATCGTTCTCAGGAAAAATTAGACTACCTGCATTTTTTTGCATTTCCCTTAATTTCTTACTTTATAATCATAAATTATATAGATAATTTCCATTTCAATTTATGAAAAGTCCGCAACAGAGCAATCCTGTCGTCAGCATTATCATGCCTACATATAACAGAGTCGATATGCTTGAAAAAGCCATCGAAAGTGTTTTTGCTCAGAGCTATACGGACTGGGAGCTGATAATCGTCGATGACGCATCTACAGACGATACCGAGAAAAGAATGACAGCTCTTGCTTTGAAGGAGAAGTCTGTTAAATACATGAGAATTCCAAGGATAGAAGGAAAAGGTATATCCGAATATCTTAATATCGGGCTGAGGAATTCAAAAGGTAAGTATATCGGCAGGATCGATGATGATGATTACTGGTGTCATAAGGATAAACTTAGGCTGCAGGTTAATTTTCTTGATGATCACGAAGATTATGTCGTGGTCGGCGGTGGTGTCATTCTTGTTGATGAAAATGGTGATGAGCTCTTCCGTTATCTGAAAAAAGAAACAGATGGAGAGATAAGAAGCTTTGCATTATTTTCAAATCCCTTTACACACGCTACAGTGCTTTTCAGAAAGGATGTTGCTATGAAACTTGGAGGATACAAAAATATTAAGCACGTTGAAGATATGGAACTATGGCTTCGAATGGGAAAAGTAGGAAAGCTTTACAATATTAAAGAATATTTTATCACTTATATGACCGCCGGACAAAATAAATCTTTCATTGAGCAGAGGGAGAATTCGAGAACGGTCGTCGATGTTGTCAAAGCTCACGGTAAAAGTTATCCTAATTTCTATAAAGCGTATGCACTGAACTATACACAGTATATGTATTCATTCCTGCCGGTCTTTTTCAAGAAAAGGCTTCAGTCGTTTATGTATTATTTCAAAAGAAAGAACTTTTAAATTTTTAATCATTGAGTAAGAATTGAGTAAAAAATATTTTATAATAGGCGGTGCCGGATTCATAGGAAGTCATCTCTGCAGAAAGATCTTCAGGGAAGAAAAGGATAGTACAATAATCATATATGATAATTTTTCTTCAGGAAAGAAGTGGCATCTTGAAGAGATCATTGATAATCCGAGCCTGCATATTATTGAAGCAGATGTAAAGGATCTGGAAAAGCTGACTGAGTCAATTAAAGGTGCGGATGTAGTTTATCACTTTGCATCAAACCCTGACATAGCAAAAGCAATGACGCAGCCGGACATTGATTTCTGGGAAGGAACATATCTTACGAACAATGTGCTTGAAGCAATGAGAGTAAGCGGTGTTAAGAATTTATTATACGCTTCCGGAAGCGGAGTTTATGGTGATGCTAAGTTCATTGAAACCGATGAAGATTATTCACCACAGCTTCCCATTTCAACTTACGGAGCAAGCAAGCTTTCGTGCGAAGCGATGATCTCATCTTACTGTTATATGTTTGATATGAATGCAGCCGCATTCCGGTTTGCAAATGTTGTTGGTCCAAATCAAACGCATGGAGTTGGTTATGATTTTGTAAGAAAAATTCTTAACGATAATAAAAAACTGGATATACTTGGTGACGGAACACAGAGTAAATCTTATATTTATGTTTCAGATGTACTTAACGCGATGAGGACGATCCAGGAAAACCATTTAAAAGGCTATTCTTATTTTAATGTAGGAACAAAAGATCATATAACAGTTTCGGAAATAGCAGATATTGTAGTAAGCGTTATGGATAAAAATAATGTTGAGTATAAATTTGCCGGAGGTGACAGAGGATGGAAGGGTGATGTGCCTGTTGTCAGAATAAATTCGGATAAGATAAGAAACAAAGGCTGGAGCAATGAACATTCAACTTCTGATGCGATCAGACTTTCTGTTGAATCAATTTATAATGATGCATTGAAAAATAAATTTGAATGGGAAGGTATTAAGTAATGATTCTTTCACGTGCACCGGTAAGAATTTCAATGGGCGGCGGCGGAACTGACCTTCCATCGTATTATGAAAAGTTCGGAGGATTCTTACTTGCAGCAGGCATTAACAGATACGTTCACATTCTTCTCAATAAAAGATTTGAAGAGTCCATAAGACTTTCATATTCAGAGACGGAAATTGTAAATAACATAAAAGAAATAAAACATGCTATCTTCCGGGAGTCATTAAAATATGCTGATGTCCGGAAGCAGGTAGAGCTTGTTTCAATCGCCGATGTGCCTTCAAACTGCGGACTTGGTACATCATCAACTTTTACTATCGCGTTGCTTGCGGCATTGTTCGCTTACAAAAGGCAATATCATTCACTTGAAAAACTTGCTGAGTGTGCGTGTGACATTGAAATAAAAATTCTGAAAGAGCCGATAGGGAAGCAGGACCAGTATGCCGCAGCGTTTGGCGGATTCAATGCGTATACATTTAACAAAGATGGCTCTGTGTATGTTGAGCCTGTGAAAATAAGTGACGGAGCGTTGATGGAGCTTCAGAACAATATTTTTTTATTTTATCTTAATAAGAAAAGATCTGCAGGCGACATATTAAAAGATCAGAATAAGAAAACCAAAGACAATAATAAGGAAGTGATCGACCGGCTGCATAAGATCAAAGAAATAGGGCTTCATACAAAGAAGATACTTGAGAAAAATACCATCAACGAATTCGGTGAGCTCCTTCATGAGCATTGGCTGATTAAAAAAGGAATGTCAAAGAAAATTTCAGATCCGCTTATAGATGAAATTTATGAAGCGGCAACAAAGAACGGTGCAGTCGGTGGCAAGGTAATTGGTGCCGGCGGCGGTGGATTTTTGTTGTTCTATTGTCCTTATGAAAAAACCAGGCTGCTGTCTGCAATGAAAAAATTCGGATTATCTCCAACCTGGTTCTCCTTTGAAAAGGAAGGAGTCAAGACTGGATTTTATAATTAATATAATGCTGATTTGATTACGGATCTTGTATTGCTTTCGGGAGGTATGGCAACGCGCTTGAGACCCGTAACGGAGAAGATCCCGAAATCCATGATTGAAGTTGCAGGAAAACCTTTCATTGATCATCAGCTTGAACTAACAAAGAGTAATGGTATTTTAAATGTGATCGTATGTACAGGTTTTCTTGGTGAAAAGATAGAAGAGCATACCGGTAACGGAAAAGAGCTCGGACTGGATATTAAATATTCATTTGACGGCGAAACACTTTTAGGTACAGGAGGAGCAATTAAGAAAGCATTAAATCTTTTGGGAGACAGTTTTTTTGTAATGTATGGTGATTCTTATTTGAACACTGATTTTAAAATTATAAATGAATATTTTTTTTCAACTCATAAGAGTGGATTAATGACAGTTTTCAGGAATGATGGGAAATGGGATAAGAGCAATATTGAATTTGAAGACAGTAAAATAAAAAATTATGACAAGAAGTCTTCCGATGTAAAATTAAAATACATTGATTACGGTTTGGGCATTCTGACAAAAAAAGCGTTTGAAGATTTTGAAAATGAAAATGTGTTTGATCTTGAAAGGGTTTACAAAAATTTACTTATAAAAGATGAGCTGGCGGGGTTTGAGGTCAGTGAAAGATTTTATGAGATCGGATCATTTGAAGGATTAAGTGCGACAGAAGAATTACTCTCAACGAAGAAAATTAACCGCTAAAAATTCGGGGAAATATTGAATAATAGAGATTATATAAATAAATATTTAAAAGAAGTTACTGAGATCACTGAAAGCATTGACAAATCTGAGATCGAAAAGATGGTTGAAGTGATCAGTAGTGTTAAGAAGAATGACGGCAGGATCTTTTTTCTCGGAGTGGGCGGAAGCGCAGGGAATGCTTCACACGCTGTTAATGATTTCAGGAAGATCGCGGGGATAGAGTGTTATTCACCGACAGATAATGTTTCTGAGTTAACTGCAAGGGTGAATGATGACGGCTGGGATTCTTCATTTGTGAACTGGCTTATGGGAAGCAGGCTGAATGCAAAAGACTGCCTGTTTATTTTTTCTGTCGGCGGCGGGAACATTGAAAAGAATGTCAGTGTGAACCTTGTGAACGCGATTAAATACGGAAAGCAAACAGGAAGTTCTGTAATTGGTATTGTCGGCAAAGACGGAGGTTATACTGCGACAGTTGCAGATGCCTGTGTCATCATTCCGACAGTTAATCCGGAAACCATAACACCGCATTCGGAATCATTTCAGGCAACGATCTGGCATTTACTAGTAACGCACCCTGCTGTAAAATCATTTGATATGAAATGGGAATCAGTGGATTCGGCAAAGACAAAATGAACAAAGCAATTTTTCTTGACCGGGACGGTTTGATCAATGAGATGCAGTATAATGAAGAAAGAAAAGAATTTGAACCTGCTTATATTAAAGATGATCTCAGGATCTACGATGGTGTTATTGAGACACTAAGGGATTTTCAGGATAATGGATATAAGTTGTTCATAGTTTCAAATCAGCCTGACTATGCAAAAGGGAAAACATCGATGGAAAGTCTTAAGGAAGTTCACGATGAACTGCACAGAATATTTTCAGAGAACGGAATTTCTTTTACAAAATATTACTATTGCTATCATCATCCTGACGGGATCGTACCTGAATATTCAATAGAATGTGAATGCAGGAAACCCGGGAATCTGTTTGTAAGAGAAGCAATTGAAAAGTATGACATTGATAAGGAAAGCTCGTGGTTTGTAGGAGACAGGGATAAGGATGTTGAATGCGGAGTAAGATCAGGATTGAAGACGATAAGAGTTAAAAGCAACTATTACAATTATACAAATAAAACCGATGCTGATTTTGTTGTGGACAGTTTACAACAGGCATCAGAAAAAATTTTATCAAAACAAAAGAACTGACAATATGCCTTCAGTAAAGGATCTGAAAATAAAAATTTTCGCCGATGGTGCTAATGTGAATGAAATGAAAAAGGTTTATTCAGAAGGCATTGTAAAAGGATTCACAACTAACCCGACATTGATGAAGAAGGATGGGGTCACGGATTATGTTGGCTTTGCAAAGGATGTGCTCTCGGAAATAAAAGATATGCCAATTTCATTTGAGGTTTTCACTGATGATTTTGATTCAATGGAAAGGCAGGCGAAGGAGATCGGAAGCTGGGGTGAAAATGTTTATATCAAGATCCCTATAACAAATACCAAGGGTGAAACGTCTTATGAATTAATAAAGAAATTATCATCCGGCGGAATGAAGCTTAACGTTACAGCGATGCTTACAATTGAACAGGTGGAAAATGTTTACAAGAGTCTTGATAAGAATACTCCTGCGATAGTGTCACTTTTTGCGGGAAGGATCGCAGATACGGGACGGGATCCTATCCCTTACATAAATGAATCGTTAGCCATTCTAAAGGATAATAAAAACGCCGAGCTGTTGTGGGCAAGCTCGAGAGAGCTGCTGAATATTTTTCAGGCGGAAGAATGCGGATGCCAGATAATAACTGTTACAAATGATCTGATAAAAAAACTGGCAATGGTGGATAAGGATTTGAAAGAGTTATCTCTTGATACAGTGAAAATGTTTTATAATGACGCGAAGTCAGCAGGTTATGGTTTTTAATTTAAAAGTTAGCCGTGTCAAAATCCAAAGAAAAATTATTTCTGTTCGTTTCCGATTTTCTATTCATAAATCTTGCGTGGATCTTATATTATTACATAAGAATAGAAACAGGCTGGATACAATACGCTAACCCTCCGGCGTTTGTGCTGCCGTTGTTTGTAATTTATTTATACTGGCTTATAATTTTTTCATTTGCCGGACTTTATCAGCACTGGTTTGTAAGATCGAGATTTGATGAATTCGCATCGGTGTTCAAAGCAGTTTCAGTTGGCTGTTTCATTTTGTTCTTTCTGATATTCATCGATGACTTTATGAATAATGCAAGGATCATTTCAAGATTTCTTATCCTGATATACTGGATTCTGATGGTCGTCTGCGTAAGTCTGGGAAGAATTTTCATTAGGAGCATTCAGAGAAATCTGTTGCAGAAAGGAATAGGTCTCAGGAATACCCTGATTGTCGGAAGCGGAGAAAAGGCAGCCGAGCTTAATACGATGATCGGCAAATTTCCTCAATTGGGTTACAGGATTCTTGGCTTTGTAAGTTTGAATGATTCAGGTATTAAACCTGATTCACTGGGTGTGTTGGAAAACGTTTCAGAGATTGTCAGAAAAAAAGATGTATCTGAAATTCTTATCGCGCTCGAACCTTCCGAGAAGGAAAACCTGATTGATGTACTGAGATATTGTTCAGAAGAAAAAGTAAATATGAAGATACTGCCTGACATGTACGATATAGTCAGTGGCATGGCGAGGACAAATCAGATATACGGTGTTCCGCTGATCGAAGTAATGCCGGACATAATGTCTCCTGCAGGTAAGCTGACAAAGAGGATTATTGATGTTTTTATTTCAGGATTTACATTACTGATACTGTCACCGGTTTTAATTTTTATTTCAATTTTGATAAAGCTGGATTCGAAAGGAAATATTTTATACAAACAGGTAAGAGTGGGAAGGCAGGGTGATCTGTTCACGATGTATAAATTCAGGTCAATGGCAATGAACTCCGAAGAGTACGGACCTGAATGGGCGGGTGAGAATGATCCCAGAATTACAAGAATGGGTAAGATTATCAGAAAATTATATCTTGATGAATTCCCGCAGATGGTAAATGTCATTAAGAACGAGATGAGTCTGATCGGACCAAGACCGGAGCGTCCGTTCTTTGTTGAACAGCTTAAGATTGAAATTCCATATTATTATAAGAGATTATCTGTGAAGCCCGGCATAACGGGATGGGCTCAGATAAAGCACAAGTATGACTCTTCTCTTGAAGATGTAAAAACAAAACTTCAGTATGATTTCTATTATATTGAAAACATGAGCCTTAAATTAGATTTCAAAATCATGATAAATACAATTATTGTAGTAATGTTAATGAAAGGCCATTAAGTGAAAAGAACATTAGTAATAATTCCTACATATAATGAAGCCGATAACATTCAAAAGATCATTCCCGAGGTTCTGATGAACACAACTCCGGAGAATGAGTTTAACATTCTTGTTGTCGATGACAATTCACCCGACGGGACGGCTAAGCTTGCCGAAGATCTCAACAGCAAATTTGTTAACATTCTTAAGAGAGAAAGAAAATTAGGATTAGGTACGGCGTATGTGGCAGGCTTCCATTATGCAATTAAAAATAATTATGATTACGTGTTTGAAATGGATGCCGACTTCTCTCATGACCCGAAGTATCTGAAAAGCTTTATTGAAAAAATTATTGAAGGATATGATCTTGTAATAGGATCAAGATATATAAACGGGATTTCGGTTTTGAACTGGCCTTTGAGAAGGCTCATCTTAAGCTATATGGCTTCTATGTACACGAGGATGGTGACAGGTCTGAAGGTAATGGATACTACTGCAGGTTTTATGTGCTACAGAGTTTCTGCACTTAAGCAGATCAATCTTGATAAAGTAAGATCGAACGGCTATTCATTTCAGATCGAAATGAAGTTTAAATTTTACAAAAGGGGATTTAAGATCTTTGAAGTCCCGATCTTATTCATTGACAGGAGAGAAGGTGAATCCAAGATGTCGAGGAAGGTAGTTTATGAAGCATACTTTATGGTATGGAAGCTTAAGCTTAAATCTGTTTTCGGAAAATTATAATATTATTCTCCGGTTTTACTTATCACTTTTTCATCAGAAATTTCCGCACATGTTATTTTCAGTTTCAGCATTTCTAAAAACTAATTAGTGACAGGTTACAAGTATGACATATCGGTTGTAATTGTAAATTACAATGTTAAAGACCTTGTTGATAATTGCATCTCATCAATACACAAAGCCAATTCCGGTAAATATAAGATCGAAGTATTTTTAGTTGATAATAATTCTATCGACGGAAGCGTAGCTCATATCCGAAGCAAATATCCTGAAGTAAAAATAATTTCAAATGAAAAGAATGTAGGATTTTCGATCGCGAATAATCTCGCGTTGAAACAATCCTCGGGTGAGTATATCCTGATCCTGAATCCTGATACTGTGCTTGAGGAAGGTACGTTTGAAAAGCTGATCTCATTCCTTCATAAAAATCCTATGACCGGGGCAGTGACCTCAAAGCTTATACTTGCAAACGGCAAGCTTGATTCAGCCTGCAGAAGAAGTTTCCCGACTCCCGAAGTCGCAATTCCGAGAATGCTGGGATTGTCAAAGCTTTTTCCAAAGAGCAGTTTTTTTGGGAAGTATAATCTTACTTATCTTGATGAGAATAAGACTTACGAAGTTGATGCTATTTGCGGCGCGTTCATGTTCATTCCTATGAAAGTACTGAATGAAACCGGATTCTTTGATGAAGACTATTTTATGTATGGTGAAGATCTAGATCTGTGTTTCAGAATAAAAAAGAAAGGATACAAAATATTTTATTATCCTGAAGTCACAACTATCCATTTCAAAGGTGAGAGTACAAGAAAAACAAATCTTAAATACGTAAATAATTTTTACGGCTCGATGATAATATTCGTCCGTAAGAATTTTACCGGCGTACCGAGGACATTATCATTTATCCTGCAGCTGGGTATTTACTGGCGTTCCGCGTTCTCATACTTCAAGAGGTTTTTGAAATATCTTACATTCCCGATCATTGATGTAATATTGCTGTTCGCGTCTTTCATTCTGTCAATTAAATTACGCTTCGACATATTTCCAAACAAAGATTATCTGTTCATAATATCGATCTACGTTTTCATCTGGTTAATACTTCTGGCTTTGTTCGGCTTGTATTCAAAAAAGGATTTTCTGTCATTAAGGAAAACCTTTAATGCATTGATTGCGGGCTTCTTTGTCAACTCATCAATAACGTATTTCTTCAATGAGTATGCTTTCTCAAGAGGAGTAATTCTTTCCTCTACTATCTTTGCGCTGATCTTCTTAATTACATTGCGAGGTCTCTATAGCTTCTATTTGTTTTTGATATCCAAAAATATCCTGCTTAATAAAGTCAATCTTCTCATTGTAGGAAAAGAAAGACTTAATCAGAACGCAGAGGACAAATTGAATTCAAAGTACAATATAATTCGGTTTGACGAAATTGCCCCGCGCAAGAGCATTGACGAGCTTGAAGAGATAATTCAGATTAACAAGATTAATGAAGTCGTGTTCACAGGTGATTATTTTTCAAATCAGGATGCATTGAAGCTGATGTGGGATTTCAGGGATAAGAATGTAAGCTTTAAAATTTTTCCCAGAGGTAAGGAACTGATGTTGTCAAAGTTGAACATGCGAAGTCTTGATGAGATCAACTTAGTTGAAATTGAATATAATATTAATAATAAATTAAATATATTTTTAAAAAGAATTTTCGATTTTCTGTTATCAGCATTGCTTCTTATAACTGTCTATCCTTTGCTGATTTTACTTAGTAAGGTTTTCAAAGTAAAGCTGTCGAAACATTTTTCGAAATTACTTTTGCTGCCGGAAGTTTTCAAAGGCGAATATAGTTTTGTAGGGTACCCTGTCTGGCATGATACCGGCGGGTCTAATTTTACGGGGAAAAAAGGTCTGACAGGTCTGATACAATTAAATTATAACGAAAATATTTCAGAAGAAGAGATGCAAAATCTTAATCTCTATTATGCAAAGAATCAGTCTCTCTCACTTGATACGGAAATACTGTTAAAAACTTTTATCTCTTCATTTAAAAAATAACCTTTTTATGTTATGGCTGTTCAGAATTTTCTTGATTTCGAAAAACCTGTTATAGAACTTGAACAGAAGATAGCTGACATGCGTAAGATGTCAGACCAGCTTGATATTTCAAACGAGATCAACAAGCTTGAAATCAAAGTAAATGATTTGAGAAAAAATATATTTGAAAATCTGACACCATGGCAGATCGTGCAGCTTGCACGCCATCCTGAAAGACCGTATGCTCTTGATTATATTTATCTGATGACGGATAACTTTGTTGAGCTTCACGGTGACAGACACTTCGGTGATGACAATGCCGTCGTCGGCGGATTTGCTAATCTTGGCGATCAATCGGTGATGATAATCGGTCAGCAAAAAGGAAGAGATACGAAATCCAATATTTACAGAAATTTCGGGATGCCTAATCCTGAAGGATACAGAAAAGCACTGAGGCTTATGAAGCTTGCTGAAAAATTTAATAAGCCTGTTGTTACTTTAATAGATACACCCGGAGCATATCCGGGAATTGAAGCTGAAGAAAGAGGACAGGCGGAAGCCATCGCCAGAAATTTATTTGAAATGTCGAAGCTTCAGGTTCCGATCATTGTGTCTGTAATCGGAGAAGGTGCCTCGGGCGGCGCTCTGGGTCTGGGTGTTGGGGATAAAATTCTGATGCTTCAGTATTGCTGGTATTCGGTGATCTCTCCTGAATCATGCTCGTCGATCTTATGGAGGAGCTGGGATTTCAAAGAGCAGGCAGCAGACGCACTTAAGCTTACTTCAAAAGATATGTTAAGGCTTAAGGTCATAGATAAAATTGTCGAAGAGCCGGTCGGCGGCGCACATCGAAATCATGTTGAAGCAGCCGAGCTACTGAAGAAGGCGATCATCGAAGAAATTGGAATAGTCAGTAAAATTAAGAAAGATAAATTATTAGACAGCAGGATAAAGAAATTTGGTGACATGGGATTCTGGAAAGACTGATTTTGATTTGGGATATTGGATTTGGAATTTAGAATATTTATTGTTGCTGTAAAAATTTTAACTGTCTTTGAATTAAACCAAAAATTTAAATTTTATTCCGAAAATTCCAAATCCAAACTCCTCAATTCCAAATCAAAAATTTAAAATTGTCTGAAACAAACTCAAAATTTTTAATCAACGGCGGTAAGCCATTGCACGGAAGCGTAAAGGTCAGTGGCGCTAAGAACTCTGCTTCAAAATTATTAGTCGCATCTTTACTTACGGATCAAAAGTGTATCCTCCATAACTCTCCCAACAAGATCAGCGATCTCATTTTGACAAAAGAGATCTGCGAAACTCTCGGAAGCAAAATTGAAACCGATAGTGACAGGCTTGTTTCAATTACAAAGACAGTAACAAATTATCATATTGAAGAAGAGCTTGGAAACAAAACCCGGATCGCGATATTGCTTGCGGGTCCTCTTCTGCTGAGAACCGGAAAAGCAGAGATACCTGTACCCGGCGGCTGTAAGATAGGATCAAGACCTGTCAATTTCCATATAGACTCACTTGAAAAGTTAGGATGCAATGTGAGCATAAAAGACGATTACTTTATTCTCAACGCGGACGGTTTGAAAGGCAGCAACATCAGGCTGGATTATCCCAGTGTTGGTGCAACTGAGAATGTTATCATTGCAAGCACTCTTGCAAAAGGACGCACGATGTTAACAAACGCCGCTGTCGAACCTGAAATTATTGATCTTATAAAATTTCTGCAAAAGATGGGTGCGATAATTGAGATCAGCACCGACAGGAAAATTACAATTGAAGGCGTTGACAAGCTCACGGGAGCTGAACACAATGTTATTCCCGATAGGAACCAAGCGGCATCCTTTGCATGTGCGGGCATTGCATCCAAAGGAGATGTGTTCATTGAAAATGCTATACAGGATGATCTTATAACTTTTTTGAATACTGTAAGGAAGGTTGGCGGCAAGTTTGAAGTGAAGGATAACGGCATAAGATTTTTTTATGACGGAGAGCTTAAATCAATTGCTTTCGAGACTAACGTTCATCCGGGATTTATGACTGACTGGCAGCAGCCTTTTGTAATTCTGATGACGCAGGCAAACGGAATATCCATAGTTCATGAAACTGTTTATGAGGAAAGGTTTGGCTATGTGAAGGAGCTGAGAAAGATGGGTGCTGAGATAGAATTGTTTGATACATGTCTCGGAGGTTTGGACTGCCGTTTTGCAAATACACATTATTTTCACAGCGCGGTGATCAAAGGTCCCACACCATTTCATTCGGCGGAAATAAATGTACCCGATCTGCGTGCAGGATTTTCTTACCTTATTGCTGCGGCTATCGCAAAAGGCGAGTCACTTATCAACGGTGCAGTTTATATTGACCGCGGCTATGAAGAGATCGATAAAAAAATGAAAGCACTTGGTGTTGATATAAAGAGAGTATAGAAAAACATTCCAAAAATTTTCTTTTAAAATTTATTCTGCTGATGAAGCATATTTCAAACATAGAAAAACTTAACCGTATTAAATCCGAAGCGCTCCTTGGCGGAGGCAAAGAAAGAATTGATGCACAGCACAAAAAGGGCAAGCTTACAGCCCGTGAAAGAATAGAGCTTTTACTGGATGAAGGAAGCTTTGAAGAAATAGATATTCTTGTCAGGCATCAGTCAACAGATTTTGACATGGATAAGCAGAGATTCTATACTGACGGTGTGATCACCGGAACAGGCAAGATCGACGGAAGGAATGTTTGTGTTTTTTCACAGGACTTTACCATACTCGGCGGATCGCTTGCGGAATATCACGCGAGAAAGATCTGCAAGATAATGGATATGGCAATGAAGATCGGAGTTCCTGTGATTGGTATCAATGACAGCGGCGGCGCAAGAATTCAGGAAGGTGTTGTTTCACTTGGCGGCTACGCTGATATTTTTCTGAGGAATACACTTGCAAGCGGTGTCATTCCGCAGATTTCTGCGATTGTCGGACCATGCGCCGGAGGTGCGGTTTACTCGCCGGCGATAACCGATTTTGTTTTTATGGTGGATAAGGTATCGTATATGTTCGTGACAGGACCGAATGTAGTTAAGACTGTTACACATGAGGAAGTTTCCTTTGACGATCTTGGTGGTGCTCATACACACGGGACTAAAAGCGGTGTCAGTCATTTTACCTCTGACAATGAAGTCGAATGTTTTGAAAGCATTAGAAAGCTTATGTCTTACATTCCGCTGAATAATATGGACGGGGTTCCACTCGCTGAGTGCAATGAGGAAAAATTACTTGATGAGCTTAACAATTTCCTGCCGGATAATCCGAACAAGCCTTATGATGTAAAGGACATAATAGAAAAGATCCTTGATGACGACAGTTTTTTTGAAGTTCATAAAGAGTATGCTGAAAACATTGTAGTTGGTTTTGGCAGGATCAACGGACGATCTATCGGCATAGTTGCCAATCAGCCGTTTGTGCTTGCCGGAGTGCTGGACATAAACTCGTCAGTAAAAGGTGCGCGGTTTGTAAGATTTTGTGATGCATTCAATATACCTTTGCTTGTGCTTGAAGATGTTCCGGGATTTCTTCCGGGTACGGATCAGGAATGGAACGGCATTATCCGCAACGGAGCAAAGCTGCTTTACGCGTTCTGTGAAGCGACCGTTCCGAAGATAACTGTTATCATCCGCAAGGCGTACGGAGGAGCTTATGATGTCATGAATTCCAAACACATCAGGGGCGACATTAATCTTGCGTGGCCTTCGGCAGAGATCGCGGTTATGGGTCCAAAGGGAGCGGCTGAAATAATTTTTAAAAGGGAAATTGATAAAGCTGAAGACAAGGAAAAAGCATTAGCAGAAAAGGTTGACGAGTTTACTGAAAAGTTTGCCAATCCATACCTCGCAGCCGAGCGCGGATTCATTGATGATGTTATTGAACCAAAGGACACCCGTAAGAAACTGATCTATTACTTTGCCCTTCTTGAAAATAAAGTAGATACAAATCCGAAGAAGAAGCATGGAAATATTCCGCTCTGATCTTAAATTGTAATTTTTAAAATTTTCAACATTCAACCTTCCCAAAGATAACATTGCCTACATTTGCAGAGTCAGTTATTAAATTCAACAGCGAATTAAACTTCAATAAGACACTCCCGGACAAGATCAGAATTATGAATCCGTTCAAAAATAATCCTGATGCAGTTGACGCGTCTCAGAAATTTTACAAGAAGTATTATAATGATAATAAGAGACGACGGATGATACTCGGTATCAATCCGGGCAGGCACGGTGCGGGTTCGACCGGCATACCCTTTACTGATACAAAGAGACTTGAACAGATCTGCAATATAAATTTCAAAGGAATGCACACGCACGAACCTTCTTCTGTATTTATTTATAAACTGATCGAAGCATTTGGAGGTGTGAAAAAATTTTATAATAAGTTCTACATTAATTCTCTATGTCCTCTCGGTTTTGTCTTTGTAAATGAAAAGGGCAAAGAGATAAATTACAATTATTATGACAATGAAGGATTGTATGAAACGGTTAAGCCTTTTATAATCGAATCTGTCAGGAAACAGATAAAGTTCGGAATGAATACTGATGTTTGCTATTGTCTCGGAACAGGTAAGAACTATAAATATATGAATTCCCTTAATAATGAACAGAAGTTTTTTGATCAGATAGTACCGCTTGAACATCCGAGATACATTGTTCAGTACAAGTCAAAGAAGATGAATGAGTATGCAATGAAGTTTGTAAATATATTAAAACAAAACAAAGCGTGAAGGTTCTTTAGAATTTAATTTTCAAGGAATGTTAAAAAGATATGACTGCAGGTTACGTTGCCTGCGGTTTTTTTGTTTGTGATGGAAAGGAGATCGTGAAATTTTAAGCGGGGCTCTGCGTGAATTGATGACCGACATTCCCGCGAATACAGATTTTGAATCTTCTTAAGATACTGCCTCCGGTTCAAAGGCGATTGATATTCTCTGGAGATCCTTAAAGTTTCGTGCAAAGTAAATGTCTATGCTTTTCCTTCCTTTATGAAATTTATGATGTGAGCATTTAGTGATTCCTTGTCAGTATAAAATAATCCATGTGAAGCACCTTCGTAAATTACAAGCGTGTTGTCCGGAATCAATTTTTCCGATTGCTTTGATGTCGCATCAATTGGTACAGTTTTGTCGGCGTCACCGTGGATCAGGAGGACGGGTACATTTAATGAAGACATTTCCTGTCTGAAATCAGTTGTAGAAAATGCTTTCGCACATTCAAGTGTTGCCCACGGTGAGGCAATTGATCCCATCTGCTTGAAGTATTCCAGCAGTGAATCGCTTAACGGATCACTCATCAGACCAATTCCGAAAAATGATTTTCCAAAGTCTTCAAGAAAATTTATCCTGTCATTCTGCATGCTGAGAGCCATCTCATCAAACATCTCCTGAGGAACTCCGTCCGGATTATCTTCAGTATTTAACATATATGGAGTGACGGCTGAGATGAGAATTGCTTTTGTGACCTTGTTCCCACCGTGTCTGCTGAAGTAACGTACTATTTCTCCTCCACCCATAGAAAAACCCACCAGAGTAATATCATCCAGTTTAAGCTGATCAATGATTGCTTTAAGATCATCGGTTAAAGTATCGTAATCATAACCGTCCCACGGTCTTGAAGATCTTCCGAATCCTCGCCTGTCATAAGCAATTACTCTGAAACCGCTTTGCACAAGATCATTCATCTGATATTCCCACATATCACTGTTAAGTGGCCAGCCGTGAATAAGTATCACCGGTTTTCCTTTTCCATAATCCGTGTAATATAGTTTCACATCATTACCCGAAGAGTCCTTACCTGAGTTTATGTAATTCAATTTTATCTAAATTTGATTTGTATAAATCCTGAGTGACACCAGGTGTTTAACAATATATTTGACAATTACCGTGCCGTTTAGTATATAATTATTTTGTTGAAAATGAAATGTGTTAAAAAAGTATATTGTCAATTTTTGACAATATTGCTTTTAGAGGGAATGAGATGTATTGTTTGCTCCGGCTTATCGGGTTCGCAAATAATAAAAATATATACTTCTGATATAAAAAATTATTAAAATTTTAGTGCTGTCCAAAATGTTTTTAATAATTTAAATAATTTTAAATTCAATCTGTTTTGGTAATATTTTTGCACCAATATCGTATCTTTAAAATCGACCTTTAAATAATCCTTGAAGATAAACTTACGCTGTCCAGATAAATTTATGTCAATTCTGTTTTAAATTGATGATAATATTTTTAATTCGTGATCATTCGTGAAATTCGTGGCAAGTTTTTTCCTTATTTTAACGGATGTAATAG
>Ga0105044_10003567_pt1 | contig 21360 bp, 16 predicted proteins | sample MAT01_FD_78092 | JGI IMG/M metagenome (GOLD analysis project Ga0105044, IMG submission 78092) | Freshwater microbial communities from Lake Fryxell liftoff mats and glacier meltwater in Antarctica - MAT-01 | ecosystem: Environmental > Aquatic > Freshwater > Ice > Liftoff microbial mat | place...
AAATGATGATGTGATAGAAGCGGGTATGGGTTTCGGGACTCATCCTCATGACAATATGGAAATAATAACAATTCCGATCAAAGGTGAAGTTGCTCATAAAGACAGCACGGGAACCAAAGGTGTAATAAAGGATAACGAAGTACAGATAATGTCAGCCGGAAGCGGACTTACGCACTCGGAGTTCAACAATTCGGAATCAGATCCTCTCAGCCTTCTTCAGATCTGGCTTTTCCCCAAGGAGAAAAATATCAAGCCAAGATATGATCAGAGATCATTTTCTGCTGAAGAAATGAAAAATAGTTTTAAGACTGTTGTCTCCCCGGATGAAGCTGATAAAGCGCTATGGATAAATCAGGATTCAGTTTTCGCTTTGACAAATATCGAGAAAGGGAAGTCTGTAAAGTATGATATAAAGTTTAAAGGCAACGGAATGTATTTGTTTGTAATAGAAGGGAGTGTGAAAATCGATGGTGATGTTCTTTCTGCAAGAGACGCTATGGGAATCGAAGATGCGGATGGAATTGAAGTAACTGCAGAGGAAAACAGCAAAGTATTATTAATTGAGTTACCGATGAATTAATTTCAAAAAAAAATTAGATAATAATATAGTTGACTGTTTTATATCGTGTAAATTTGTAATTTTACTTTTTTAAGCAGTCAACTTTTTTTAACATTAAAATTTAAAAAAACTATATTTAAACATTATGAAAATCCTCTATATATTTCCTCATCCTGATGATGAATCATTCGGACCTGCAAGTGCGATGTCAAAACAAAGAAGAGAAGGTCATGAAGTTTATCTTCTGACACTTACAAAAGGAGGGGCTACAAAGCAAAGACATAAATTTAATTATTCGATCGGGGAAATGGGTGAAGTCAGATATAAGGAAATGCTTGACGTTGCCAGGGTGCTGGACCTCAGCGGAATGACGGTGCTTGATCTTCCCGATTCACAACTTAAGAAAATGGATCCGAGGGACATTGAAAAAGTAATTGAAAAAGAAATTGAAAGAATAAAGCCGGATGTGGTTGTAACCTACGCTGTTCACGGCATCAGCGGCTTTCACGATCATCTTGTTTCGCATGCCGTTGTAAAAAGAGTTTACGTTGCAATGAAAGAAAAGAATCCTTATCTGAAAAGACTTGCCTTCTTTACGATTACTGAAGAGGCGGCAGCGAAACAAAAACATTTTCATTTAAGCGGAACCAAAGATGAAGAAATAGCTTGTGTTTATGAAGTTGATGAGATTGATATTGAGAATACCAGAAAAGCGCTCGACTGCTATGTAACTTTCAAGGAAACAATTGAAGCGACCGATATCAAAAATCAAATCCACAATAGCAGTCAATTTGAAATTTATATGGAAGAACATGATGAAAAATTAAAAGATCTTTTTGAGAAGCTCCCGTCGTAAATTTAAAATAATTGGATAAGAATTTATAAAATGAAAATACCTGACACAGCAAAAATTCAGAGTGCGGATCTAAGAGTGAGAGATCTGCAAACTATGTTTGAGTTTTACACCGGTATTATTGGACTAAAAGAAATTGAGAGAACAGATGATTCTTCATTCTTATCCGCAAACAGTAATTATCCTTATCTTTTAAAGCTCACGGAAGATAAAAATGCTCCTGTAAGGATCAGAGGAACTGCAGGGCTGTTTCATGTTGCTTACAAATTCCATAATAGAAAAGAACTTGCCAGGGTATTCATGAGACTTTTTGATCACAAGGTGAAGTTTCAGGGATTCTCTGATCACATTGTGAGTGAGGCGATCTATCTTGCAGACCCTGAAGGTAACGGTATAGAGTTGTATGCGGACAGACCGGAGAATGAATGGATATGGCAGTTCGGGCAGATACAGATGGATACTTTGCCTCTTGATCTCAGCAAGGTCACGAATGAACTCGATGACAAGGATGTATGGAAGGGGATACATCCGGAAACTTTTCTCGGGCATATTCATCTTAATGTTTCCGATCTGAATGAAGCGGAGAGGTTTTATAATGAACTGCTTGGATTTAAGATTTCGAATAATTTAATTCCGGGAGGACTCTTTATGGCAGCAGGTAATTACCATCATCACATCGGAGCCAATACATGGATGAATGACAAACGTCTCAAAGCAGACAGTAATGCAGCCGGGCTAACAGGTTTTGCAATAAGCGGAGTTGACAGTGATTATAAAAATGAATTGGAGAAATTTCCGAAAGGTGCAAAGATTATAACTGACAATGATGTTTTAAGGATAAGGGATCATGATGGAATAGAAGTAAGCTTACTTTCTTAGCTTAAATCCTGAAACGGTAAGACAGCCGGTAAATTTTGCAAGCGCTGTTAATTTTTTTTCGAGGTTAACATAAGTTCTTTCATTAAGCCTAACACCTTCTTCAAGAAAAATATTTTTTATTATGAACGTTCCTGTCAGGCGGTCGGCTTTTGCATCGATCTTACCGATGAGACTGTCGCCTGATAAGACAGGCATGCAGTAGTAACCAAACTTCCTTTTAGCTTCAGGCACATAGCATTCGATCTGGTAATCGAAATTGAATAAAGACTTAACTTTCTTTCTTTGAATTATCAGATTATCAAAAGGTGAAAGTATGTGAATGGTGTTTCCTGTTTTAATGTTTCCCGTAAGCTCCAGCTTATCGAGAGTAGTATAAAAGTTATCCTCATTTCCCTCTATAATAATTTTCTCTATAAGCTCCTTTTTTAAAAGATCATTTATCACATTCTTCAGGATTTTTTTATCGTGCTGCCTCAGATAAGTTATTTCCTTTTCTCCGGCAAAGCCGTGTGAATTGATTGAGGTGAGTATGAGGTGTTTATAAAACTCTTTTTCTGAAGGGAAGCTCATATCTACATCGGCAGGCAAAACCCGTTCTGTAAGATCATAAACTTTTTGAAATCCCTTTCTCGCACTGACCATAAGCCTGCCTTCATGGAACATGAAATCAAGTGCGTCCTTAGACGGTTTCCAATCCCACCATCCGGTGCTCTTTGCTTTCCGGTCATCGAAATCACGTGACTGAAGCGGACCTTCAGCTTTAATTCTGTCATAAACATATCTTAATATCCTCCTGTTGGAATTTTTCCAGTCCTTATATTTCCCGGAATATTTTTTCTTTCTCAGCAGCGAAAATCTGAAGTCCCTGATTGGCAGATACGCGGCGGCATGACTCCAGTATTCAAAGATCTTTCTTTCGGCGATCAGATCTTCAAGCATTGACCTGCTGAATGATTGCATTCTTGTCCAGAGAATTTGATTATGCGAGCGTTCTACAATGGATATGGTATCTATCTGCAGATAACCTAAAGTTTCGATGATCCTTAAAAGATCATCAGTGGTACTCATTAAGTTATTTTTTGTTAAAAGCTGACTGTGCAGGAATAAGAGGCGGGCATCTCGTAAGGTTAATATCTCAGGTTGTTTCAATTAAAATTAGTAAGCGGTTGTATGAATGGGAAGAAATTGAAAAGTTTAAATTTCGCTTAAAAGGTTTTTTAAAAATGACCGTAGCTCTATAAGATCTTCTTTCAGATGTACATTTAAATTCAATTCAGGACCTTTCTCCGCAAGCTCGGTTGCAAACAGGCTCATTTCATTATTATTTACACCCGTCATTTTTGTGAACTTCGGTTCCACCGGCTCTTCCTTTCTAACGTCATCGGAATCTTCTTTTAAAGAATAATTGCGTATAAGCTTCTTTGCGCCCTCAATTGTGTATTTCTCTTCTCGAAGTAGCTTTTTTATATAAAGAATTAATTTTATGTCACGATTGGTATATATCCTGTTACCCGAAAGATTTTTGGCAGGTCGCAATTGTTCAAACTCCGTTTCCCAATACCGCAAAACATATTGCTCAAGCTCCGTGATTCTGCTGACTTCACTAATTGAATAGTAAAGCTTTTTCATCGCAAATGTTTTTTTCATACAATAATTCTTTTTGCAAAAATATGTATATATCCATATTATTGCAATACCTTTGTTAAATATATTTACTTTAATGAGGTTAAGATTATGAATTTAAATAATTAAATCATTTTAGTAATTTAAATTAAATTAAAACATACAGCATACATGAATCTTCTTAAGATCATTCCGGTTTTTGTTTCAATATTTTTTTTAACAATTTTCTTCAGCTCCTGTGCCGAAAAACCTGACATTGTCTATACTAATGGAAAAATCTACACTCTTAATTCAGCTAATTCGGTAGTAGAAGCCATCGCAATCAAAGATGGCAAGATCCTTGACCTTGGAACTTCCGCAGAGATCAGTGATAAATATAAAGCTGAAGAAGTGATTGACCTTAAAGGAGCTTCAGTGCTTCCCGGCTTTATCGATTCCGAAGGTTCTGTTATAGAATTTTCGAAAAACCTGAATTTCATAAACCTTTCCTATACAATGAGTCTCAATGATATTATTGTTCTTATAAAGGAAAAGGTCAGAAGTACAAAACAGGGTGAATGGATAGGCGGGTACGGCTGGAGTGAGCTGAATATTCCTCAAGAGGACCTTGAGAAGCTCGATAAGGCAATACTTGATGAGATAGCTCCTAACTATAATGTATATCTGGTCAATGGTTCTCTGAACACAGTTTGGGTTAATTCGCGTTTATTAAGATACCTTAAGATTGATAAAAATACTCCAAATCCTGCTAATGGAGAAATTGAAAAAGACCTGGAAGGTGAGCCCACCGGTCTATTGTTTGATGAAGCTGTAAATCTTGTAAAAGACAATGTTCCCGGCTTGCTGAAAAATGAAATGTTAGGACAAGTTGAAAAGGGTGTTACTGAAATTTTGAAATATGGGATTACGGAAGTTCACGACAGAACCGTCGGCAAAGAAGGTCTTGAAATTTTCCGTGAGCTTATTGACGGAGGCAGATTTCCGCTCAAAGTTTATGCGATACTTCCCGGAGAAGATACTGCTCTTGTTGAAACGTATTTGAAAAAAGGTATCGAAATAAATTACAAGGATAAGCTTACCATAAGAGCTATCTCGCTTGATTATGATGGTTTGTTTGAATTACAGGACGCCGCTATGACAGATGAATTTATTAATGAGCCTAAACGAAAAGTGCCTTATGTTCAGGACGCTGAGATCGAAAGTGTTTTTAGTAAAGCTCTGGATAAGAATTTTCAATTCTCAGTAAAAGCGGTTGGAGACAGAGCGGTGGGGTCAACATTAACCATTCTTGAAAAAGTCATTAAACAAAAAAATCCTAAAGATGCGCGGACACTCATAGAGTATTGTGAGTTTTTAACTCCAAAAGATCTCAGTAAGATCGGTGAATTGAAATTGATCCCTTCGATTCGTCCCGATATCTGCATGAATGATCTTCAAATAGTTTCACAGATAATAAATCCTGAGAATGCAAAGAAGTTGGGACTTTGGAATTCACTCATCAAATCTTCCGGCATGGTGACTACCGGATCAGATTTTCCTTTTCATCAGATCAATCCTTTTGTGCAGATATACTATTTGACAACAAGACAGCTTACTGATACAGCCCTGACATCAATAGCGAACCCTGATCAGAAGATCTCACTGCTGGAAGCAATCAAGTCCTACACGGTCTGGCCGGCTTATGCATCATTTCAAGAAACAACAAAGGGAAGCCTTGAAAAAGGTAAGGTTGCGGATATGATCGTCATCTCTAATGATATCTTTACCGTTAACATTAAAGAATTACTTAACACTAAAGTGCTGCAAACTATCATTAATGGAAGGATAATTTACAATAATATTCTTGATCCGAATAAGCTCTGATAATTATAATGAATAAGATTTGACAATTGCCGATGCACTTAATTATTCGACAGCTCTTTTAAAGCAGAATAAAATGAAAGATGCCAGATTGAATGCAGAATTGATATTGAGCGAAGTGATTAAATATGATCGTATGAATCTCTATCTCAATTTTGAAAAGCCTTTATCACAGCAAGAGTCATCCGCATTCGAAGCTTTCCTTCAACGAAGACTGAAAAATGAACCGCTACAATATATATTTGGCAAAGCGCACTTTTACGGGATGGAATTTTTTGTCAGCAGGGATGTGCTTATCCCAAGACAGGAAACTGAGCTCCTAGTTGAGAGGATTTTAGATGATATTAAAAAAAAAGGAAAAGGTACTTTAAAACTGTTTGAGGTCGGAAGTGGTTCAGGGTGCATTTCAATTTCGATTGCTGTAATGCTTGAAAAGGAAAATATTGATTGTGAGATCTTTTCAATCGACAATTCAAAGGAAGCTGTAAATGTAGCTGTTCGAAATTCGGAATTATTGCTCGGAGAAAATAACAGGATAAAATTTTATGTTAAGGATGTCTTTGAGATCGACCGGTTGACAAAAAGCTTTGATTACATTGTTTCCAATCCGCCTTATATTTCTTTGAAAGACTTTAACGGGCTTGACCCCGAAGTAAATGAATTTGAACCCATGAATGCTTTAACGGATAAGAGTGACGGTTTGAAATTCTACGAACGAATATTCGCGATAGCTTCGGATGTTAGTTTCAAAGGAAAAGTATTTTGTGAGATTGGTTATGGGCAGAAACAAGACCTCGAAAAAATTTTAAATGAAAAAAAATTTTGTAACTATAAATTTTATAAAGATTACGGTAATATTGACAGAATCCTTGAAATACGAAAATGACAGCAGTTGTTCAGAGAGTGCTTGAAGCTTCAGTTTGCGTAGAGGCAATTGAGTACAGTAAAATAGGAAAGGGGCTACTTGTGCTGTTGGGGGTTTGCACCGGTGATGATGAGGATAAGATCAAAGCAGCTGCACTTAAGATACTTGATCTGAGGATATTTCAGGATGAAGATCAGAAGATGAATTTAAGTGTAAGGGATATTGGCGGGGAAGTGATGGTTGTCTCGCAATTTACATTGTGTTCGGACAAAGGCAAAAGCGGTAACAGACCAAGTTTCATTAACGCTGAAAAACCCGGAAGTGCAAACTTACTTTATGAGCTGATGATCACTGAAATGAAAAATTCTTATGATAAAGAAAAAATTAAGACCGGAAAGTTTGCAGCCGATATGAAGGTAAAGTTAACTAATGACGGACCTGTAACAATAATTTTAGAAAAATGAATAAGAGTATCTGTATTATTGGTGTTGGCAAAGTCGGTTCGGCTTTAGCATTTGAGCTGAGCACGACGGGTTATGAAATTAATTATCTCATTGACCGTAATATAGAGAGTTTGGAATTGATCTCCTCAAAGCTTAATCCTATCATTTCTTCTTCGGATATTAAAAAAGAATTCATTGAAGGAGCTGATGTTGTATGTATATGTGTTCAGGATAAATATTTAAACTCTGTCGTAAATGAGATCATAGAACTCGATTGTAATTTAGATAACAGAGTTTTCTTTCATACTTCGGGCGCAGAGTCATCAGCAGTATTTCCGTCTGAAAAATTTAATGAAAAATTTACTGCGTCAGTTCATCCCATACAGACTTTCAATAAAGTAAGTTTTGCAAATCAGCATCTGCTTCAAAATATTTATTTTGGGATCGAAGGCGGAGAGTCAGCCATGGAACTTGCAAAGGCATTTATCGGGAAGATGAATTCAAAGTATGAAATGATACCAAAGGATAAGAAATATCTTTATCATTCGGCATGCGTCATCTCCTCTAACTTTCTTATAACTCTTCTTAATGTCTCATCCGAAATCATCGGCAGCATGGGCATTGAAAAGAGCAAGGCATTTGAGATGTTCAGACCCATCATAAACGAAACACTGAAGAATATTTCAAAAGACGGACTTGTAAATTCCCTGACAGGACCTTTTGAAAGAAATGATGTTGAAACTATCTCAAGACATCTAAACTCTATCAATAAAGAGTTACCGTCGCTAATTCCTTTTTATACTTTGCTTGGAATGGAAACAGTTAAGGTCGCTTTTAAAAAGGAAAGTCTGAATTTAAAAAATGTAGTAACTATGCTCGACCTTATGAACGAATACATTCAGAATGAATTCGATCAGACAAATAAAACCATTATTTAAAAAATTATTGATAAAATTTTACTGTTAATTAAAAAACAAATTATGTCTTTAAAATTTTTTTTAGTTGTAATGTTGACAGTGATCTCATTCAGTGCTTCCTTTGCTCAGCAAATTTCACTGCAAAGCGGAGTAAAGAAGAAATTTAAGTATAACCTCTTATCGGATAAGATTCTTGAGGACACGGGAAAGGATGTTTCCGGTAAAAGCCAAGTACAGAAAGTTAATACAGGAGGTTTGTTCATTTCCCCAAGCATTGGAGTTTCCTTTCCTGCGGGGACTTTTGCAAATTACTCAAATGCAGGAGTTGTCTTTGGGGGTAAGGCAGAGCTTGCTTACAGCCGGCTGTATCCGTTCATCTTCGCGTTTATTTATGAAACTCAGAAGAATAAAGGCAGCGACGAATTTACTACTGCGAATTTTCTTACCAAGTTTGATACTAAGATTACGTGGATAGGGGGTGGACTTGATATCATACTTAATAAATATATAAAATCCGATTTTACAATACCGGTTTTTTCAGCGGAAGTTAAATATGCAAAGGTTACTCATGAGATAACTCCAGAAGTATCAATTCCGGGAATAACTTTAGACGAGAGTTTACTTACATACTCTGCCGGTCTGGCTTTTACAATTTATATAATCGATATTAACACAAGATATACTTTTGCAAAGGATTATTCCAATCTTACCTTTCAGGCAAGGTTTCATTTTCCTCTCATAAGATTTTAGAATTTCTGACCTTTCCATTTAATTTTGATTTTAAAAAGAAAGCTTAAGGGAAGGATCAATCCGTAAATCGCAAAATAAATACTAAACAGGGGATAGAATACATACAAAGACTGAAGTGATAATCGCTTAAAGATATTTTCAACTAATATAAGCTCCGACAGAATTTTAATTACTGCAAGAATAAGAAAAATTTTCGGGCTGACAAAAAACAATCCGAAGATCAGCAAGACATTCATCAAGTATAATTCCACTCCGACAATGTAACCTAAAAAGTTAATACCAATCCCTCCGCGGAACCATCTCCTTTTTTGGCTGAATAGCTCATTAATGCTTGTACAGGGCAAAGATCTGACAAGACAGCTCTTATCAACAGGAAATAAGATCCTGTAATTTTCGTTCGAATCAACTTTTCTCATCAATGCAAGATCTTCTGTTACTGAGAAGCCAATGGATTCATAGCCCCCGACATCTGAGTATACTTTCTTTTTAAATGATAAATTATTTCCGACACAGCTAAGTATCAGATTGAGACCTGCGCTTGAAGATGCCAGACTTAAAAGATAGAGCCAGTCAATGCATTGAACTTTCGCAAATATTGAGTCACCCGTGATCATGGTAAATCCGCAAACCATCCCGGCATCAGCTTTGAAATAACGAACGGTACTCCTGACCCAGTCAGGATCCACCGCGCAGTCTGCATCAGTCGAAACTATGATGTCCCCGGAACAGATATCTATTGCGGTATCGATGGCGTTTGCTTTCCCTTTTAGATTCTTTGAAGTGCTCTTACGTGAATTGATCACCTTCATGAAACTGAATCCCTTTGCGGACTCAATCATTATGTCATAAGTTTTATCGGTTGAGTTATCATTCACAATAATTATTTCGAGAAGATCAGATGGGTAATTTATTTTTGAAAGTGAATTTATGCAGGCAGCTATGTTTGCTTCTTCGTTTCGTCCGGCAACAATTACCGAAACTTTAGGCAGATCGACTTCTGTATTTTTAGGAAGCTTCAATGAAACTCTTAGTCCTTTGTAAAGAAAAAGATGAGTCAGAAGATACAGACAGGTCAGAGCGATGAAAAAATATTCTATATACAATACGAAAGGTGGTTTCTTTATTCAAGATAACCACCTTGGGTGAAAAAATATATTTTAAAATTAATGTTTGCTCGTCAGCGGAGCAGTTACTTTACCACAGCTATTTTAATGATCTTGGTTTCCTTGCTGCCGTCAATATCGGCTTCGATGACACCGTAGTATATTCCGCTTTCCACATCACCAACATTCCAGCGGACTTCGTTATCGGAACCGGAAAAAGATGTTCCTTTAAGTGTGGTGACAAGCTCTCCGGACAAGTCAAGGATTTTTATGTTTACTCCGGACGCATTACCGTTTAAGAAGTAGCGGATGAAAGTATGCGTATCATAAACAGGATTTGGCCAGTTGTAAACTTTATCCGCAGGTAACTTATCAGCAATGTTGACAGGAATGTTTCCTGTGCTAAAGTTATTGTTGGATAAATACTGATCCTTGAGATAATTTTTCCAGAGCACTTTATTTGGATTATAAAGTGTGCCGGTCTTAAATCCATACAGGTAGCCGTCTCCGCCTGCTATTACTATTCCCAAAGTATCATCAAGATTTGCTAAAGCCGGAGTTGAAGTAGTGTTAGGACCTACTTTGACAGGGAAACCGCTGACTACTTTTCCGTCAACGCCATAAGCATAAAAATCACCGCCTGAAGTTACAAACAGCAGATCATAAATATTATCATTATTAACATCGGCAACTGATATTCCGGAAGTTATGTCTTCAGTGAAATCAACAGGAAAATTGTCAATGAGAACGCCGTTCGAATTCAAAGCATATACTTTATCATCACCTACAAAAATTATTTCCTGCTTCCCGTCACTGTTAACATCAGCAAGAACAGGTGAGTTTTGGATTTTGGATATATTGTAATTTACATTGAGCTTTGTTCCGTTAAGGAAAAATTCATTTGCCTGATTGACTATCAAGCGATCATTGGAACCGGTAGCAACAATATTTCCTACAACTAAAAATTTATTATCCCTTGTAATGAGCGTAAAAGTATCCGCTGAGGTTTTAGAAAATTCCTGTATTGAGTTATTTACCGAATCAACTCTAAACAACATGCCGTCGGCGTTATACTTATAGACGCTGCCGTTGCTTCTTCCGGTATAAATAAAGTCGGTGGCTTCAATTGCAAATGGTGGAGCGCTTGAAATTCCTTCATTCCAGAAAAATGTATTCACACCCAGATTGTTCTTAAAGGCAATTCCTGAATCTGAAAGTGCGATAATATATTTATGATTAACAGTTGTATTTGTAACCGGAATATATTTCCCAAAACCGCTTAAAGCCAGACCGGTAGGTACATTCGGATCAAAAGAATTCCCGCTGCTGTTAAAACCATACACATTATAATTGGAATTCACAAAAATCTCTTCACCTGTGCTGCCGCTATAATCAAAAGCTATTGCCTGAGAATTGCCGCTCGGATCAATACCGATAAACTTTGGAAAATTTATAATTGGCTTTAGCTGTGCACCGCCGATAGAAACTTTGAAAGTCATTAATGTATCAATTGTACTGAAGCCGTTCATTACAATGTTATTATTCGCGAAGGAATAGCTCAGCGAATTTGGTGATGATGTCGGAGTAAATGCGTTTTTATAAATTGATGTCGGCACCTGATGGCTTCCATTAAACCAGTAATCTACGGCAGTTCCATCACCCGTAATATTTCCAAACGGTGAAGAAAAAGTAACTCCTATCTCCTGCGCGCCTTTAGCTTCTTCAAGATCAACTCCTTTATGCTCGGGATTATTGTTGACAGAATTAGTTGAAAGATTAGCATTGATGACATTCTCATCTATATGCCATATCAGAATTCCGCCTTTGTATGAAAATTCACTGTTGATCAGTCCCGGAAGACTCCAGTCAAATGTTTCAACATCAGTAACATTACCATTAAGCTTATAGAGACTTGTGTATGAATTTGAATAATAGAAACCATCATCAAGGTCTTGTGCATAAACTGTGGAATCAGTAAAGCTCCTGTTCCGTGAATAAATTGTTTGCCCGTTATTCTGAGGATCGCGGTTCCTGTTCTCGATCAGGAAATATTCACTGCTGCTCATAAGAACTTTATAAATAGTAGAATCCCTGAAAATATCTTTTGAGCTTGTCGGGATTCTTAAAGTATTATCACCTGAAGAAATCACAACGGGTTCCACCCAGCCTAAATAAATTTTTTCCCATGCTGATGGTTCGGGAGGAAATATTCCGTTATAGCTGAAGAGTGATTGCCCGTCCATAAGACCGAATCTTCCTATTGCAGTCTTACCGTTTGAGGTGTTGAAAAGATCCGGTAAGCCGAGGTAGCTTCCGAAGCTGGCAGTAAGTATGCCGTTCATTCCAAGTTCGATCAGTACGGTTCCTGAAACTAATGAAAGTTCTCTCAGTTCGGTTGAGGGGATTACCAATGAATTCTGAATCAAAATTCCTTCACTTGTCAGGTAGCCGTTATAAGCATTTCCATAAAACTCTTTCAGATTCTTTAATCCGATATAAACCGAAGGCAGATCATACGGAGTGGGATCAAAGCCCAATAGGGAAGTGAGATCGACATCCCTTCCTACTCCTGCATGAAAAATAACGAACGCTGTCTTACTCATATCATAGCCGGAGAAATTTATAAAGCTGTCAGCAATAGCCCAGGCATCCTGAAACATATTACCAAGCTTAACATTTGTTTCCCCTCTTTGAGGCGAATACTGCTCCATTGTTTTCGGAAGATTGATAACTCTTCCAAACAGATCATAGCTTATATTGAGCTTTCCCTTTGATGATTTGGAAAAATAATTCTTTAAAAATTTAAGATGATCTGCAAAATATGCGCTGTCATAAGGAGGAGCGTCAATTACAGTGTCTCTTCCGGTTGAAGGATTCAGATATTTATTTGAGAGATCAAACTTACCGTTGCCGGTAGTCCGGGCATCAGTATCCTCAACGAACTGTACAAGTATCGCTACAACCTTAATTGAATCCGTTCCGGATTTAAATTTTTTGGGTGCTAAATAAAGATTTTCATTTCCGGTTTTGATTGGATGTGAAAGCGAGTATTGAATTTTTTGATCTTGTGAATAGCAAAGACCAGTGAACAAGAGTGTTAGCAGTAAGAGAAGACTTTTTTTTGGCGTCATTAATTATCCTGTTATATTTAAAAACCATAGCTCAGTCAATGAACTATGGTTTTTTATTATCAAATATTCTTAAATTTTAGAAGTTAACCAGTAGTCCGAACCTGAGTGTATTGGCAAGCGGATGTGTTTCTTCAATTGTGCTGATATATCCAAAATCAAAACCATAAAGATCGTAACGTAATCCTGCTCCGAGGGTAAAGAATTTTCTGTTACCGTTAGAAGGATCTTCATAAAAAAATCCGCCTCTTAAAGCAATAAGTCTTGGATTTCCGTACCAGTATTCAGCTCCAATAGATGACTGGAATGATTTTGCAATTCCATTTATTCCGCCTTTCCATGATGTGAACAAAGCTTCATAAAACGGATCTACCGAACCCTGCTGAACAACTACTTGACCCCCGCCGGTAGTATCAATTATCTGCAATACTCTGTTTACAAGTAGCTTTGAAAAATCCGCTGTAAGAGTCAATGTATTGAATTCCGATTTAATGATTTCATAAGAAACGCCAAATCTTAGCTGTGTAGGCAATGGATCTGCCTGCGCGGCATCGACATAAGAAATTTTGGGACCTAAGTTTGACAGGTTAATACCTGCTGAAAACTTGTTCGCCAAAAATTTTGGTCCTTTAACTGGTCTGAACATTGTGGAAAGATCAAAGCTGGCTGAGATACCTGTTCCTGTTCCTTTTTCATTTCCTACCTGTACACTATTAGGGGACAAACGGCTGTAAATGAATCTTCCTGTTACTGCACCTGCCCAGTTTTTACTCAACTGGGTTGCATAAGCAACAGCTAACGCCATTTCATAAGCTTTATAATTTCTGTCCGGCTGAAGATTTCCAAATTCATCGGTTACGATAACTTCACCGATATTCAGATATGTTAAGCTGGCTCCGACTGTACCGTTAATGCTTTTGATATACTTTCTTCCGGCAATGTAATCATAAAATAAATCACCGATATTAAGTCCGGCAAGCCAGGGTGAGTGAGTAAAATTTAATTCTGTTCCTTTTTTTTGATAAGCGAGTCCAGAAGGATTCCAGTGCATTGCCGTTGCATCGTCGGCTATAGCAGTTCCTGTTTCTCCCATTCCACCGAATCTTGAATTAGGTCCTATTAACAGGAATGGAACACCGGTAGAGACTGCTGTTTGTGAATAAAGTTCATTACCATTAAAGGTGAACAAACCGATAAAAATTAGACCCGCAAAGAATGATGCGAATGTTTTTCTTGACATTAATTGATTTCCTCCGTGTTAGTTATTTTAACTTTGCTAATTTTCCCGTTGAACTTTTCGAAAAATTACCGTCTTCTGATTTTATTAAAATTTTGTATATGTAAGTTCCGTTGGCGATACCATCACCGTCAGAATCTCTGCCGTCCCAATCGATTGACACAAATTTATCGGTAATATTGGTTTTATTCAATTCTTTAATTAGTCTACCGCTTACTGTATAAATTTTTATGTCTGCAGCTAATGGTTCGTCAAAGTTATGCTCGAATATGAAGCTTGTAAAGTCACGCATCGGATTAGGATAATTATAGACCTTTTCCAGTGCGAGTGAATTATTATTTTGAACCGTAAAATCTATTTCGGTTTCATTGAAATTGTTATATGTATCCCATGCTTTAACCTTTAGCTTGTAATGCCCGTCGGTCAGCCCCTGCATTGCGTATTCTACAGATCCGTTCTGATATCCGGAATTACTCGCATAGAACGAAGTAAGATCTATTTTATTATTTTCATCATCATTTATGGTAGCTTCGATTTTATGACCAATAGTTCCTGTCAGGTTGATGCCGTTTTCATCAGTAAAATCCGCAATCAACTTTGGATTCTGATTTACAAGGTCACCGCTTCTGAAATTTCTGCTGTCCATGAACAGACTAATCACAGGTCCGAGAGAATCAGCGGCAGCATTGCTGTCAATACCGTTCATAATAAAATTGTCTGAAAAGCCGATCCCGTCCGAAGATGCATTTTTAAAGTATGTGAAAATTTTACCTTTACCGGGATTGTAAGATATGTCACGAGGAACTACAAAGTCGACTGTCCATTGACCGTTTACAACATTAGCATTTCCTGCATAAATTATACCTCCCAGTAATTTGTAATTAAAAGTATATCCGAAGTCAACGAATGTTATATTCTTATCTACATCATTCACATTTATAAAAATGGTTCCGTTATAATCTCCCCAAAAAGACGAATCACCCCTGAGAACACTTCCCGATATTTTTACTTTTTGAAGTGACTTCATTTCAAAAATCTGATTGCCGGCTGTACTGTTTATGCTATCAACTCTTGTTCTGTACTGCGGAATGCCAAGACGCAAAGTCGGATCACACAACAGTGAAAACTTAAGATCATTATCAAAATACAAGTCCTGCTTCACATTGAACATAGCTTTACCGACGCGAAGGGGAAGATTTAAAGTATCAACTTTAAAAAGATTTGAATAAAGAAGATTATTGAAAGTAGCATTTGGAACCGAATAAACAGGTCTTACAGCAGCAGTAATACCGATCGCACCTTTGTCTTTTATTGTAACAAGCTGTTCCGCAGCGCTCGTATTAAAGGGGTCATCCCATCTGGCAAGATCGCAGCTTGCGATTGTCATGAAAGGATACTTATTCTTATTATTCAGTAAAGGTACGCTGACTTGTCTTTCAAAAATATGTTCATGAGCCCATAGGTCTGTACTGCCGTGACCGGTGTAGTTAATTACTAATTTTCCATCATTCCATTTATTAATAATATCAATGTTAGCAGTAGGTTTGCGCCGTCCCTGAGGTGTGATTTCAGAAGGATAGCTTACTATATACACTTTATCCTTCTTGACATAATTTGGTGTATAATTTTGAGCTACATCTTCGCATTGATCATTATGAAGGCTACCTTCTTCTCCTCCTGTTTGAGATGTTGTCCAACCGTCATCGGCAACATACATGACAGTATTTCTCCATTTTTCAAAATTTGCGGGATCTTCGTATGAGATTATTTTGTCGACTACAGTATTTGCTTCCTCAAGCGAGTTTACTGTTAATCTGCCGCTTGCAAAATCAACTATGCAGGTTCCTGTCGGTTCATAATTTGTTTCATTAATCTCAACTAAATAATCGTCACTGCAATAGCTGTCCACATCATTTGCATAAGGTGAATTCTTTTCCATTGGAATGATCCAGTTCTTTATGTTAGCTCCGTACAAATTATAGATATTCTTGTAATCATAGCTTCCGTCCCCGAAAAATAAAATATAGACAGGTCTTTCCTGAAAATTATTGAATGCATATTTAATAAAATTTCTCATGGCGACAGGATCCTGCATACCGTAAGAAAATTCGTTGTAGATTTTTTCAACATCAACAATTGCTGTTTTTATGTAATTGATACCCGGCTTTTCACGCTGTGCCTTCAGCCTGTTGGCAGCAGTTAAAAATTCTTTAGGTGAAATTATAAGGAAACTTGCTCCGCTTGAAAGTTCTCCTTTAAGATTCTGATTGGCTATCTTTGAAGAAATTGAAACCGGGGTCTTATAATTCGTACCACCGATCGCGTAATATTCATGTGGATTATTCTGCGTAATGTTGGATTGAAATCTTGCTGTACCGTTTGAATAGGAGATGGGATTGATAATAATGACATTCTCTTTATCGGATACATCATAAATTCTGATGTCCGGAGTTGTGAAACTTTCAGCACGAAACTCAACTAAGCCGGAAGTATCCGGGGAGTTAAATCTTAATACATTATTGTCCGCTGTAAACAACCTGTCATATAAAACTTCAAGATAATCATAATAACCAATCACGTTAGGGGAGTTTCCGTCCTGTGAACGAAGTGATGCCTTAAAATTAATACTTCTCTTACCCGGTAAAAGCGAATAGTTAACTCCTAAAAAATTATCATCGATATCATATAAATTAATATGTGAAAATACGTTCGTCAGATAAAATGCAGGTTGTGTCTTCAGAAGATTTCCATTAAGATCTTCAAGTCTCCAGTATTCCTGAAAATAAGAGCCGTTACCGAATTTAAAACGAAGATTTACATTCCCTCCGTCGTAATAACCCTTCAACTCCTTGTTAAAGGTAAAGCTTTCATTTACTCCGATCCTTTGACTCAGCCATAGCAAACCGGTAGAACCAAGATTATTAATCTCCGGCTCTTCAAAAAATCTGTCTTTGAATGTTGGAATAGGGGACAATCCCTGAGAATTCGGAGAGTTTGTAATATCCATTCTCAGACCAATTTCTCCGCCATAAGTGATCCAGTAAAAATTGGATTTTGAATAATGGTTTATCTTGTGAAAGTATGATTTGTAATTATAATTGTACACCCATTCGTTTGGATTTCTTCCGTAAAATATTATGTAATCATTGTCATTGAACTGTCCGTCACTTTCGCCTTCAACCAGTATCCTGTTCTGAACAAGGTCTGTCGGAGCTGCAACCGAATTATCGAACGGAAGCTCGCCGCCGTCGTTGCCATAAATCTTTATTGTTCTGGGATCAATGCTTGCTGTATTGATGCCGGCATTTTGAAGAAAAGTTTTATCAATTTTATGCAAACCCGATTCCTTAACCTCTATCTTGAAAAAATCTCCGGATGCCAGTACGCTGTTCTGAATCGGAGTATCGGTTTGTCTGCTGAATTCTGCAGTTGACCAATCCTTCGCCGCGTCATTATTCAATGCCGAGTTATGAAGAAAGAGCATTTCTTCAGTGCTCAGCTTTTTACTTGAATAAGAAGGTCTTTCACCAAAAACTATCCGTACTCTTATATAGCTGTGTTTCCTGAGAGTCTTTGTAACAGGATTGTATTGTGCGGGATATAATATGAGATTTCCAAAATACTTATTTCTTAAAGCTCCTACATTTGTAATTGAGAACGGCTCTGATGGAAATAATGAGTTTTGATTATATACCTTTTCATTCCTTTCATAGCTCAGATCAACACCATCTTTTACTTTGGATTTCGAATAGACCGGAACCGGTTTTACGTCAGTTCCTTGGATGTCTTCATATTTGGAATCAATGATCTCAACACGGTTGGAATTTTTTCCCGGAAAAAATACCGGAAAGGATCTGTACTCAAGGTCAGGACTTCCATACTTCGATGCGCTGTTAACGCCGTTCGCGAAATTTAGATTCGATGTGTATTGTGGATAATATTCTAATTCAACAAATGACTCTGTCGAGCTGAGCACCCTAAAGTCCGCGTTTTGTTTTTCTTTAGTTGGTAACTGCTGTGAATAAGTACTCTGACTAAGTAAGAAGATAATTAACACAATGTTAAAAATATACAAATGACAGGTCTTTGTTATCATTTTATTTTTCTTCATAGGGGTATAGTTAAATTAATTCGGTAGAATTATATCACGTTCAACAATTATGTTTCAAAAAAATTACAGATTTTCAAATTTTGAAAATAAAAAAGCCATCTCCTAAAGAAAGGTAATCCTCTTTAAAAAATGGAAACGATAATAATACATAGAGAAAATAAAATTTTTAGAATTAATATAAAGCTCTCTATATATTATTGTTTGAGTTTAAAATTTAATTTTTGACTTTGCAAATATATCTGTAGTAATTTCTAATGTCAATACTCATAAATATTCAATTGACCGGACGTTTCTTTGTGAGTCCCATCTTCTCAAGCACATCAAGATGATTAAGCGCGTTCTTAGCAGCTTCCTGCTCAGCCTGTTTTTTAGATTTACCTTTTCCTATTCCAAGACTACGTTTGTTGACAAATACTTCAACTGTAAAGAGCTTGTTATGCTCAGGACCTTCCTCTTTTATAATAGAGTATTCGGGAATGAAGTCAGTATGCGCTTGGACGTACTCGAGAAATTTGCTCTTATGATTTTCATCGAACTGGTTAAGCCATTTAATATCCAGCTTTTTAAATATCTCCTCATTAAGAAATTCTTTCGCTGCATCGTACCCCGAATCCATAAAGACAGCTCCTATCAGCGATTCGTAAGCGTCGGACAAAATTGTATCGTAACCCTCTTCAATCGATTTCTTAGCTGTAAATGAAGCAAGTAAAAAATCCTGAAGCTTTATATTCTTCGCCCGCTCTGCAAGAAATTTCTTGTTTACAAGTATCGAACGGAACTTAGTAAGATCGCCTTCTTCATTAAGAGGGAAGTTCTTAAAAAGATATTCAGCTACTACAAGATCTAAAACCGCGTCACCAAGAAACTCCAGTCTCTCGTTTGAAATAATTCCTATCTTTAAAGGGTTGCTCTTTACTTTGAGAAATGAACGGTGTGTTAATGCAGTTATAAAATAATTTCTGTCGATTATTTTATAATGAATAATTTTTTGAAACTCCTCAAAGTCGATCTGATAGACTGCCTTTGTATTCTCTTCACCGTTTTTGTGTTCCTTATAAAAAGGCAGAAGTCTTCGGAATCTTTTCTTGAATAATTCAAGCATATCTTAAGCGGGTATAAATGTGAGTTTTAGTCTTCGAATTTTTTAAACACGATTGCAGTATTATGTCCTCCGAAGCCTGAGTTTTCTGATAGCACTGTCTTCACTTCTTTCTTCATTGCCTTATTCACAACATAATTCAAATCACATTCGGGATCCTTCTCTTCGTAGTTAATTGTTGGGGGGATGATTCCGTCTCTTATTGTCAATACTGATGCGATCGCTTCTATTGCGCCTGCTGCACCCAGCAGATGTCCTATCATTGATTTAATCGAATGAACCGGGATCTGTGATGCTCTATCTCCGAAAACATTTTTAATTGCGAGTGTTTCGTTTTTATCATTATAATATGTTGATGTTCCGTGTGCATTGATAACATCAATATCATTAATAGTAAGATTGGAATTTTTTATTGCAAGCTTTATCGCTCTGCCTACTCCTTCTCCTTCGGGAGCCGGTTCGGTAATGTGGAATGCGTCAGCAGTCATGCCGAAACCTGTGATCTCTCCATAAATCTTCGCGCCACGTGCTTTTGCAAACTCAAGCTCTTCAAGTATCAATGTCGCTCCGCCTTCTCCCATTACAAATCCGTCACGGTTCTTTTCAAACGGACGTGATGCCTGCTGAGGTGCATCGTTGCGTGTGGATAATGCTTTCATCGCATTAAATCCTCCAACACCCATTGGACAGATAACTGCTTCTGAACCTCCGGTAACCATAACATCCGCGTCGCCGCGCTCTATTATCATTACCGAATCAGCTATCGAATGCGCTGATGTTGTGCACGCTGAGATGGTCGCATAGTTCGGTCCTTTTAAACCGTACTTCATTGAAATTCTTCCTGCAGCTATATCCGCGATAAGCATCGGAATAAAGAACGGACTTATTCTGTCCGGATTGCCATCACGTTTATATAAATTATTCTGCTGATTATGATATGTCCACATGCCGCCTATTCCGGATCCATAAACGACTCCCGCTCTTTCAAGATCAATCTTCTCAAGATTAAGTCCGGAATCCTTCATCGCTTCATCAGACGCGGCAAGGGCATATTGGGTGAAAGGATCGGTTCGCTGCGAAAGCTTTCTGTCCATAAAATTTATCGGATCGAATCCCTTTAGCTCGGCTGCAAATTTTGTATCAAAATCTGTAGTGTCAAAATATGTAATATTATCGACTCCGCTTTTACCTGCAATAAGATTGCTCCAAAAGTCAGGTACATTCAATCCAACCGGACTAACCACACCAATGCCTGTAATAACTACTCTTCTCTTCATTATTTAAAGCTGATTAAAAAAATTATTTTGTCGTAACTTTCTCTGAAATATATTTAACGGCGTCTCCTACTTTTTGTATTTTTTCAGCGTCTTCATCAGGAATTTTAATGTCGAATTCTTCTTCGAATTTCATCACAAGTTCTACCGTGTCAAGCGAATCTGCTCCAAGATCATTAATAAATGAAGCTTCTGTTGTAACTTTTGTTTCTTCAACTCCAAGTTTATCAACAACTATCTGTTTTACTTTAGATTCTATTTCAGCATTAGTCATTTTATAATTTGTTTAATTTTTTAAAAATTTTAATATTCAATATAGCTAAAACAGTAAATCTTTTAAAGTAAATAAATCATGGTTGTCCTATTATTTTCCAATACTGTCCAAAACAATTTTGAAAATTTTATAATTTTAAATTCAATCTGTTTTGGTAAATATTTTGCACCAATATCGAATCTTTAAAATCAACCTTTAAATAACCTTGAAGATATACTTATGCTGTCCAATAGAATTTATGTTAATTTTGTTTTTAAAATTAGTGATAATATTTTTTAATTCGTGATCATTCGTGTAATTCGTGGCAAGTTTTTTCTTTATTTTGGACGGATGTGACTTATGCTGTCCAATTGTATTTATGTTAATTTTGTTTTTAAAATTAGTG
>Ga0105044_10003568_pt1 | contig 21355 bp, 18 predicted proteins | sample MAT01_FD_78092 | JGI IMG/M metagenome (GOLD analysis project Ga0105044, IMG submission 78092) | Freshwater microbial communities from Lake Fryxell liftoff mats and glacier meltwater in Antarctica - MAT-01 | ecosystem: Environmental > Aquatic > Freshwater > Ice > Liftoff microbial mat | place...
CATCCGGCGCAGAGCAGCACGTGGCGGCGCGGGATGTTCAGCAGATCGCCGGGGCGGAGTTCGCCCGCGTCACGGAGGACGGTGCAGACGGACGGAAGCTGGGAGGTATCGTGGACGGTCGGCAGCTTCAGGCAGCGCGAGACGAAGCCGGAGCAATCCACACCCGCTGCTCGCGCGCTCACGGCGGCCTTGTCGGCGCGGCGCTTCGCCGGCGAGGAGACATCACCTGCGGCGAGGCCTTGTTCGACTGCTGCATCGAATGAAGCAGGGTCGTCGAAGCCGCCCCACTTATACGGAACGCCCGTGTTGACCTCGCCCGGCAGCCACCAGCCGGGTCGCCCGGGCTGCTCCTTGAAGCCGGCATCGGGCGTATTCACGAGCACACCGCCGGGATCCTTGCCGTGCAGTATGTTCTTTGAAAATGGACGCCACGGATGCGATGCGAGCTGCCGCGCGATGGCGAGCGCCTCGCCCGGCGTCACCTGCGAAGGCGCGGATCGATCGCCGGGCGAAAGAGTCGTCGGCATTTCTCCTGAAGGCATCGGACCCGCGCAGCCGGCGAGGAACGCAGTCACCGTGATGAGAAGAAACCGTCGCGGAAGATTCATGATGGGGAGACGGCGTGAGGCAGCTTGCAATGGGCTCGGCTTTTCGGCGTTCTACGCGGCACCCGTCGCCGTGCAAATCACCAACTGTATCCGCATCCTCGTAGCCATTGCATGGGCGTCCGCACTTGCGCTCATTCCTGCGCACGCTGCAGACGAGGCTCGGCGTCCGCGCGTCGCCCTTGTCATCGGCAACGGCCGCTACGAAGCCGCCGTCGGCCCTCTGCGCAACACCGTGAACGACGCGAAGGCCATGGCGAAAACGTTGCGGGCACTCGGCTTCACCGTGAGCGAGGAGCACAACGTCACGCGCGACGAACTCATGGCCGCGATGATGAAGTTTCGCGCCAGGCTGCGGGGTGCCGAGGTCGGCCTGTTCTATTTTGCCGGGCACGGCCTCTCGGTCGCGGGCGCGAACTATCTCGTCCCCGTCCGCTCCGGCTACAGTCCTGGCGGCACGGATGAGTCCGCCCGCCGCCTGCTTGCGGAAACGAAACTCTTCAACGCCGAGCAGGCCGTCGCCGACATGAGCAACACGGGCGTCGGGTGCAACCTCGTCATCCTCGACGCCTGCCGCACCACGCCCGTCGCCCGCAATCCCGCGACGCGCGACGCGGCAAGTGCGGGCGGTCTCGTGGAAATGAATCCGCCTGCCGGTTCCCTCATCGCCTTTGCCACGGATGCCGGCCGCGCCGCATCCGACGGCGATGGGGACAACGGCCTCTACACTGGTCAACTGGTCGCCCACCTGAGCACACCCGGCCTCACCATTGAGCAGGTCTTCAAGCGGACGCGCGCCGGAGTCATCGAGCGCTCCGGCGGCAAGCAGGTTCCCGCCGAGTATTCGCGACTCATCGGCGACGATATCTTCCTCGCAGGTCCGGCGCTCGCGGCGAAACCCGCGGAGGCGGTGATTCCCAAAGGCCAGCCGGTTCCCATTCCCACACCCGCGGAGATCAACAGGCTTGCCGCAAAGGGTGACATCCTCGGCTGCATCGAAGCCCTGCGCCGTCACACGCGAAAGAACGGCCCCGGCGCCATCGCCGCCGCGCCGCTCACGACGCTCCTCGATCAGCAGAAGGAAATTCTGCGCGACAAAAAATCCGCCGCGCCGCAGGCCGAGTCCATTCTTCGGAACTGCGACTCCATCCTCCCCGCAATCGGCGAATGCCTCCCCGCCGACCATCCACAATTCGCGGCCCTCACCGCCAAGGCGCAGAACCGCCGGGGCGATGCATTGCTTCTTTGCGGCAATCCCAGCATGGCGCTCGAAGCGTTCGACGCCGCAATCGCCCTCACTCCCGGCGACGCCTACGTCCTCTACAACCGCGGCTGTGCATTGCTCGCGCTGGATCGGAAAGACGAAGCCCGGGTGGCATTCACCAAAGCCGTCGCAAGCGCAGCAAAATCATCCGGCGCACGAAAGCTCGCGACCGAAGCGCTCGCGGCGATGAAGTGAGAGTCGCGGAAAATGAAAGTGGATTTCACGTCTGTCTCTCACCCGCCCATGCCTCCCAAAAAGCGCACCAACCAACGCAGCCTCGAACTCGGTGAAGCCGGGCGGCCGAAGTTTCGTGGCGGCGGGTTTCTGCATTCGGTGATGATGGAAAATCCCGGCGAGGGGTGGCCGTTCACCATCCCGGCGGTGCAGGCGCTCGGCACACGGGAGCGATTGGAGTTTCACCCGGCGGTCACTTTTTTCATCGGTGAAAACGGCTCGGGGAAATCCACCATCCTCGAAGCCGTCGCGCGCAAGGCGGGGTTCAGTCCCGAGGGCGGATGGAAGAAGCGGGCGACGGAAGAGATCGCATCATCGTCGCCGCTGGATGGCGCTCTGCGTCTCTCGCGGACGGGCTATCCGAGCGACGGGTGGTTTCTGCGCGCGGAGAGTTTTTACAATGTGGCGACGGAACTCGAGGAGCTGGACAAGATGGAAAACTGCGGCCACGGCTTCGCGGCGTTCGGCGGCACTTCGCTCCACCAGCAGTCGCACGGCGAATCCTTTCTCGCGCTGCTGCTGAACCGGCTGCAAGGCGACGGCCTTTATCTTTTCGACGAGCCCGAAGCCGCGCTCTCGCCGCAGCGCCAGCTCGCTGTGCTCACGCTCATGCACCGGCTCGTGTATCATCGCAGCCAGCTCGTCATCGCCACGCATTCGCCCATCCTCCTCGCGTATCCTCATGCGCGGATCTACGAGTTCAGCGGCGATGGAATCCGCGAGGTCGCCTACACGGAGACGGAGCATTTCAATGTGACGCGCGACTTCCTGAACCGGCACGAGAAGATGCTGGAGACATTGCTGGGCGAGGAGGAGAACGACTTGCGGGGGAAGGAGCGGCGCTGATGCGGTGGGCGGCGGGTTGGTAAATGACGAATGACGAATGACGAATGACGAATGACGAATGACGAATGGCGAAGGCGTTCATCTTACTCATCAGGGGCTCATCGCGCCGCTGCTCATCTCGACGATCATCGTGGGCATCGCGCAGACGGGCGACCTGAAGGCGGTCGGGCGCATGGGCGGCAAGGCGCTGCTCTACTTTAAAGTGGTGACGACCATCGCGCTTTTTCTCGGGCTCGCCGTCGCGAATGTGCTGCGTCCGCACACGGACCTCGCCGCGCAGAAGCAGGCGTCGGGATGGGAACTGCTGCTGCACCTTTTCCCGTCGAACCTCGTGAAGCACATCGCCGAGGGGGACATCCTGCCGGTGGTCGTGTTCTCGGCGCTGTTTGGCATCGCGCTCACGCGCATCGGCAAGCGCGGGGAGCCGCTGCTGGCGTTCTTTGAAAATGGCGCGCAAGTGATGTTCAAATGCACCGACATGGTCATGCGCCTCACGCCGCTCGGGGTCTTCGGCGCGATGGCCTACAATGTAAGCCACATGGCCGCGGGGCACATGGTGGATGGCGTGATGATGCACGGCTGGCCGGCCGTGTTCTTCCTGCTGAAGCAGTATGCGCGGCTGGTCGGCAGCCTCTGCCTCGCATTGCTGCTGATGTTCTGCTTCGTATTCGTGCCGATCATGTGGATCACCGGCGTGAAGGTGTGGCGTTTCCTGAAGATGGTGCGCGAGCCTGCACTGACGGCATTCACGACCGCATCGTCGGAGGCCGCGCTGCCGCGGCTGCTGGAGGTGCTGGTGGAGTTCGGCGTGCCGCGGCGCGTGGCGAGCTTCGTGGTGCCGGCGGGGTGCCTTCAATCTCGACGGCTCCACGCTCTACCTTGTGCTCGCGGGCCTCACCATCGCGCAGGCGGCGAAAATCGAGATGTCGCTCACGCAGCAGATCGTCATGGTGCTCACGTTCATGCTGGCATCGAAGGGCGTGGCCGGGGTTCCGCGCGCGACCCTCATCGTCATCGCAGGCACATGCATGAGCTTCGGCCTGCCCGGCCAGGCGGGCGTGGCGATGCTGCTCGCGGTGGATGAGGTCATGGACATGGCGCGCACGACGATCAACGTGATGGGAAATGCGCTCGCCTGGATCGTGATCGCAAAATGGGAAGGCGCCCTCGGCCCCGGGCCGTCGAAGGAAGACCGCGCGATCGTGCCGGTCGAGCCGGGCTGACGTCGAGTTTCGCCCCGTGCTGTGATTGTGGCGGGCGAAGCCCCGGGTGCCACACGCGATTATGAATCATCCACGCCTGCAAGCCGCGAGAACGTCCGCGAACAGACGCGACCCATACGGGGAACTGTGTTTCGTCCCTCGTCGCTGACCCGTTGCTTCGCGGCATCGTGCGTCGTGCTGGTGGTCCTCGCGGGGGCCGGTGTCGCCGGCGCGGCGGATATGAAAGGAGGCTGTCATGCCCGGACCATGCCTGCCTTTCGTGAATTCTCCCCGTGCGTATTCCTGGGAACGCGCATTGCCAGAGCGCCAGCGAGGCCGAGATACTGCACGCGATGAAACTCAGCCGCCGTCAATTACTCGCCTCTGCCGCAAGCCTCGCTGCCGCCCGGCAGGTTCTCTTCGAAGAGCGGATTTCCAAGGCGGATAACCCCGCGGCGAATGTCGCCGATCGCACCAGTTCGATCCGCATCACCAAACTCACGGCCACACCGGCGGGGCGGAAGGTGTTCATCAAACTGGAAACCAATCTCGGCGTCACCGGCTGGGGCGAGATCGATCAGTTGGAACCGAATGTCGGTGCCATGCTGGTGCGTTCGCTCTTTGAATTGCTCGACGGCGAGAACCCGACCCGCATCGAGCATCTCTGGCAGAAGATCTACCGCTCGCACCGGGACATCCGCGGAGGCTCATTCATGGTCCACACGCTGGCCGGGATCGACATGGCGCTGTGGGACATCACTGGCAAGCTGTGGGGCGTGCCGGTGTTCCGGCTGCTCGGCGGCCCGACGCGCGACAAGGTGCGCGTCTATCCCTCCGCGAGCGCGACAAAGGTGGGCGCAGGGCCGATGCCCTTCTCGGGCAGCCCGCAGCAGATCGAGCGACTGGTGGCCATGGTCGCGAGCGGGCGCAAGAAAGTCGGGCCGGAAGGAAGCGTGATGATCGATGCCCACTGCGCGCTTCCGCCGCCGTTCCGGCTGCAATTTGCCGCCGCCGTGAAGACGCACGAAATCACCTACATCGAGGAACCCGCCGTGCCTGGAAACATCGAGGTGTTCAAACGGCTGAAACAGCAGATCCCCATCCCATTCGCCGTCGGCGAACAGGCGCGCACGATCTGGGATGTCGTCCAGTATCTTCAGGCCGGCGTCGCGGATTTCATGCAGGTGGACTGCGCGCATACCGGCGGGATTTCGCAGTTGAAAAAGATCGCGACCATCGCCGAGGCATACACGGTGCCGCTCACGCCGCATTGCGTCACCACCGACCTCGGCATGACGGCCAGCCTGCACGTGAGCGCCGCAGTGCCGCTGTTTTTCATCCACGAGTACTATCCCGGCATTACCCCGAAGGGCTTGATGGAAAAAAGCTGGCAGGTGGACCAGGACGGATACGCCTCGCTCCCGACGCTGCCCGGCATCGGTTGCGTGATGGACGAAGCGCGTCTCGCGGAACTCGCCAAGCTCCCCATCGTCCCCGAGTGGCCCACGCGCGCACGGCTCCAGGACGGATCGATCGCCGACTACTGAACTGCTGCGATCGCCAGCCTGCATTTCTCACAGTCGGTGGGAGGAAAGTGATGAGTAATTAGCGATGAGTTGCGTAGTGATGAGTTGCGCCATGCCCGGACAACTAATTACTAATTACCCATCACTCCACGAGCGGCCTCTGCAACACGCTGTCGTCACTTTCTCCCAGAGTGTGAGAAATGCGCGGAGCCCCAATGCCTTTCGGATATTCTGATCCGAACAGAAAGCGATGCACCGGCAGTGGGGCAGGCGACTCGCCTGCCTCAGTCTCTTCCGGCGACTCGCCGGAAGAGGCGACGGCGGGGTTTTGCACCGCGGATATGTTTCCCTCCAGGGCAGCTCGTTCCTCTCGGCAGCCCCGGGCTTGAAGATGAAATCCTCCTGGGATTCCGATCGGAAATGATCAGGGTGAGATCCTCGGCGGATTGCGCCTTCAAGCCAAGGCGGACGCTGGCGAGGAACTGCGTCTGGGAAAGCTTGTTCTCAGCACAACGCCCACCGTTGCTTTCTTCCGGCGAGTCGCCGGAAGAGACTCCGGCAGGCAAGTCGCCTGCCCCACTGCCCGCTGCCGGACGTTCGCCTCATCTTTGGGGCAGAGTATCCGAAGGGCTTTGGCGCTAGCCCCAATGCCTTTCCGATCTTCCGCACGCGGCGGGCGGGCGCGAAATGTAGCGCCGACGAGTCGTCGGCTGGCGACGTGGCCGGACGCGGGAAGGATGGAGTGTCGCGTGACGTTCGCCGGGCCATCCCGCCGCCTCCGCCCATCCTGCCAAGCCGGCGGGTCGTCGGCGCTGCGTCGCCCTGCGCCCGCCGCACTTTTCCACATCGCATACACTGCGAATATCCGAAAGGCATTGGAGCGAAAATCCCGCACCGCATGTGCAGGAGCGTGGACGGACGGTTGCGCTCCATTTCGTGTTGCGAGCGATCAGGGCCGCGGAATCGTGATCCACTCATCGGCGACGGCGTGAAGTGGCACGAGCGGTGGGCGGCGCGGGTGGTTGATGAGTCGGACGGGATCAATTAGGAGGCTTACTTCGTCCCCCGCAGCGGACGCAGGGCGCGCGTCGCGATCGTCCTGTGTTGCTCTGCCGCCTCGCTCGCTTGCAGGACGATTTCGGTGATGTAGAAGCAATCATCCGCCGTGATGCGTGGCGGTGGGCCGCCTCGCAGGAACCGGGCGAATTCGACGAAGATGTTCTCGGTTTCGCCAAAGGGAATGCGGTCTGTCTTGTCGGCGGTGATGAGGGAGATCGCGGTGTCGCCTTCGTTGACTTCGACAATGCCCTTGGTGCCCGCCACGCGGAGGCGATCATCGCCGTGCGTGGGCAGTTTCGCGGGGCGGAGGTAATCAAGGCGCGCGGTGGCGGATGCTCCATTCGAGAGCTGCGCGAGCACGGAGGCTTGATGCTCGGTCTCACCGAATTCGGGTCGGGCACCGCGGGCCTGCACGGCGGCAACGTGCGTGAAATCAAGACCCGTGACCCAGCGGATGGCGTCGAGCGAATGGATGCCGATATAGGGAATGATGCCGCCGAGTCGCGCGCGACTCCTGAACCAGTCGGGCCGCTCGCCCCACTGGTAGGATTTCTGCGCCGTCACCTGGCAGACCTGGCCGATCGCTCCGCTTTGAATGAGTTCGCGGACGCGGACGCTCTTTGGCTGGTGCCGCAGTTCCAGCAGCATGGTGAGCTGCGACTTCGACTTCGCGAATGCGGTGCGCAGCTTCTCCAGATCCGCGAGCGAGGTGACGAGCGGCTTTTCGGCAACGATGTGGATGTCGCGTTCGATGAGCGCGAGCAATTGCTCGACCCGCACGCCGCTTTCGTCAGCGACGCAACACACGTCCATCATCGAGTGTTCGATGAGGTGCTTCCATTGCTCGCAGGCGTGTGCTTTCTGAAATAGCGGTCGCTTTTGAAAACTGGCGAGAGTGTTCGAGCTCCCATCAGCGAAGCCGACGACTTCGATATCGCCGAGTTTCTCCGCGCCGGTGATCACTGCGCCGACGTGGCCTTTGAGTCCGATGAATCCGAGATTCATGGCCGTGTCCGTTCGCTGTCGGACGAGTTGTGACGGATGACGCGGATATGCCGGTCATTGGAGGCCGTCATGCCATTTCCAGTCCGCGCATCGTCCCCGTGCTGCTGGCGAATGTGTCCGTCTCCAATCCCAGGCGTTGCAGGAGCGAGACGCAGAGATTGGCGATGGGCTGGTTCTGGCTCTTGTCGAAGGAAAGGTGCTGGCCGTGTTTGAAGCCGCCGCCGGCGAGCAGCAGCGGCCAATTCTTGTTGGTGTGGCCGTTCGCGTTGCCCATGCAGGTGCCGTAGAGCACGGCGGTGTGATCGAGCAACGGCACGCCGGATTCGCCGGCACCGCGCATTTTTTCGAGGAACTCGCGGAAGATCTGGAACTGCGCCGTCTCGATTTTTTGCAGCTCTTCGATCATCTCCGGGCGGTTGCCGTGATGGGTGAGCGAATGCGTCTCGTGCTGCACGCCCTCGATGGCCGAGAGGATGCCGAGCGGCTCGACGAACACGGTCACCACGCGGGTCGAATCCGTCTCCAGCGCCAGCCGGATGAGATCGAACATGGCGCGCAGCTTTGCGGGCAAAAAAGCCGTCTCGGTGATGTCCTTCGGTTCGGGCATTTTCACCGCGGGCTTCGGCTTGTGCTCCCATGCTTCGGCTTGATGCAACTGCTGCTCAAACTCGCGGATCGAGGTGAGATACTGATCGAGCCGCGCGCGGTCGGCGGCTCCGATCGTGGTTCCGAGACGGGTGGCGCGGGCGCGAACGGAATCGAGCAGGCTGCGACCGGATTTGAGATCATTCACACGGGCCTCGATTTGCTGCGCGCTGCCCTGAATGAAGAGCTGCTGGTAGAGCGCGGCCACGCTGCGTTCGCCGGGAATCATCACGCCGGCGCGAGTGTAGGACATGCTGCTTTCGCCGCCGCCGCCCACTCTCAGGGCCAGGGACGGAATGCGCGTCTGATTGCCCAATTTCTCGGCGATGATCTGGTCGAGCGAAACCGTGTTGCGGAAGCCGGCGCCGGCCGGATGCGGTGCGGCGGTGAGGAAGGACTTTTCATTGGCATGCCCGCCATCCACGCCCGGATGCGACACGCCCGAGAAAACGGTGAAGTCATTTCGCAGCGCTTCGAGCTGCTGGAGATAAGGCGATAGCTGGTAGTCGCGCCCTCCCGCTTCCGGGAAAAACAAATGCGGAATGATGCCCTGGGTCGTCTGGATGGCGACGAAGCGGCGCGGCGTGGCAGTGGCTTCGGTGGCCTTCGCGAAGATGGGTGCCATCGCCTCCAGGAACGGCAGGGAGAGTGTGACGCCGACACCGCGCAGGAAAGTGCGGCGGGAGAGTGCGGGCCTGGCGAGATGGGAGGATGAAGGGTTCATTTTCTGAGGAGGAGTGGGGAACGGGCGAGTTGATGAATGATGGTGCGCAGACCGAATTGGCTCCCGCGGCTCGCGGCGAGAATGCGTTCCACCTGCGCGCGGTCGGCGAAACTGACCGGCGCTCCAGTGGCGTACAGAACAAGACGCGAAACGAGATTGCGCGCAACGGTCTCTTCCTCGGTGAGCAGGATGCGCTTGAACTCCCTGATGTCCTTGAACACCTGGCCGTCGCTCGTCGTTCCCGTGGCGTCCACCGGCAAGCCGTAGCGAAAGCTCTCGAATGTCATCTTCATCGGCGCGCCGAGGAAATCGGCGTGAGCCGGGAAATCGCCGGTGTCGCCGGAATGGCGATACCGCGTCCGCCAGGTTCCGATCACATCGAAATTCTCCAGCGCAAATCCGGGTGGATCGAACTTTGCGTGACAGGCGGCACACGTCTGGTTGGAGCGGTGCTTGTCGAGTTGCTCGCGGATCGTCGTCGTGCCGCGCACATCGGGATCCACTGCGGCAATATCGGGCGGCGGTGGTTGCGGACGCCGGCCCAGCACGCGGTCCACGACCCACACTCCGCGCATGACAGGCGATGTCGTGGTGCCATTCGCGGTGACCTTCAGCACGGCTGCCTGCGTGAGAAATCCGCCGCGCGGGCAGCCCGTCGGCATGGCCACGCGCCGGATCGTGCTGCCGGTGACACCGGGGATGCCATAGTGCTCGGCGAGCCGCTGGTTGATCATGACGAAGTCGGAATCAATCACCTGCGCCGCACCCAAATCCTTGTCGAGCATCTCCCGGAAAAACGCCCGTGACTCGTCCAGCATCGCACTGCGCAAGTCAGTGTGGAATTCCGGATAAAGCCCCACGTCCGGACTGGTGGCGTCGATCTTTCGCAGGTCGAGCCATTGATCGAGAAAGTCCGCCACGAACCGATCCGAGCGCGGATCGGAAAGCATTCGTTCCACCTGCGCGTCGATCTCGTTCCCGCTGAGATTGCGCTTCGCCGCGAGTCCGGTCAGTTCGTCGTCGGGCATCGAGTTCCACAGGAAATAGGACAGCCGCGCGGCGAGCGCGTATTGATCGAGCACTGTCGAATCCTTGGGATCGGCACTCGCTGGCGGCTCATTGAGAAATAGGAAATCGGGCGAGCAAAGCGCGACGCGATAAGCGGCTCGCATCGCGCTTTCAAAGTAGTCGCCAGCCGCCAGCCGCTCGTGGGCGATCTTCACATACTCCGCGAGTTCCTCGGACGCCACCGGGCGACGGAATGCGCGCAGCAGAAAATCGGCGAGCAAAAATCCGGCGTCCTCTTTCGGAAGCGGCGAGGCCGCCGTCCAGACCGGCTGGCTCTTTTTGAATTCGTCGAAGTCGTGGTAATTCGGAGCGGCTCCGGAATGCCTTGCCGGAGGCGCGGGCACGCGCAGGACCGGACGACTCGGTGTATTCGCCTCCGCGAGTTCCTGTTTCGTTTTCCTCTTCTCGATCGGCAATTTCGCGATGGGCGAATCACCGAATAACCGGCGATGGCTCGCGGGCGGCCATGTCTCGTTCAGCGGGCCTTCGAGATCCACCCAATCCACGGCGACGCAAGGCCCCGTGTAGCCGCGGGGATTGAATTGATTGGGCCACAAAGAATCCGGGTTGAGGCTCAGACGCTCCGCCGCATTCAGCCAGACGACCACCTCATGCTCGCGAGCTTTCAGCGACGGCGCATCGAAGCGCGCAAGCAGCCGATCGTTCGCCAGCAGTGCGAAAGATTGCATTCGCTGCGCCGGAAAGATTTCGCCCGGCTGGTAATCGAAACTCCAGACCGACGCGCGGACGCGGTAGTAGCCGGGATGCGCCGCAGAGAAATCGCCGACCTCCCCATGAAACGACTGCTGTGCGCCGGTGATGATGCCCAGCGAATCCATCGGCTCGAATACGAGCGCCTTCTCCGGCAGTCGCATGGAGGCGATGGCTTTCATCCGCACGAGATCGACCTTCATGTCGTTGATGGGCATGAGGCTGTCACCCATCTGGTTCAACGGACCGACCCGGCGGATGCGCTTCTTGTAAACCATCGGCCGGTCCTGATGAACAATCGCGCGGTCGAGCACGTAGTCGGCCGCCTCGAGATATTTCCGGATCTGCACCGCCGATAGTTCCAGCGCATCGCTCGCCTTGTCGAAGCCGTCGAAGCGTCCATCCTCCGGCAGCAGTTCCTTCACCGCGAGACCCGGCATGGAAAAAAGATCCCGCATCGTGTTCTCGTATTCCGAGCGGTTCAGCCGGCGCAGCGGCACCCGTCCCTGATCTCGCTGCCGGTTGGTGTCGGATCGAGTGAGCACGGCATTGAGCCCCTTGAGCATCGCCTCGCGCTCGGCTGCCGGAGGCTGTTCCTTCTTCGCCGGTGGCATTTCGCCTGCGCGTACGCGGTCGTGAACCTTCACCCAGTGGGCGAACGTCTCCGGCTTCGTGAAGTCAGGATTGAGCGCGGTGATGTCGAAGTTGCCCTTCTTCGTCTCAGCATCATGGCACTCGGCACAGCGCTTCGTGATGAACTGTTGCATCGTCGAAGACAGATCCTCCGCCGCAAGCGGAGGCGCGACCACGCAGAGTCCGAGCCACGCTGCCGTTTGGATCTGCTTTTGGAACATCGCGCTACAGTTCCTACACCTCGCTCACGATCCCCGTGCTCGCGCCGAAGGACTTCGCCTCAATGTCCATGTGGTGCATCATGCGGACGAAGAGGTTCGAGAGGCAGGTGTTGTTCTGGCGATCAAAGGCGACGTGGCCCTGGTGCTTGAAGCCGCCACCGGCGAGGATGATCGGGAGGTTGTGGTTGTCGTGCGACGAGGAGTTGCGGGGGTTGCTCGTGTAGAAGAGGGCGGTGCGGTCGAGCAGGGTGCCGTCACCTTCCTTGCTGGCCTTCATCTTATCGAGGAACTCGCCGAGCACCTTGACCTCCGCTTCTTCAATCAGCGCCAGTTGCTCCAGCTTGGCGGGATCCTGGCCGTGATGCGAGGCGTCGTGATGGCCGAGTTTCACGCCTTCAATTTCCGGGCGATCCTGCGTGCTCAGGAAGAGCGAGATCACGCGCGTGGAATCCGTCTGCAACGCGAGATGCACGATGTCGTACCACTGCTTGCTGCGCTTCACGAGTTCGCCGCCGCCGAACTCGCTGGTCGGCACGGGCATGTCCACCTTCGGCTTGGGCGTGAGGCCCCAGTGCTCGTCCTGTTGCAAATGCTGCTCCGCCTCGCGCACGGAGGTCAGGAAAAGGTCGAGGCGATTGCGATCATCGCTGCTCACCTTGTTGTTGAGCGTTTTGATCTGGTCGCGCACGTCGTCGAGGATGCTCTGGCCGTCACGGATGCGCTGGAGTTCCCGTGTTTCCTCCTCGGCCGAACCGGCGATGAAGAGCTTGCGGAAGATCTGCGTGGCGCGCGACTCTGCGGGAATGCGCACGCCGCGACGATTCCACGCGATGGTGCCGCCGCCGAGCACGAGCGAGGAGAAGCGCGTCTGGTTGCCAATGTGCGAAGCGACCTCCTGGTCGAGCGAGATGCCGTTCTTGATGTCCTTGTCCCGGATGAATTCAGGCGCGACGCCGGTCATCAGCCCGACCTCCGCGAAGTGGCCTGCCGCATAGCGATGCGACATTCCCGAGAACACCGTGAAGCGATCGCGCAACGGCTGCAGCAGCTTCATGTAGCGGCTCGGTTCGTAGTCGCGCCCGGCTTTCTCCGGGAAAAAATTCTCCGCGTACATCCCGAGCGGCTGGCCGATGAGCACCATGCGCGGCGGACGAGTCATTGCCTTCTTCGTCTCGGCAGCACCCACAGGCAGGATGGAATCGAGAAACGGCAGCGCGATGGCGACACCGGAAGAGCGCAGAAAGGACCGCCGGTCGATGCGTGAATGAATCATGGGAGCGAATCGGTTTGGAGAGAACGTTACTTGTCATGGAAGACCCCGCTCCAGACGATTTCTTTGACTAAACTTCGGGGTCGAATCAGTCATCTGTCGCGATCGAGACAGCCAGCCCGATCCGCTGCGAATGTTCATCCACGTCGTTGCATGGTTCATGTTTTTCCAAATTTTCCTGTGAAAACCAAAACATCCAAACTGCCACCGAAACGCCATCTTGACGGGATCGGCGAAGGCGGCAGGATGGCCCGCCGAAGCTCACACGACGTTCCCCCATTGCCGCCCTCCCAGGCCGACGACTCGCTCGGCTCCACATTTCCCGCCAGCCTGTCCTGGTGTGCGCAATATCGGAAAGGCATTGAGCCGGTGGCCCCGATTGTCCGCATGCACCTCATCCGGCGAAAGTTCGACCGTGAAGCGTGAAAGTCTCATGCTCGCCACCATGTGGGTGTGCCGCCGATCCGATGTATTGTCACACTGGAGGAATAACGCGATGAAGAGGTTTCAACGGAGAATACCATTGGTAAACACCTTCGGAAAAGCGTCTCTACATCCAGTCGACGGCACACCCCACCATGTGCGCTGAGATTCATGGCCCGGTCCCGAATCATCACGGTGCCGCGGCAGGTCGGTCGCCAGCCTGCGAATCCAGCGGGGAGAAATGAACTGCTGGCGAATGAGCGGCAGCAAAGTGACACAGCCCGTTCCGGCTGTGCATCAGACCCGGCACAGGCGGGACGCGCTGTGTCACTCTATTTGCGCGAGCCTCAATAAAATGCTCACGGACGAGGGCGATGGCTGCATGGACATTTTCGCAGGATCGAACAGGACCGGCGCGGCGTCCGAAAAACCGGGGCGTCGCTGGCTCGCGATGGAGTTGCTCCCCGAATATCTGGACGCCAGCAAGTTTCTCTTCGAGAATCTCTAGCAGCCTGTCGGACTTACGCGTGCGTATGATTTGCTGGATTGACTGGATCTCATTAGTTATCTATTTGACAGTAATTCAGACTTAAAACGTCTATCTATCACTGCGAGTGAAATGGCAATAAATCAAGGGCCGAAGTCCGACACACTCCTAGCGGACCAAGTAGCGCCGGGTCAAAGATCCCACCGTGTCCAGAACGGCCTGCTCTCACTGATTCGTGCTTTACAACCGCGGTTGGCCTTCGACACTCCCGCGAAAGACGCGGGCAAAACCGTCCGCGTCCCTTCCCGAGGAGCATCCCATGAAAACACTGCTTTGGAATCTTCTCGCCGGTCTGGCCCTTGGCATTCTCGTGCCGCTGGCCTCCGCTCAAGTCAACAGCGGCAGCAATGGGAGTGACGGCGCGTTGAACCCGACGGCCAACCTCGTCATCGACATGGCCGACCACCCGGATGGCATTTACCACTACTCCTCCGTCAACATCCCGGCGGGCGTCACGGTGTCGTTCATTCCGAATGCAGGGAACAAGCCGGTGGTGTGGTTGGTGCAGACGAGTTGTTTGATTCTGGGGACCATACGAGTCGATGGGCAGTCAGTAATCAATCCAGTGTCAGCAGGAGGAATCGGTGGCTGTGGTGGTTACCGTGGCGGCAATGCGGGCAACTTGGCTACTGTCGGCTCTGGGTTTGGTCCCTGCGGGGACTGGCGGGCGTGTGGGGTGGCAATGCGTCATTTGGAACTTTGGGGGAAACTGGCGGGAATTCACAGGCACAGAGCGGACCAATCTACGGAAATGCTTTCCTCCTTCCACTGACGGGTGGATCAGGCGGAGGGGGATGTAATAGAGCGAGTTATGGCGGCGGTGGAGCAATCCTCATAGCGGCCTCGCAGACGATTGAGGCCAACGGTACTGTCTCTGCGACTGGTGGAGACACCTCCGAATACACAGACTATGGAATCTGCAGCGGTGGAAAAGACTCCCTCAATGCGGTCGATAATTGAGTCAGTAAGAGGCAGCCATTGCAAATATCCCATGGCACTGTCAGCCCGGACCTGCGCAAGGAAGGTGAGGTATTGTGCGGCAGTTGCGGCACCTTCCCGCACTTTGCGAAATGCGGCTGAAGCGACCTCGGCCCTGCCATGTTGGGCCGAACAGATCACATCCAAAGTCGCGGCGTGGCGACATACTTCGGCGCTTCCTGCCTCAACGCACTGGAGCTTGAAGACATAGTTCGCGTCGTAATACGCCGAGTTCATCGGGCATCACGCTCTTCGGATATGATCCGCGCGGAGTCGGTGCCGCCTGAGAACGCGCCGGCTTTCAGAGCAGCTTCGTATTCCGGCAGGAGCTTTCTGTTCGCCCACCTTGGTGAACCCTTGTCGGCAGCGTGCCGTGCCTGGTCTTCCACCGAGATCGCAAGTTCGATGAGGTGAATGGTCTCCTGTGTCACCGAGCGCCGATGGGCGGCTGCGTTCTGTTGAAGTTTGGCATGCAGGGCTTCTGGGAAGGACTCGATGATGAGGACTGGCATGGCGACGAGAGTTTAGTCGAAGGCTTGCTGCGGACAGGGCCCGACCGACGGGCTTGCTGGGTGGGTGTCATTTGCTTTGAAAGATCGGGCTCTGGGTGATCTCGTGGATCAACGAACGGAAGCCGTGGTTCTTGTCACGGAGGTTTTGGACGATGGTATCAATGTACGGCTTGTCCGCCTTGGCCGGGGCCGCGCCGGTGGAATAGGCGAGCAGCTTTTCTGCGAGAGAGCGGGCGAGCTGATCTTTGTCTGCGAGGATGAGTTTCTTGTATTCGTCCATGTCGTGAAAGCGCCGTCCGTCGGGCAGTACATCGCCGGGGTCCACGGCGGGGCCGGGACGCATGCGGCGACCTTCGCTGTCCTTTTCGCCGTTGTTGCTGAGGGCACGGTATTTCTCCCGCCATCCCCCGATCACATCGAAGCTCTCGAGCGCGAATCCCGGAGGATCGATCTTGCTGTGGCACGTCGCACAACTCGCGACCTGCCGATGCTTCGCCAACTGCTCGCGGATCGTCGTGGCCCCGCGAATGTCAGGCTCGATCGCCTCGACGTCCGCAGGCGGCTTCGGCGGCGGCGTGCCGAGGATGCGCTCCAGCACCCACGCGCCGCGAATGACGGGCGATGTCGTGGTGCCGTTGGCGGTCACTTTCAGCACGCTGCCCATCGTGAGCACTCCGCCGCGATGACTCTCCGGCGTCAGCGTCACCTTGCGCATGTCCGTCCCCTCGATGCCTGGAATGCCGTAGTGCTTCGCGAGGCGTGCATTCAGGAAAGTGAAATCCGAGGCGACGAAGTTTGTGAGCGGCAGGTCCAGCCGCAGGACTTCTTCAAAGAAGAGCGACGTCTCCTTGAGCATCGCGGTCTTGAGGATGTCGTCGTACTCCGGGTAGAGAGTGCGATCAGGCAGTGTGGCATCAATGGCGCGGAGGCTCAGCCACTGACCGGTGAAGTTCGTGGTGAATGCCTTCGCCTTCGGATCGCCCAACATGCGCTCGACCTGCCCGCGCAGCACATCCGGCTCATGCAGTTTCCCAGCGGCGGCCAATTGGAACAGCGGCTCGTCGGGCATCGAACTCCACAGGAAATACGAGAGCCGGCTGGCGAGCGCGAAGTCATCCAAAAGTGGTCTGGGCTTTAGCCCGGTCGTGCCGGCGGAGTTTGGGCTGAAGCCCAAACCACTTTCGCGCAGGAAGAGAAAACTCGGCGAGACCAGGACAGCCTTCAATCCCACGCGCACCGCCTGCTCGAACGAATACTTCTGATCCAGCCTCGCCTTCACACGCGCGAGAAATGGCCTGATGTCATCGGCCGTCACCGCCCGCCGAAATGCCCGCCGCGCGAATTCGCGCAGGATGCGCTCCGCATCAATCATCGGCCGCTCAGATACCACCTCGCGGCGATCGGGATCGCCGGCGGTCGGCGCAGGCGCCTGCCGGAGTTCGCCGAAGATCGCCTTGTGACTCGGCGGCGGCCACGACTCCAGCAGCGGCCCTTCGACATCCACCCACTGAATCACGAGGCCAGGCCCGGCGTATTTGTCGGCTCCCACTTTCTCCACCGTCGGCGGCAGCGCGGGCAGGCCGGTCGCGATGATGCGGATACGGTTCTCGGGTTCGAGTTGCTCGGTGAACTCGATGACAGTCGGTTTGTTTGCCGGCACGGCGAAGTAGTCAATCAGCCGCTCCTCGGTGACTTCCTTTAGCGTGCCGGCGGTCACCTTGAAATTGATCGGCTTCCCCTCGCTCTGGAAGCCGTAGCCCGAGATGCGAAAGCGATACTTCCCGCGCATATGGCTGCGGAAATTCCACATCGTGACACGGATGTTCGCCGACTCCCACGAGGCGAAAATGGCCACGCCGTCATCCACATGGCGGTACACGCTGCCATTCGGTTTCACCGAGCGCTCTTCCTTGATGTCGAACCGTTTCTTGAGCTGCCACGGGCGCGGCTTGTTGGCGATGGCCTCGTCCAGCACGCGGTCCGCTACATCGAGGTAGCTGCGCATCAGATACGAGGACGTGTGCAGAAGTTCTGCGCTGTTGTCGAAGCCGCTGGTCGAGGTATCCGGCGGCAGCAGGTCCGCCAGATCCACCTCCACACCGAGAAGATCGCGCACGGTGTTCGCATACTCCGCGCGATTCAGCCGCCGCATCACCACGCGGCCCTCGGCAGTTCGCCGCGCGATCTCCGCGGCGCTCGCCCGCTCGCTGATCCAGTCGGCCACCGCTTTCACTTCCGCCGCCGGTGGCCGTGGTTTCTTTTTCGGCGGCATGTCGCCCGATTGGATCTGCTCCACGATGCGTTCCCAGCGATCAATGTTCGCCTTTCCCGCAAAGTCCGCCGTCAGATTCTCCAGCACCAAATCACCCTTCGGCTTGTCGCCGCCGTGGCACTTCACGCAATGCCGCTCGAAGAACCCCCGAAAATCCACATCCGCCGCGTGCGACCGATTAAGCGCTCCCGTGAAGATGCCCAGCACGCAGACGAGGAGCCGGGCTGTCGTGGCAGGGTGGCGTGGGTTGGTCATGGGGTCTCCGATTTGGAGGACGACTACTTGTTCAGGAAGACCCGGCTCTGGACGACTTCGTGGGTGAAAGTTCGGAAGCCGTAGTTCTTCGCGCGGATTTTTTGGAATGGTTTGCCCAACGACGGCGCGGATCGGGAAGTCACGGCGCAAACGGGTTGATGATCTGCAAGCCCGCGCTGGGGCGGAAGTCCGCGTCGTTCCTAGTCACCAGCGGCAAATCGGATTCCAGGGCGGTGGCAGCGATGATCGCATCGCCCAGCTTCATGTGCTTCTGCTGCCGCAGGGCGATGGCGCGCCGCGCCATCGGGTCATCCAGCGCAAGCTCCGGCGAGTCGGCAAGTGATTGCGAAATTTCGGCATCGTCCTCGGTCGTCAGTCCATGATAGCCCAGTGATTCAATGCGAGTGATAATGCTGACGCTGGCGTTTGGGTGCGAAAGCCAGGGTGCGAGATGCTCGCCGTCCGGCTTGCTCGCACCGATGATGACATTGGAGTCCAGCAACATGGGTCACTCCCGCCCGGGGAGCGGGCGGTCCTCCCGTATTTCACGCTGCCATGCCACCGGGTCTGCAATATTGCGGTAAGGGTTCAGTTCGCGTACACGCTTCAGGGCTTCCATCCGTCGCTGGATCATTTCAGGAGTGGCCGTCGGCTTCATCCGCTTTGGTTTCGTCGAAGCCCCTGCTCCGGTCACCATCAGCAGCACATGCGCCCGGCCCGGCGTCAGCCACGCGGGCAGGGGAGAGAGCAGCTTGAGACTGCCGTCGGCCATGATTTCAGCATCGGATTCCAAAGTGTTTATGCGGGCAGAATAGTCGGTGGTGATCGTCCGCGCAACGCTGGCGCTGCTTGTTGATGAAGACCCGGCTCTGGACGATTTCGTGGATCAAAGTTCGGCGATGAATCAGTCATCCCCTTCGCGATCGGGACAAGGAGTCCACCCATCCGCGGAATATCCGCCATTCGTCGGCACGATTGTTGGTAAGGGGAGTCTCGTTATGAAAACACAAAAACTGCCATCGAAACGTCATGTCGTTCGACTCCGGCCCACCTCTGGTGCCAGAACACGCTCCACTCCCACCACAGCACGGGCCGCATCCGCTCCCGCTGATTCCGCAGGCGATCTCCCTGCGATCGACCTCGCAGCCATCCAGGCAGCCGTCGCCGTCATTCGCGCCGCGCTGCCTCCGCTCCGCGTGCTCACCGCCGCCGCCCGCCGCCGCCTCTTCAAGATGAACGACAAGCGGGCCGCCCTCGCCCAGCGTTCGCAGAGCGCCGCCGGCAATGCACTCGTGCAGGTCGTCGTCCCGCCGAGCTTCAAGCTCCCGCGCTTCGCCGCGCAGGCCGCACGCACCGCCACCCTCATCAAGGTCCACACCGTCATCGAGCAGCTTTTCTCCGACGTGGACGACACCCTCATGGCCGAGCGCAGCGACGTCATCACCGGCGCCGCCAAGCTCTACGCCTACGTGAAAGCCGGCGTCGAGGACAACCCGGGCCTCAAGCCCATCGCCGACCAATTGGGCGAAGCCTTCAAAAAAACCACCTCCAAACCCGCCCCGGCCACCGCCGAAGCCAAATAACCCTCAGCCCATACCAGTCCCGCGAATAAAGCGGCGGTCTCCCACCGCCGCTTTATTCTTTTCCTGGAAAGGGACGACTCGGGCCTGCGTGCTGATCAGAAATGGCAGTCGTTGTTGCGGGAGACGACGGTGGTTTGTGCCTTCTTCCCACTAGAACCGGAAGCTGTTGCACTCCTCGTGCGTGCCGATCCAAAACCACGCGATGACCTCTCCCTCCCGCAAGCCGATCACCCGGTAGTGTTTCCCCACCCGCACCACACACACGCTGTTGCGCCGCTCCTCAAAGTGCAGCGACGGATGGTTCGGCGAATCCTTCCACAACTTGAACTTTTCGCGCGCCAGCGCCTGCACGCGAGCCGGCAAACGGTCGAAACACTTCCAGAATCGCCGATGCGTCTTCGAGATCACGGCATCTCTTCCAACCGTCCCGCTCCGATGTCCGCGCGCACTTCCTCCAGCACCCCGCGCAGGCGTCCTCCCTCGCTGAAATCGCGATCGATCTCCGCATTCCACTCCGCGTGATCGCGTTGCGCGATGTAGGCGGACAGTTCCGCCAATTCGCGGGGTGGCAGGCCATCCACTTCTTTCTTCAGTTCGGCAACACTCATGGTCCAAAGCATATTGCCCGACTCAGCCATTGCAAGCAGCCGCTTCGCAGGTGGGTTCAATCCCCGCGCGGCCCAATTCCGTCCCGCCAGATTCAGCCGCCACAGGCTCCCTCTCGGCCCGTCAGACCAGCAATCTCCTTCTCCAATCCCTCCGCCTCGCCCCGAAGCGTGGCAATCTCCGTTTCCAACTGCGCCTTCTGCTTCGCCACCACGCGGTCGAACAACGCCGGCTCCTTCGCCGTCAATCCGAGCAACTCGAACTCCGGGCTTTCGCGCAGCCGGTTCGTCGCCTCGATCACGCTCACGATCTCCAGTTCCAGACTCTCCCATAGCTTCCGCAGCCGCGCGGCCTGCTCCTCCTCCCGGAAGTCGAGTCCCGCCCAGCCCTGCCGCACAATGAACCCCTGCGGATCACCGGCGATCTGCCGCAGCATCCCGATGTCCCCGCTGTCCTTCGCGTGATTGATGGCGGCGGTCAGCTTCTCATATGTTTCGAGCTTGTCCGGTTCGTTGCGAAAGCGATCCGGGTGATATAGCTTCACCAGATTCTTCCACAGCCGGCCAAGCTCCTCCTGATCCTCCGCGCCCAGTTCCTTCTTCGCGGCCAGCGCCTTGTCCGCCTCCTCATACTCCCGCTCCGTGCGGGCCTTCGCCTGCTCATATTCCCGACCGACTCCTTCCGCCTCATCCTCCCCTTGGCGCAACAGCACATCGAGATAATGCCTTCGATACTTCACCAAAAGCCTCAAAAGGTCGCGGCTCTGCGACTCAGCGCGGAGATGCTGGAACAGCCGCGCTTGCAGACGGTCCACCTTTGATTTCTCAAAAGTGTACGCTGCCTCCAATTCCGCCAGCCGTCCCCGGGCCACATCCACGAGCACCTGCAGTCTTTGCAAGTCGGGATGCTCATACAGCACGATGGCTCGCTCGGTGTCTCTGAAAGCACCTGGACCCTCCGCATTCTGCGTCGGAGCCGCAGGCGAGACGAATGGCAGTTCCGGCTCGTCCACCTGCAACTGCCGCAAATACCACCGGCCCATGCTCCCGTTACGAGCGTTCGATGACCGGGCCAGCCACTCCAGCCATTCCCGAAACTCCCTGTTTTCGCGGGCATCCCAAACCGACTTCCCCTTGTGCTTCCCAAATGCAAGACGGGAAGGATAC
>Ga0105044_10003570_pt1 | contig 21351 bp, 17 predicted proteins | sample MAT01_FD_78092 | JGI IMG/M metagenome (GOLD analysis project Ga0105044, IMG submission 78092) | Freshwater microbial communities from Lake Fryxell liftoff mats and glacier meltwater in Antarctica - MAT-01 | ecosystem: Environmental > Aquatic > Freshwater > Ice > Liftoff microbial mat | place...
AAAGCTCGGCTTCGTTCGGGCCTAGAAGGCCCTCCTAAAGCAAAATCAAAGCTCGGCTTCGTTCGGGCCAAGAAGGCCCTCCTACAGCAAAATCAAAGCTCGGCTTCGTTCGGGCCTAGAAGGCCCTCTTACAGCAAAATCAAAGCTCGGCTTCGTTCGGGCCTAGAAGGCCCTCCTAAAGCAAAATCAAAGCTCGGCTTCGTTCGGGCCTAGAAGGCCCTCCTACAGCAAAATCAAAGTACCTAGGCTCAAGAATGACAAAAAGCCAATAACATCAGTGAACGTGGTCAGGACCACGCCACCCGCCAGTGCGGGATCAATATTCATGCGTTTGAGTGTAATCGGCACCAGTACGCCGGCGAGTGCCGCAGCGACCAGATTAATGGTCATGGCAGCGGCAATCACCAGGCCTAACTTCAAGTCCTGAAACCAGATTGAACAGACCACGCCAACCACAATCGCCCAGACAATACCGTTCAGCACACCGACCAGCGCTTCTTTCGCAATCAATGCCCGTAAGTTGCCAACGCCGACCTGGCCGAGCGCAATGCCGCGCACCATCAAGGTCAACACCTGGGTGCCCGCTACGCCGCCCATACTGGCAACGATCGGCATCAATACCGCGAGTGCGACTACTTGCTGCAATGTGGCTTCAAAGCGTCCGATAACCCAAGACGCGAGGAAGGCAGTTAATAAATTGATGCCCAGCCATAAAGCACGACGCTTGGCGGCACGAGGTACCGGTGAAAACAGATCTTCGTCTTCATCAAGACCGGCCGCGCCCATGGCCTGGTGCTCGGCTTGTTCGCGGATGATATCCACCACGTCATCGATGGTGATGCGGCCTAGCAAAATATTATTTTCATCGACGACCGGCGCGGTAATCCAGTCGTAATCGGAAAATTGCGTGGCCACTTGATTGGCGTCGGTATTCACTGGAATAGCCGGTTGTTCGTCGTCAATCAATTCATTGATCGGGGTAAGCGGGTCGCGAATCAATAAAGACGAAAGTGCAACCCGGCCCAAATATTGATGGCGACGCGATACCACAAACAGGTAATCGGTATGTTCGGGTATTTCACCGCGCAGTCGTAAATAACGCAGCACCACATCGACTGTCACATCGGTGCGCACAGTGATGACGTCGGGGTTCATCAAACGGCCGGCACTGTCGTAAGGGTATGACAGTGCTTGTTCGAGGCGCTCGCGGTTTTCGCGATCCATCGACTTTAAAACTTCTTCGATAACCGTATCGGGCAGATCTTCAATGAGTTCGGCTAAGTCATCCAGATCGAGCGTTTCGGCAGCCGCGACAATTTCATCGGGGTCCATGTCTGCCAGCAAAGACTCACGAACATCTTCGCCTACATGCACCAGTACCTCACCGTCATCTTCCGGATCGACGAGGCCCCAGACCACACCACGCTTGGTGGCAGGCAGCGACTCAAGTAGGTTTCCGATTTCAGCGGGCGATAGTGAATTCACCAGGCGACGCACTGGGCCCAGACGACCAGTATCGAGCGCGTCTGACAACAGACGCAGCTGGCGCGCGGTTTTATCGTGGCGAATGGCTTCGGCCATGGGTGGCTCCCTGGTTGGCCCGTGTATTATCGGCTGAGAAAGCGAATATGCCCAGCCTTTTGTTTTCTTCTGAGCTGCTTTTGTGGGAGCTGCTTTAGCAGCGATTAGATTTTAACGCTACGATTTTATTTCCATGAAGCGCGGGAAGTTTTTATCGCCGGTTAACCGGCTCCCACAGACAACGACAGAAGAAAAATCACAAATCGGTAAAAAACTGCTTGATAGTTTTTAATGCGTCTTCTTCGTCGTCGCCATTTATTTTGACCTTGAGCACAGTGCCCGGACCTGCTGCCAGCAGCATGACACCCATAATACTTTTTGCATTCACTTCGCGGCCTTTGCCGCTCAAGGTCACCTGGCTTTTGAAGGCGGCGAGCACTTGCACCAATTTTGCCGAGGCCTGGGCGTGCAGGCCTGTGGGGTTTGTGATTGTGACTTCGTGTTCAAGCATGATCGACCACCACTCCGTTACGTCCACCCGCTGCGGCTGTGCGGGCAAGTTCATCCAAGTCTTGTTCTGCATAATGCATTACTCGGAGCAACATTGGCAAAGACAGGCCACTAACGCGGCGTACCGCAGTGCCGAACTGTGCCAGTTGTGCGGCCGTTTTGTCGGCAATACCGCCAGGGCTATCGACCAAAATCAATACACCTTCGGGATTTTCGACTTTGCGAAAGGCCGCGCTGGCAGAAATTAATTGCGCGCTATTATCCAGATCAATGTGTATGTCATGCACCACCACGCTAAGCGTAGTGACGCCATTGATGTGTTGAGCGGCTTGTAGCAATGCTTTTCCCAAGCCTGCATGGGCGATAAGCAAGACGCCGACCGGCATTATTCAAGCTCTCGATGATAGGTCAGTACATTCTCGCGACCGCTTTGCCGAAAATGCTGGGTCAGTTTTTCAGCGAGATACACCGAGCGATGTTTGCCGCCGGTGCAACCAAAAGCCACGGTGACGTAACTGCGTGTTTCTGATTCGAACCGCGGTAGCCAGGTATCCAGAAAAACCGAAATTTGATCGACGAATTCAAGCACCGTTGTTTGTTGTTCGAGAAAATCGCGCACGGCGCCATCGCGACCGGATAAGGGGCGCAAGGCCGCGTCCCAATGCGGGTTCGGCAAGCAGCGCGCATCAAAAACAAAATCGGCATCGCCGGGGATTCCGCGTTTGTAGGCGAAAGATTCAAACAGCAACGAAACCTGTCGTTTTGTTTCCGCTTCCAATTCGCCGAGAACGGCTTTTCTTAATTGGTGCACATTCATTTCGCTGGTATCGATCAAGATATCAGCGAGTGCACGAAGAGGCCGTAATAATTCGCGCTCCTTTGCAATGGCGTCGGATAATGCCAAACCTTCATGCGAAAGCGGATGCCGACGACGGGTATCAGAATAGCGTTTGATCAGTGCTTCGTCGGCAGTATCGAAATACACCAGCCGATAATCGAAACCCAATTCGCCAACCGCTGCAAGCCATTCGCCGACACGACTTAAATCGGAACTATGGTTTCGCACATCAATGCTAACCGCCAAGCGCGAACGTTGTCTGTCATCCCGGGTTAAGTTTTTTACAAACTCCGGCAGCAATTCGGCCGGTAAATTATCAACACAGTAATAATCTAGGTCTTCCAATGTACGCAGCGCAATACTTTTTCCAGAGCCTGACATACCGCTGACAACGGTTAATACCTGTTTGCTCAACGCGTTCATTCGTGACCACCTGCTTCAAGAAAGGCCGTGTGACGTGCAAGAAAAGCAGCAGCAGGGTCTTCACCTTTACTGCGCAATAAATGCAGGCGAACAGCGGCCTCGGTCAAAACCGCAAGGTTGCGGCCGGGAGCCACCGGCAAATTAAATACGGGTACGCGAAGATCCAAAACTTGTCTGGCATCAGTTTCACCAGTAAGGCGGGCCATGTGGTCGGAGTTGTGGTCGCTAAGTTTTAATAGATGCACGATTAATCTTAAATATTTATTGCGCTTGACCGCAGTGTCGCCAAACATTTGTCGAATATTCATCAAGCCTAGGCCGCGAACTTCAAGCATGTCTTGCAGCATTTCGGGGCAGGTGCCATCCAATACATCAGGCGCGATTTGGGTAAACTCTGGTGCGTCGTCCGCTACCAAGCGGTGCCCGCGTGAAATCAATTCCAGCGCCAATTCACTTTTGCCGGCACCGGCTTCGCCCGTGATCAGCACGCCGATGGAATAAATTTCGATGAAGACGCCATGCAAACTCACCCGCGGTGCCAATGACCGCGCGAGGTGATATTGCAAATGATTATGCAACTCGTGGCCACGCTTGGCAGATACCCATAAAGGCGTGCCGGATTCTTCGCAGGCGCTTCGCAGATCCGTGGGACAACTCTGGTTTTGGGTAATGACCAAGGCCATGGGGTTGAAACCGGTAATTTTCTCCAGGGTTTCCCAGCGCAACCGTGCATCAAGGCTATCGAGCCATTGCAATTCCGAGGCACCAATAATCTGGATTTTATTGGGATGGATAACATTGAGATAGCCCGCCAACGAAGGTCGGCGCGATAGAGTTTCATTGCGTTCAAGCACGCGTTCACCACCACTTTGCGCGGCGATCCAGCGCAAACTTAGGCGTTCTTGCAGTTGTTCAAACACTTCGCGGGTAGTAATGCGGTTTAGCATGAGGCGCACTTAGGTGAACTGTGCTTAAGCTTGGCATTGCAGGGGCTGGCTGGCAATGTTTGATTACCTGTCCGGGCACGGGGAAGTGCAGAAAGTAAAAACAATTGTCTTGTCCGTTTAGGCGAGCGTAGGCCTGGTGTCAGCGCGAATGCCCTGCTTAAATGTTTGAAGCCACGGGATCCCCGACAAGAGCAATTTAGTTTTGGTGAGAATTTGAAATCTTGTCGCCTGCAAGCGGCCTCCTACGTAAACAGCATTTCATTAAAAAACAAACCCCGATTTTGTCGGGGTTTGTGATGGTAAATAAGTCAGGTTAACCGAAGGCCTCGGATCGGGCTGGCGAGTCACCCCGATGATGGTCTGTCATCTTTTCTTTTTGTTTCAGCACAATGCGGTCAAGTTTATCGGCCAGCAAATCAATCGCAGCGTACATGTCCGTTGCGACGGCATCGGCAAAAAGGGTCTTCCCGGTAGTGTGGAGGGTGGCTTCGGCTTTGTGATCGAGTTTTACGACCGAAAGAATTATGCGTGCATCGAGATGGTGATCAAAGTGTTTCGACAGGCGTCCTATTTTCTCTTGTGCGTAATCGCGTAAGGCGGGGGTGACTTCAACTTGGTGACCATTGATATCTAATTTCATTCCTTCCTCCTGTCGAGTGACAAGCACAACGCTTGCAATGTTTACACTACGCCACAATGGGTGGTTTGTGGAGAAGAATTTGTGAGAACTTGTAAACTTTTTTAAATTCACTTTGAATTCACAAAGTTTTAACTGGCAGCACTCAAGCTAGACGTTGCCGCTCGTTGGAAGCGCCTATATGAATGGCTTCGCGGTACTTTGCCACCGTTCGTCTAGCCACGGGAATGCCCTCGGCCTTGAGTAATTCGGCGAGTCTGGCGTCGCTTAATGGAGTGCGCGGATTTTCTGCGTCAATCAGCTTACGAATCATGGATTGAATGGCAGTGGCAGAAGTTCCCCCGCCATCGCTATTGCTGATGCCGGAGCTGAAAAAATAACGAAATTCAAAGGTCCCGCGCGGAGTGCGCAAAAATTTGCGTGTGGTTGCGCGTGAAATAGTCGATTCGTGCAGGCCCAGTTCTTCGGCCACTTCACGCAAAGTTAGCGGTCGCATGGCTTGCGGGCCGTGTTCGAGAAATCCGCTTTGTTGCCTAATGATCGAACGGGCAACACGCAATAAAGTATCAGCACGCGAGTCTAGGCTTTTGATTAACCAGCGCGCTTCCTGCAGTTGCCCGCGCAAATACGAATCGTCTTCGCGGCTGGCTTTGCCGATTAGGTTTTCATAATGCCGATTGATACCGATTCGCGGCTGGCTACCGCGGGCATGACTGACTTGCCAGACACCTTTTTGCTTGGTGGCAATGCAATCAGGCGCCACATAATCGGGCACCTCGGAACTGATTTGCAGTCCTGGTTTCGGGTCCAGGCTTTTTAACAGCGCAACGGCTTCCTGCATGTCGCCCGCCGCGATTTTTAATTGCGACGACAGTTTCTCCGAGCCTAGTTTGGCCAATGCTTCTAGATGCTCGTGCGCGATTTTTTTTGCCAGACTTAAACCCGGCGTGTCCTGGCTTAATACCTGCAACTGGATACATAAACAGTGCGATAAATTTTTCGCGCCAACACCCACCGGATCAAAATGATGGATTAGTTGCAGTACTGTATTGATTTCCTGTAAGTCGGCATGCACTTCCGGCAGCAGTGTTTCTTGTATGGCTTCGGATGATTCAAGCAAATAGCCGTCGTTATTTATCGCTTCAATAATCACTTCGCCAATGGCGATATCTTTTTTGGATAGGTGGCTTAACCGTAATTGCCATAAAAGGTGCTGGCATAAATCCATCGGTGCGGCAGTACCGAATTCACTTTCAAAATCTTCGCTTTTCGCACTTGAATTGCGCGGCTCGTCGTCGGACCAGTCAAATTCTTCGCTATTTTCGATAACTTCAATATCGTTGTTATTTTCGCCGGATTCGTTGGTGTCAGATGCGGTTTCGGCAACGGTTTCAGTCGGCATTTCATCGCCATTGCTGCCGTTTTCATCGAGCGCTTCAAGCAATGGATTACTTTCAAGTGCCTCGGAAATTTCGGTTTCCAGTTCAACGCTTGATAACTGCAATAAACGAATCGCCTGACGCAGCTGCGGCGTCAGGGTGAGCGATTGCGTTTGTCGTATTTGCAGACTTGGTTTCATCCCGCACAGTTAAACATAAGCAGGCTGCGCGCGGGAAGCGGTCGGCGGAAATAATTGTGATGGCCGTGTAGGAGCGAGCTCCGCTCGCGAATGATCTGCGTCGAAGCTTCGGTCGTGAGCAGAGCTCGCTGCTACAATTTGAAAGTGTCGCCCAAATACACGCGGCGCACATCCGGGTTTTCCAGAATGGCTGCCGGCGTGCCTTGCGTGAGTACGCTGCCAGCATTCAGGATGTAGGCACGGTCGCAGATACCTAGGGTTTCGCGGACGTTGTGGTCGGTAATCAGGACGCCGATGCCGCGTTGCTTGAGATGCATGACAATTTTTTGAATTTCAGACACCGAAATGGGATCAACCCCAGCGAAAGGTTCATCGAGTAAAATCAGACGCGGGTTTGCAGCGAGTGAACGTGCGATTTCAACGCGTCGGCGTTCACCGCCCGACAAGCTGGCACCTAATTGTTTTGCAACATGGGTAACGTGTAATTCTTCGAGCAGGCTTTCCTGTTCTTTTTTTCTATCGGCGCTACTGAGTTCTTTGCGAAGTTCCAGTACCGCCATGATGTTTTCAGCGACAGTCAGTTTGCGGAATACCGACGCTTCCTGCGGCAGATAGCCGATGCCCAATTGCGCACGTTCGTGCATGGGCATGCCGGTGATGTCGCGTTCATTGAAATAAATTTCGCCAGCGTCGGCTGGCACTAGGCCGACAATCATGTAAAAGCAGGTGGTTTTGCCAGCACCGTTCGGGCCAAGCAGACCCACCACTTCGCCAGGGTTTAAATCCAAGCCAAAGTCACGTACGACTTCGCGCGATTTGTAGCGCTTGCGCAAACCTTTTGCGTGCAACATTAGGGCTTGGCTTCTGCGGGAGCTTTATTTTTTGGCATGATGCGCATGGAAACTCGGTTGCCGTCACCACCGCCGTTCAGACGACCGGTTTTCAAATCGTATTTGACGTTTTCGCCACGCATTGAGCCACGGGGTTGGTTAATAACCACATTGCCGCTGAGCAGAATCAAGTCCGAGCTCAGGGTGTAAATAATGGTTGATGCCTGCGCGGTCATCGGTTCGCCGGTGTCGTTGACTTGCTTCATCAGGACCGGGCCGCCGGTCAGCGTGACTTTGTCGATGTCACCCTTGCTGCGATGAATTATGGCGCGGTCAGATTTGATTTCAAGAGTGCCTTGGGTAATCACCACATTACCGTTCAAAGTGGAATCACTATTGTCTTCCATCAAGGCATTGGTGCTATCGGCCTGAACGTCCATTGGCTGATTGCGATCGGAGGATTTGCCCAGCGCTATCGGTGAAAGCGACAGCGAGGCTGCGAGTAGGGTGAGGCTAACGGCGAGCAGGCGCATATCGTCCTTTGACATCGGCTAAAAGTTGAAATCGTTTAGCCTGCATATCAACCTGCAAGCCGTGGCCTTGAAGTATAGAGTCGGCGCGGGTAATGGTCACGACATCCTTGCTTTGGGCAGTGTTTTTCTTCGGGAAAATCGTTAGTGTTGGTGCATTAAAGCGGGTTTGTTGGCCATTTGCAGTTTTTGGGCCAATCATTTCGACTTTGTCTTGCAGTCGAACTTCTTCCGCTTTGGGTCCGACCCAGGCATTGCCCGAGTTAGCATGCCACATGCCGCCATTATTGTCGGGGAAGCTGAATTGCGGCGTCAGAATGCTGAGGGTTTTGCCTTTCGGATCGCGCTCGAGGTAAGGCGATTTCAGCCTGAATGCTTCTTTGCCCTTGTCGTCGAGTGTGGTCATTTCAAAATTATGCAGCACGTAATCCGAGCGGCTGGGGCCTTCGGCTTTTATTTGCGGCTTAGAACGTAAATTCCAAACCACGATGCTGGTGAGCACTGCCAATACAAAAAATAGAATAGTCCAGAGGTTGCGCGTCATGGCGTGACACCCCATTTTTTAAGAATGGCGGGCATCAGATTTTGCGATTCAAGAATGAAATCGCACAAGGCACGTGCGGCACCCTCGCCGGCATTTTTCGGGATAACCCAGTCGGCGTGGTTAAACATCCAGGCATGGGCATTGGCCGGTACGCAGGCAAGCGCGCTAAGTTTCATAGCGGCCAAGTCGGGAACATCGTCGCCCATAAAAGCCGCTTGCTCGCTGGTGATATTTAATTGCTCACATAAAGCTTTCAGGCAGACGGCTTTGTCTTTCACGCCAATAAATACGTGCGATAAACGCAAATCGCGCGCGCGTGCTTTTGCCGATTCACTGGCGCGTGCGGTGATAAAAGCCACCGCGATGCCATTGTCTTCCAGCAGGCGCAGGCCTTGGCCATCATGGACGTTGAAGGCTTTGCTTTCGCGGCCTTCGCTGTCGAAATACAGTTTGCCATCGGTCAGGGTGCCATCAACATCGAAACAAACCAGACGTATGTTTTTCGCACGTTTTTGTAATTCTGCTAACTCCAATGGCATCGTTTACACCACGCGCGCACGAAGCAGATCATGAATGTTCAAGGCGCCGACGACATGTTTTTCATCATCGACAACGACAAGCGCATTGATTTTATATTGCTCCATCAAATGTGCGGCTTCAACCGCCAGAGCATCGGCAGAAATAGTTTTGGGCGAGTGCGCCATCAATTGTTTTACCGGTGTATTGCGTAAATCGATGTGTGCATCATCGAGTGCACGACGTAAATCGCCATCGGTGAAGACACCGAGCAAACGATCTTCATTATCGACAATGGCAGTCATGCCCAAACGCTTTCGACTCATTTCGACCAAGGCTTCGCTGGCGCTCGCATTGATGCCCACGCGTGGCACTTCGCTACCGGCATGCATGATGTCGCTGATATGCAGAAGTAGCCTGCGGCCCAAACTACCGGCCGGATGTGAACGAGCAAAATCATCGGCAGTAAAGCCGCGGGCTTCCAATAAACTGACGGCGAGCGCGTCGCCCATTACCAGTGCAGCGGTAGTGCTTGAGGTCGGTGCTAGGCCTAAAGGGCAGGCTTCTTCCGGAACGCTGACATCCAGATGCACATCGGCTGCGTTTGCCAGACTAGAACCGGGCTTGCCGGTCAGGCTGATCAGAACGTTTCCCTGACGCTTCAAGACCGGAACTATGGTGAGCAGTTCTTCGGTTTCACCCGAATTGGAAAGCGCCAGCACGACGTCGGCGTCGGTGATCATGCCCAGGTCGCCATGACTGGCTTCACCGGGATGCACAAAAAAAGCAGGCGTTCCGGTCGAGGCTAAGGTGGCAGCAATTTTGGTTGCGATATGGCCCGACTTGCCCATGCCGGTGCAGATCACGCGGCCCCGGCACTGCAACAGCAATCGGCAGGCAGCGGCGAAATCAGCGCCAATTCTGGCTTGAACGGCCTGCAGCGCTTGAATTTCAACCGACATCACGCGATGACCACTTTTAATTAGCGGACCATCGGTTAGCGCTTCGTTCTTCAGATTAGCGTTCATCAAAGCGGGGTTGGCGGTATCATGTGGGCCTATTGTAACCCGCTAACCTCTCAATTTAGATAAGCCGCCAATGAACGCCCAACAAATCCAAGACTTAATCCTTGCCGGTATGCCCGGTGCCAATGCCCAAGTAACGGGCGAAGACGGCGTGCACTTTGAAGCCGTTGTGATTGCCGAAGCCTTTCAAGGCAAAATGCCCTTGGCCAGACATCGCATGGTTTATGCGACGCTGGGGTCTTTGATGGGTGGCGAAATTCACGCCCTGGCGCTGCGCACACTGACACCACAAGAAGCGCAAGCTTCCCACTAATTCGGCTTTCCACTAACTATTCCCAAGAAGAAAAAATCACATGGCAAAAATTATTGTTACTGGCGGCGAAGTTTTGAATGGCGAAGTGCAAATTTCCGGTGCAAAAAACGCTGTGTTGCCGATTTTATGCGCCACCTTATTGGCCGATAGCCCGATCTCGATTGGCAACGTGCCACACCTGCATGATGTGACGACCACCGTGGGTTTGCTGGGTGCCTTGGGGGCACAGCTGAGTATCGATGAAAAATTGACGATTACCGTGGATGCCACGCATCCCATCAACACTGTCGCACCCTATGAATTAGTAAAAACCATGCGTGCCTCGATTCTGGTGCTGGGCCCTTTGCTGGCCAAATACGGTCATGCCGAAGTGTCGTTGCCCGGCGGTTGTGCGATTGGTTCGCGCCCAGTTGAACAACATATCCGTGGCCTGATTGCGCTTGGTGCTGACGTGGTGGTTGAAAATGGTTTCGTCAAAGCCAAATGCGATCGTTTGAAGGGCGGCCGTTATGTTTTCGATATGGTCACCGTAACCGGGACCGAAAATGTATTGAGTGCAGCGGTATTGGCGAAAGGTACGACAATTCTGGAAAACTGTGCCGAAGAACCCGAAGTCGTCGATCTGGCACATTGCTTGATAGCCATGGGGGCGAAGATCGAAGGCGCCGGTACCAATAAAATGATTATTGAAGGCGTCGATAGCTTGCGTGGCTGCCATTACGACGTCATGCCCGATCGTATTGAAACCGGAACTTTCCTGATTGCCGGTGCGATGACTGGCGGCCGTGTTATCTGTAAAAAAACCCGTTCCGACATTCTAGATGTCGTATTACAAAAACTGGAAGATGCCGGTGCCGTTATCACTACTGGTGCCGATTTTATTGAATTGAATATGCATGGCAAACGTCCCAAAGCCGTAAGTTTGACCACTGCGCCGTACCCGGCATTTCCGACCGATATGCAGGCGCAATTTGCCGCGATGAATTGCATGGCCGATGGCGTTGGCGTCATCAAGGAAACCATTTTTGAAAACCGTTTCATGCATATGAATGAATTGATGCGTCTGGGTGCCGATATTCAAATTGACGGCCATACCGCGATTATTCGTGGCGTTGAAACCCTGACCGGTGCACCGATCATGGCGACCGATTTGCGTGCATCGGCTTCGTTGGTATTGGCTGGCCTAGTTGCGAAAGGTGAAACGGTTATCGACCGGATTTATCACATTGATCGCGGTTACGAAAACATCGAAGAAAAATTAAGCGGATTAGGCGCGAAGATTCGTCGCGTACCGGGTTGATTATTTTTCTGCGTTTGGGCATTTCTGGAATTTGAGACGTCGGGCTTCAAGCTTGTCGCGCTCTCGTGTGTAGCTTCTTCGATGAATCCACATTCTTTCTGACTTCTGGCACGAGCCACTGAGAAAACCCATTGCTATAGTTCAGGCAACTCGCCGAATTTATTGGAATGTTGTGAATCAAGTTAAGCCAATCCGCAGTTTGCCACGCCGTCTATTGCGGCACTTTGTCCGCTTCTTGCTGGTGAGTGCCTTACTGTTAGGGCCAAACTTGGTTTTCTTTGGTCGATGGGATTACCCAGACCAGAGCTTACCGGCGATACCTGCCGACAGCGATGATCAGGTTTCTGCGCCATCGTTGCCGCCAGAACTTGGCGATGATTTGTTGAAGGAGTTGCGGGCGAGCCGCGAGAAAGCCGGGATTCCATCAATGTCGGCCGCCGTTGCGTATGACGGGAACCTGCAATGGGCAGGAGCAACTGGTTTTGCCAATATCGAAAACAAACAGTTTGCGACGGTGCGTTCGCGCTATCGCACTGGCAGCGTTGCCAAACCTATTACTGCCGTGGCGCTGGTGCGCTTAATCGATGCTGGTAAAATAGATATCAATAAACCGATCTCGCACTATGTGACTGGCCTGCCGATCACGCTCAAGCCGCTGACCGCGAACCAACTCGGCTCCCATCGCGCTGGTATCCGCCATTATTCGATCATTCCGCAGTGGTGGATGGGCTGGCATGAAAATTACTCAATGCATGAATACGCCAGTGTTGCTGACGGCCTAACACTTTTTGTCAACGACGACTTGCGCTTTGTTCCGGGCACTGGATTCCAGTACTCGACTTTCGGTTATTCATTGCTGGCACGACAGATGGAAGCTGCATCGCAAAAAACCTTCGCGCAATTACTCGAGGAAAATGTATTTAGCGCGGCCGGAATGATTGATACTGCAGTTGATACAGCGGAGGCAATGCCGGACCGCGTTGCATTCTATCAAGCCGAGGCCGGACGCTTTACGCCCGCATATCCGATCAATTCGAGCTATAAAATTGCTGGTGGTGGACTAGTGACTACACCTTCCGACTTGGTGCGCTTGGGCGCTGCCTTGCTTGGCAATGATTTCGTGTCGAAGGAGGCCAAGAAAACTCTATGGACACCACAAGCTTTGACCGATGGCAGCATGAATCCCGAAAACTACGGCATCGGTTGGCGCATCGACACTTCAGTGCGTTTGCTGGGCGAAAAACATCCCACAAAAATATTTCACCATGGCGGTACGCAGCAGGGCGCGGCCGCCTTCTTTGTGTTGTTGCCGGAATACGGCATCTCGGTAGCCGTAATGACTAACTCAGGTAAAGGGTCGGCACGGCAGGAGGCTCAGGAAGCGGCCTACGCCCTTGCTCGGGAGGCTGTGGAATTCAAAAAAGCCTCGCTAAAAAGCTCAGCCAAAACTAATCCTAAAGATTAAGCTTCGTATGGTGGGCGCCGTGCCCCGAATTCATACCTCGGCATGTTAAATGGTGGGCGACGCCCACCCTGCGGAATTTCCAACTGCAACAGGGCGCAGCAAGCAGCGCCCCTACCAATCAGAACTCCATTCTCAAGCCCATCGACAAGGTGTCTTGATCGAGTCGGTCGCGGCCAATCATTTTCTCGTAGTAGATAAAGCCGGAACGTCCGCGCGAGAGGATCATCGATAGTCCCAGTCCAATGCGGAAGAAGCTCTTGTCTTCGGGATCGCCGGTGACGGTAATCGGCGTGCCGGTGGGGTCGTAAATAAACGAGGCTTGGATAGTTTGTGGATCGTCTTTGAATTCACGTTCCCATTCAAGTTGCAGATGCGGCATCAATACGCCCCAGTTGGTGCTATGACTGTAGGCAAATTTACTACCGATCACGGTGGCAATTGATGTCAGGCTGCGTTCTTCAATATGCAGGCCCAGACCGGAACCATTGCCGCTTAACAGAATTTCATCGTAGGCATCGAAGTCGAGTTTGGTGTAGGTCAAGCGGCCATAAGGACCTATTGCCCAAGCACCTTTCTGGAAATCGCGACCGAAGGTGAAAGCGGCAGACAACATGCTGCCATCGGTATCGGCATTGGCAATTTGATCAACCGTGGTGAAGCCGCCGCCAAACAATGGCAGGGTGTAATTGATATGTCGTTGCAGGTCGAAACGATTTTGTCCGTAAGTGAGCACGGCATCGGCGTACCAATTATTTTGTTGATAGAAGGTGCTGTATGCCGAAGCACTCCAGCCGGTGGTATCGACACTGCCTGCGCTGCCGGGCAGGGTAGTGCCTTGTTGTGTGAAACCCAGCGCGGCGCCGACAATCATTTTGTCACTCATACGGTAATCAACACCGGCACTGAAACCATTAATGTCGTAATCAAAGGCCGGATTAATCGAACCTGCTTCGGCTTCGCCGCGGCCAATGGAACCGGTGGCGAAGAAACCCCAGCGCTCAAAATCGCCTGAGTTATTACTCGTATTTGCCTTACTAGATTCACCGTTCAATGCACTAAACAAACTAGCGATTGGCACGGCGCCACTGGCAGTATTCAAAGCCAGCCCGCCAAAACTGGTGCCGCCGGTACCACTGCGTAATGCAGCGATACGGGCTTTTAGATTTTGGAATTGCGATTGCGCCGCAAGCATGGAAGCATTTGCCTGGGCAAAGGCAACGTCGGAGAATAATTCGTCTAATGCATTTATCGTGTCTTGAGTGTCGATACCTGCCGAACCCAAAATACTTTGACATTGTTGCAACAAATCATTTTGTTGTGCGCTGAGTGAAGTGCCGGTAGCTAATGCCGGGCAAAGGGCGTCAATCGCATTGGCCACTTCGGTTTGCAGGGGATTGAGTCCGGTCAAATTCGAGATCGCGAGATTCAGATTAAATACCACTGGCGCACTGCCATAGGCAGGTGCACTCGCGCTGACTTGAACGGTGCCAAGCCCGCTAAGTTGAATGGTGTTACTCGCTTGGCCGCTAGCATTGGTCACGCTGCTTGCGCCCGTCAATGTGCCGCCAGTGGTGGTCCAGTTGATGGTCGCTGCGGCAATGACTACGCCGCCGCTATCGCGTAATTCGACTGTTAATGGCGACGAAGTGATGGACGGGTCGAGCACCTGGTTATTACCCGACACTATCGTCAGGCCACTCGCTACTGCGGCGGTTAAACCGGTGGCATTGAAAGTAATCGAAGGCCCACCGAGCACAGTAGCCGTCACGGTGTTGATGCCAGCCGAAGGGCCGAGTGTCAGTACCGTTGATGCCTGGCCAGCACCATTGGTGATGGCATTTATAATTGATATTGATCCACCACCCCCGGTGACAGCGAAAGTAATCGGCACTCCACTTAAGGCTTTGGGTTTGTTCTTGCCATTCACCGGTACCGAGAACACGCCGGCAGGCGGTGTGACTTGTACGGTTAGAGGCACCGGCAGTGTTGTAGAGACTGGGCCAGCCTGGCCATTACCGCCCGCGGCTGCGAGCGTGACTTGCACTGCATTGGCAGCAAAATCTATCGTCAATGCACCTGAAAAAGCGCTCGCACGAATGACCGAACCGCCGGTGGTGGTACCGAAAGTATATGTGTTGCTGGCCTGTCCGGCAGCGTCGGTATTGCTAGTGGCGCTGCTTAAAGTAGCGGGGCCTGAAATTACCGACCAGGTAATGGTTTGAGCCGGTAGTACATTGCCAAAACCATCGCGAAGTACCACAACAATGGGCGAATTTGCAGGCGAGCCAATCACACCCGATTGTCCATCGCCTGAAACAATAATGAGCGTGTTATTGGGTGTTGGATTTGCCGTCAATGAAAACGTCACGGTGGCAGTAGGTTCGTCGGCACGCGTTGCGGTAATGCTGATCGGCCCAACACTGACACCGGCATTGATCGTGATATTCGCGTCACCGGCGGCATCGGTATTACTGCTACCGCTCGATAGCACGGCACTGCCCGACGCCAATACCCAATTGATCGTGATGCCCGCTGCGGCAACACCATTATCGGTAGCATTCACCAATAGCGGCGAGGCAAAAGCGGTGTTGATAAACGCCGCCTGACCGTTACCGGAGGTGCGCGAGAGTGCCAGTGCGTTAACAACGGTATTAATATTCAGCGTATAGGTAACCGTTGCCGTTGGTTCGTCGTTGCGTGTGGCCGTAATGGTCACCGGTCCAAGGGTTGCACCGGCATTGACACTGATCGATGCATTACCCGAGCCGTCAGTAATGCTGGTTGCGGCAGACAAAGTGGCGTCGCCGCCAGTCACGGCCCAGTTAATGGTGACGCCGCTGGCTGGGCTGCCACTATCTTCCGCGAGCACAATAAGCGGTGCACTGAACGGCGTGTTAGGCATCGTGCTTTGGGCATTGCCGGTAGCAATGTTCAAGGTAGGCGTCACAGACAGCACAATGTGATTGGTAATCACATCAAGACTAAAGCTGCTAGCCGTCGCCTGAATTTGTAAGGGGCCTGGCGTGTTACCAAAATCAAAATTGATTTCAGTTTCACCGCTGCCATTTGTCACGGTTGTGCCAGACGAAACAACGGCGCTACCACTTAATACGGTCCAGTCAATATTCACGTCGGGAAAGCCAATGCCGCCGCCGTTACTAAGTCTTACCACGATAGGTGCACCGGCGGTTGTGTTGGGTTGCCCGCTTTGATTATCGCCACTCACCACGTCGAGTCGCGGTGCAGAGGTCGAGTTCAAATCAAAGACAACACTATTGCCGGAATCATTACGCTCGGCAGTAATTTGAATCGAACCTGCGTTGCCGGTGGCATCGACATTGATTTGTGAAAAACCTGAAGCATCGGTTGTTGACGTTCCACTCGACAAAATGGCATCACCCAGTGTCACGCTCCAATTAATCTGCACGCCACTGACTGCTACGGCACTGTCTTCTGCCAATACAACAATCGTATTGGGGAAGGTTGTTCCCAACGGTGTCGTTTGGTTATTGCCCGCGTGCAGTATGAGTACTTGTGCCGGCGATATGACATGGATAATAAATGTTACCGGTGCTATCGGGCAGGCTGGGTCTGGGCTGACAGGACAACTGCCATCTACCGTCACAGTGAAATCGCCAGTAGTTGCACTAGTGAAAGTATTTGTGCTGTCGCCTGCGATATCGACCGGAGAATTGCTTGCGCCAAGTGTTCCGCCTGTGGTGCTCCATGAAGTTTGTAGCGAGGTATCGCCGACGCCATTCACGATGTAATTGACATCTAAATTGGCAATGTCATTCACGTTGATCGTGATTTCGTTTGAACTGACTGTCGTCAATTGGTACACATTGCCGGTGGCAGTAAGGTTGAAACTGACGCCTGCGCCGGAATCTTGTCGCGTTGCATTAATATTGATCGGACCGGCAACATTGCCCGCATCAACCGTCATGGTTGCGAAACCGGTCGCATCGGTGATGGAGGGATTGGCAGAGGTAAATGTGGCAGAACCAAATGAGATCGACCAATCGATGGCCACGCCCGCTACTGGTACGCCATCGTCAAGTGCTTGAACGGAGAGCGGACTTGAAAACGATGTTGCCAATGCGGTGCTCTGGCCATCTCCGGAATCGAGCACCAGTGATTTATCGATTACGGTAATGGTGAATGTTTCATTCGGTGGCGGGCAAGTACTTCCGCTACCTTTGGTGCCACCAAGATTGCCCGGAGTTGACAAGATTATTAGCGGACAATCGACGGAAGCTATGACGGTATAAACACCGGCCACAAATGGAGGGAAGTAGATGGTTTCGGCATTGCCGGCGCCATCGACCGGAACCGTCGTTGCCGTCAGGAAACCCTGAGCAGCATTCCACAAAACATTACTACCAGTGGCAGGGCTGCCATTGATTGTGTAATTAGCCGAGAGGAAGATGCCAAATCCGAGCGGCAAATCGTAATTGTTCGATCCGTTCGCCACCAAGGTATAGGTGGTCGCGCCCACACTCAGATTGAATGTCGTGAAGGCACTTGGCTCATCTTGGCGAGTTGCTGTAACGATCGTGACGCCATTGCTTGGTCCGCCGGTGACGTTGATGCTGGCTAGACCGCTGCCATTGGTGACCGAGGTTCCACTGGATAATATCGAGTTTCCGCTTGTCACAACCCAATCAATCGTTACTCCGCTCGCAGGTGAGCCATTGTCATTTGCCAGTACCACCAGCGGTGCGGCGAACGGCGCGTTATTGGCAGCACTCTGTCCGTTACCGGAGCTAACGCTCAGCGTTCTAGTGGTACTTGCAGTGCTGACTAAAAATTCAACAGAATTACCCGGACAATCAGGGTCTGCAGCTGCAGGGCAACTTCCTTGCACACGAATGCGATAGTCGCCGTTTAAAGTCGGCGTGAATGTGTTCACGCTGTCAGCATTGGCCGCTACTGTGGAAGTAGTGCTGCCCAAAACACCACCACCCGGTCCACTGACGATGCTCCATTGTGTCTGTAAGCTGGTGGCAGCGACGCCGTTGAAGTTGTAGTCAACACTGAGGTTGCTTGGAACCCCAACGGTGCCTGCCACATTCAATGCAGAATTTGGCGTAATTCGATAAGCATTAGCTGTGGAGGTTAAATTAAATTTCACGCTTTCAATCGGCTGCCCGGCAACCGAAGGCCAGCTCGCCTTCACGATGGCATTGCCGGCACCGGTAAAGGTCAAGGTGTTTGAACTATTGCCGCTACCATTGGTTACTGAGCTTGCCGTTGCTAATGTTGCAGGGCCGGTAACCGACCAGCTAATCGTTTGCGGATTGGCAAAAGCACCCGACAATAACTGCACCGTAAGCGGAGCGGAGGCTTGTGATACGACAAGTGCCTGGCTATTGCCCGAAACAATTCGCAAGGAATTACTGTTGATGGTGAAGGTGGTCGTTGGGTCGCCGGCACTGCAACCACTGCCTGCCAGATTCCAGCAGGCGGTAATCAGATAACTGCCGCCCTGTGTTGTAGTGACCGTAACATTACTGCGTCCGGCCGCATCAATCGTCGTCGCGGCACTACTAAAATTTGTTTGTGCCGGAATGCTGCTGGTCCAATAAACCTGGCCAGCGTTATTGGCCACACCGGCAAAATTTGAAAAAGTAGTCAGATTGAAACTGCCCGAACTGCTTCCCGAAAGCGTCGCCACTGAAGCACGCGTAAGTTGTGCATTGACTGCATTGACGGTGAATAAAACAAAGGCAGATGCTGCATCGGTGCGTTGGGCACGAATCACAATCGGCCCGGCGGTTGCGCCAAGCGTTACCGTGTTATTGGCAAGACCGACGGCATTGGTCGTACTGGTAGGAGAGCCTAAGGTTGCCGAGCCCGAAACAATCGTCCAAGTAATATTCACGCCCGGTGTACCGATACCGGCATTCTGCGCTTGCACCACCAACGGTGCTGCGAGTGCCAACCCGAGTCCGGCCGATTGCGAATTACCACTGATATTGACCAATGATGGCGCATTGATACGAATGCGAAATTGTTGTGTCGGTGGCGCGCAGACATCGGACGAAAGATTGCCCGGGCAAGTACCGGTGGCGGTAACAAAATATGTGCCCGATGCCGCCGATTGAAAATTGATACTGACTAAACCATCACTGCCCGACACCGGCGTATTTGCACTGGAAAGTGTGGCGGCAGGCGTCACGGTCCAGTTAACGCTTTGGCCGGTAAAGCCGGTTCCGCCATATAAATAAAATGCGCTCAGCGCAATACTGGTATTGACTGCACCGTTAATGTCAGTGGGTGTTTGTGCGGTGAGTGAAGCGAATTTTACTTCGGGATTGGCATTTATACTTGCGGTACCTGTGACCAGTGGTGCGGCAATGGCAGCGCCAAACAGAATTTTTTCAGCACCTACCGGAACCGGAACATTGGCCTCCACTTCAAAACTAGCCTTGGCGGGCTCTTCGCAAAAGGTTTTGCTTTCGGATTCGCCACAGGCTTCGGCCAGAAATTTATACTTGCCAGGAGTATGAACAAGAACACGTAATTGGCTGATGCCTTTGGCATTTGTCTTGCCTTTGCCCGGAAATAAACTGGCGTTACCGGGGCCATCGGTCTGGGTCCATCTCACCCTTGCATTGGAAACAGGAACTTTTTCACTGGAAACGGAGGCGGTAATTTCCGTTGAGTCATCAATCTTCACCGATTTGCTTTCGGTAGATAGCTTGATTACAAGAGGATTCTCACCGGCACTTGTCTGGTTCGCGAATAAAACAGACATACCAAGCCAGAAGGCGAGTAGCGCGGTTTTAGCGAGATGGGTATTACGCGTTTTAAGCGCGCCGAGTGTAACAAACATAAGCTCTATCCCCTGGAGCGGTGTTTAGCTTCGAGTATCAATAGCAGTAACGTTATCTCTTATGCAATACGGCCATGCTGTGCCATTTTTTAGGCAAATACCAGCGCTTGCGACGGGCAAATGTTTTACAACTTGTTACAGGATGTTTCGTTCACGAATGTGGAACGAGAAGGGCCATCAGCCTTCCAACGTCTGATGGCCCTGGTAATGTTTCGCAGATGCTATTTTGCGATTATCGAATCAACGCAGTCCGGTAATTCGCATTTCAATCGTGTCGCCATTGCCTTCTTTTTGCTCGATCAGCAAGGGCACGAATTGTTTGTCCAATGCCAACCATAGAGTCGTGGTTTTTCCATTGGCATTTTCACGAATGCGCTGGACTTTCACACTATTCAAGGAGCCCAGCGCCGTATCTAATTTTTCGTTGCCAATTAAACGAAAGAGCTGGGTATTTAACTCATCACGATCTGCCACGCGATAGGCAAGATCATCACGTTTGCCTTGTAGTAAATCCTGCATAATCGCAACGGTGATGGCATGGCGATCAAGAACTCCCTGCTGATATTTCAGGCTGTAGGTCTTATCTTTATCCTGACTGACAATGCTTTTGTTTTGTGCGTTGACAGTAATGCTACGCTGTTTATCTTTCCAGCCCGCTTTTTGGTTGAAATTATAGTCAACAGTTTCTGGCTTGCCATCATTCCAGCGAATCAATGAGCGCTCGTTTATCTCAACCCCCGCTATGGCGGCAATGCCGGTGCCGACAGTTTTAGTTGTTAGTTCCCAGCGACCGTTACTCCTATCGGAAAATTTGATCGTCGCGGTACCTAGATCCTTGCCATTACGAAACACTACATAGTTGGCAGTGAAAGCTTTTGCCTCGTATGCCGACGCCACGGCTTTTTTCTGCGGCACGGAAACCGTCGCCTGTGCGAGGCAGGGCAGCAAACAGGCAAGAAAAAGAATAAGGTTTTTCATCAGGCGTCCTGCAAAATATTTTTAGCATCCAACTGTAATGGTTTTGTTGGTGGAGATTGTAAAAGTATTCGGCCTTGTTCAAGTGCGACGATGGTTGCTACCAACAAGGCGTGCTCGCGTGCAAGAACACGTTTTTCCAGCATTTCGTCGGTGTCATCTGGCAATACTTCAACACATACCTGCGTCAATACTGGGCCTGCATCCAGTTCCGCGATCACGCAATGCACGCTTGCGCCATGCAGTGTTTCCCCCGAAGCCAACGCCCGCGCGTGGGTTCGCAAGCCCGGAAACTTGGGCAGCAATGAAGGATGAATATTAATCATGCGAGCTTGCACTTTTTCTACCGTTTTTGCGGATATTAAACGCAAATATCCGGCACAGACGATGAGATCAGGCTGAACGGTCTGGATCAGACTGAATAGATATTCATCGAAAGCCTCTCGAGCCTTGTATTCATTGGGTTTTACGGCGGCAAAATGAATGCCTTCCTGCTTGGCAAAAGCGATTGCGCCGGAGCCGGGTTTGTCAGAAAACACGCCGATAATCTTCGATTGCAG
>Ga0105044_10003571_pt1 | contig 21348 bp, 16 predicted proteins | sample MAT01_FD_78092 | JGI IMG/M metagenome (GOLD analysis project Ga0105044, IMG submission 78092) | Freshwater microbial communities from Lake Fryxell liftoff mats and glacier meltwater in Antarctica - MAT-01 | ecosystem: Environmental > Aquatic > Freshwater > Ice > Liftoff microbial mat | place...
AGGAAAGGGGCGATCGCCCATAGGTAACAGGGCTTCGTCTTATTGACATCATTTTATTGACATCATTTTTTAAGTCGTTTATACAACCTGTTTTGTGGCATTTGAATTTGTGGCATTTTAATGAAGAGATGACGACTGAATCTCAAGGATGGTTAGCTCAACCGTTTCAGATCAAGGTTCAGACAAGATTTCAGATTCAGACAGTGCCTAGTTTGAGAACGATCGTAGCTAAGCGTTACAAAAACACTAGGTGAATCTGGAATCCATCTAAATCAGAGAATGGCTTGGATATCAATAGCTTGGATATCAATAGCTTGGATATCAATAGCCTGGATATCAATAGGAAGTTGAGTTGATGGAGATGCCATCGTCATACCCTCCTAAAAAGGCCAAAGAACCAGGCAAGACAGGCCATAGAGCCAGAAAAACCATAGAGTTAGCTGTGTAATTGAGGATGGCATCAAGGATGGACTCGCAGCCATTTTTTAGGGTCGGCCTTGGGGCGATAACCACTGATTTAAAGCATCTAGCGGAGCTGTTTGCACAGTTGCCGACGGGTTTGCCTGCCATGTTTTGCGTGGGCACCCCACACCCAATTGATTGGGTGATTCAGGAACTCCAACCCCACACAGCTATTCCCCTGCGCGCCTGGAAGCCCGGAGAAGCAATGGTGCCAGGGGTGGGCGTCGTTGTGGCTATTCACTTGGATGATCCCCACGGACAGCCCCCAACCCTAGGGCTAGATGACTGGTTGCAGGCGCTTGGGAAAGACGGGGGCGATCGCACCCTTGCCATTCTCTGGGCTGATCGCAGCCTTGGGCAAAACCCGGAGGCCGTGGGTCAGCGGGGGCTAGCGGCCATCCGGGCAGCGGGGGGCATTAGCCTCGTCATCCCGCCCCCAAACAGCGAGGCCACACCCCACCCGGCCCATACCCCCCTCGCGATCGCTCACACCATTACGACCCTCACCACCTGCACCCTAGATCTGCCTCAAACCAAAGATCTGCCTCAAGCCAGCCTCTTATCTAGCCCTGCAACTACCCCGTCATTATCTCCGCTCCCGCACTCAGACCCAGCACCGCAGCCCTCTTACCCCGACTGGGCAAACGCCCTCCACAGCACCTATTTAGGTCTAGAGTATCTTTACCAAAATGCCCCCATCGGGATGGCCATTGTCGATGCCAATCTGTGCTATGTCCGCGTCAATGATCGGTTGGCTCAAATTCATGGCAATGCGTCTAACGAAGGCTATATCGGCCAGCGCGTGGGCGACATGGTGCCGGGTCTCTATGACAAGATCAGCGCCTTCTATAAACAAGTCTTAGCCACTGGCGACCCCCTCTTGAACCTAGAGGTTCGCTACCCAAGTAGCACCCAGCCCGAACTCGAACACACCTTACTGGCTAGCTACTACCCCATTGATACGGAGGTGGGAAACCGGATGGTGGGGATAACAGTGGTGGATGTTACCGAATTGCGCCGTGCCGAAGATACGCTGGCCATGGCCAATCGCCAACTGGCCAACCGCGTAGCGGCGAGCGAAATCCGCTTTCGGAATGTGGCCGCTAATATTCCAGGAGCCCTTTTTCGCTATGTTTTGCAACCCGATGGCAGCAGTCAGGTGCGCTACGTGAGCCCCGGTTGCTATGACCTCTGGGAAGTAGATGCATCTGTGGTCATGGACAATGCCCAAGTTTTATGGGACATGGTGCATCCGATGGATCTACCCAGAATGCAAGCCTCGGTCATGGAATCGGCCAAAACTCTAATCCCATGGTCGTTTGAGTGGCGAATTCAGACCCCCTCTGGGCGCGAGAAGTGGTTGCAAGGGCGGGGGCGACCCGAGCGCACCGCCGAGGGAGTGGTGATGTGGGACACGGTCATTTTGGATGTGAGCGATCGCAAACAGACCGAACTCGCCCTGCATGAAAGCGCAGAGTTTTTGCGCTGCATCTACGACAATACCCAGTTTGGTATTTTTGTGGTTAGGGTTGCCGAGGATGGCACATTTTGGGCAATTGGGCACAACCCTTATCACGCCCAAACCATTGGCATTTCATCGGCTGCGGTGCAGGGAAAAAGCCTCACAGAACTCTTGCCACCTGAGACAGCAGAGGCCGTGATCGCCAACTATCAGCGGTGTATTGCGGCGGGCACCTCCATCACCTACGAAGAATTACTGGCCTTTTGTGGGCCGCCTTCGTGGTGGCTGACCTCGCTCACGCCCATTCGCGATGACACCGGGCGCATTCACCAAATTATTGGTATGACCACCGACATCTCCCATCTCAAGGAAACTCAACAGCGGCTGCAACTGCTCACCGATAATACCCCAGGGGTGCTCTACCGCTATGCCATTTACCCAGATGGTTCTGACAAAATGCTCTATGTCAGCTCTGGCTGCCAGGATTTATGGGAACTGGAGGCCGTCGAGATTTTGCAGGATGTGGGGCAAACCTGGGCGATGGTAGACCCCGAAGATCTTGCAGCTATGCAAGCCTCTGTGCAAGTCTCGGCTCAAACGCTGGCTCCCTGGAAGTGGCAGTGGCGGATTCGGCTCCCCTCCGGCCAACAGCGCTGGCTCGAAGCAGCCTCCCGCCCCTTCCGCCAACCCGATGGGAGTATCGTATGGGATGGGTTGATTTTAGATGTGAGCGATCGCAAACAACAGGAGGAGGATCTGCGGCGCAATGCGGCTAAACTCCAAGACTCCCAGCGGGTGGCGCAGGTCGGCACCTGGGAATTTGAGCCACTCCATGGCTCTCTGCAATGGTCGCCCGAAATTTTTGGGATGTTTGGGCGTGACCCAGCGACCCCCAGCCCCTCCTTACCAGAGCTATTAGAGCTGATTCATCCGGCAGATCGGGGATGGCTTCAAACGCTCTGGGAGCGGGCGATCGCCACCGCCGCACCCTGCATCCTTGAAAACCTCCGGATTTTCCATCGCGATGGCTCCATTCGCTATCTGGAGGCTCGGGGCGAAGCCAGAACCAACGCGGCGGGGCAAGTCGTTGGGCTATTTGGCACGGCCTTAGATGTCACCCACCGCAAGCTCATAGAGGAGTCTCTGCAAGAACGAGAAGCCTTTTTTCGGTCATTATTTGACCAAGCGGGGGTGGGCATTGCGTTGCTCGACCTAGAAGGGCGCTACACCCGTGTCAATGACCGCTATTGCGAGATTTTAGGCTACGGAGCCGATGAGTTATTAGATCGGCGGTTTATGGAATTTACCGAACCCGCTGATTTAGAGCGCAATTTGGCGGTGATGCAGCCGATGTTGACCGGGGTCACCCCTTCTTTTTCGTTAGAAAAGCGCTATGTCTGTAAAAATGGCGATCGCATTTGGGTCAACGTCACGGGTTCCCTGCTCTACGACAAGTGGGAGCAGCCCTCAAACATCCTGGCGATCGTGCAAGATATTAGCGATCGCAAACGCACTGAAACCGCGTTTAAACTCAGCGAAGAGCGCTTTCGCACTGTTTTTGAAAACGCCGCCGTCGGCATTACCATCGAGTTTCCCCCCGCTTACACCCTCGAATTTAGCAACCCAACCTTTCAAAACCTACTGGGTTACAGCCTCGCAGAACTGGCGCAGCTCAACTACGAAGACATTAGCGTAGCCGAAGACATCGCCAAACAAGCCCTACCCATTGCCGAATGCCTCAGCGGCCAGCGCGACTCCTATCAACTCGAAAAGCGCTATGTCTGCAAAGACGGCAGCATCATCTGGGTGAATATGCACACCTCGGTGATCCGCGATAACGATGGAACCATTCAATTCTTCACCTCGATCGTGGAAGACATCACCGAGCGCCGGCAAGCCCTCGATCTCGAAATTACCCGCAACCGGGTTCTCCGCGAAGCCATTTTTGAAGAGTCTACCGATGCTCTCTTTTTGGTGGATCAGGTCACCCGCCTGACACTTGATTGCAACCAACGCGCGGTCGAACAGTTTGAGGTGGCCAGCAAAGCCGAGCTGATTGGCATCGAAGGGCAGCGGTTTCAGCAGCAACCTTACAGCCCCGACGAGCTAGCAGATATCCGCCATGATACCGAGACCAAAGGGTTTTGGAGTAGCGAAGTCGAGTATCTGACGCGGAAAGGCCGGTCGTTTTGGGGGCGCTTAGCGGTCAAGCCGATTCAAGTGGGCGATCGCCCCATGTACTTGGTGCAAGTCACCGATATCAGCGATCGCAAGCAGGTTGAGCTAGACATGCTCCGCAACATGGCAGAGTTACAGCGGCTCAGCCAAATCAAAGATGATTTCTTGAGCACGGTATCCCACGAACTCCGCACGCCGCTGACCAGCATTGACATGGCCAGCCGGATGCTCCGCATTTCCCTAGAGCAAGGGCACATCCTAGCAGCCCCCTCAGGGCAAACGCCACCCGCCGCGCCGCTCCAGCCCCTAGAAGCCGCGATCACTGAAAAAATTTCTCGATACCTAAGTATTCTCCAAGAACAATGCCAGCAAGAGCGAGATTTAATCAATGACCTGTTAGACCTGCAACGGCTCAATGCCGACGCCTATGAGCTAGAACTCACCCAGATTTCTCTCCCAACCTGGCTCGACCCCATTACCCAAAACATCCACGATCGCACAACTGAGTTAGAGCAAGTCTTTGAGGTGCAGTTTGAGGCCACGTTGCCGCCGCTGATCACCGATGCCGATGTGCTCCGCCGCATCTTGTCTGAGCTGCTCAATAATGCGTGCAAATACACCCCCGATGGGGAGCTAATTCGCCTCACCGTTGGGCTACAAACCCCGACGGATGCCACAGCCCAACCTACGATTCAATTTCGGATCTGTAACTGGGGGGTAGACATTGCTCCAGAGGAGCAAGCCTTGATCTTTGAACCCTTCTATCGTGCAGTCAAGGGCGATCGCTGGAGCAAACGCGGCACCGGGCTAGGGCTGACCCTAGTGAAAAAATTTACCCATCGCCTCCAGGGTTCGATCCAAGTCGAAAGCTGTGCCAACACCACCTGTTTTGTGCTGACATTTCCCACAATCCTCAGCAACCCCGAGCCGCTCTCAACCGATCAGCTCATAGCCTAGCAGCCTGCATCCGGCCAAACCCTACACCATCGCTGTCTGGGGTTAGCCAAAGATGCTGCTGAAAAAGGCGATCGCCTCGTTTAATGACTGGATGAAGGTATCAATTTCGGCTTGGGTGTTGTAGAAATAGAGGCTAGCGCGAGCCGTAGACTGGGCACCCAGGAAACGATGTAGGGGTTGGGTGCAGTGGTGCCCAGCCCGGATGGCGATTCCAGCCTGATCCAAAATGGTCGATAAGTCGTGGGGATGGACGGCTCCGGTGGTGAAGGAGGCCAAGGCGGCGCGATTGCTGGCATCGGCATTGGGCTGGGGGCCGTAGAGCGTCACTTCAGGGATCTGATTCAGTTGTTCAAACAGATACCGCGTCAGTTCTTGCTCGTAGGCGTGGATCTTATCCATGCCGATGGCGGTGAGATAATCTACCGCTGCCCCAAGGGCGATCGCCTCCGCAATAGCCGGTGTCCCCGCCTCAAACTTATAGGGCACATCCGCGTAGGTCGAATGGTCAAGAAATACATCGGCAATCATTTCACCGCCCCCTAAGAAGGGAGGCATCGCCCGCAGCACATCTAACTTACCATAGAGAAAGCCAATGCCCGTGGGCGCACACATCTTATGGCCAGACCCCACCAGCCAGTCGCAGTCAAGGGCTTGCACATCCACGGGCATGTGGGGCAAGCTCTGGCAAGCGTCGATCAGCACCTTGGCTTGGTGCGCATGGGCCAGAGCCGCAATTTCTTGCACCGGGTTGACGCAGCCTAAGGTGTTAGAAACATGCACCACCGAGACGAGCTTCGTTTTCTCAGATAGCAGCGAGCGGTAGTGATCGAGATCAAACCCTTGCTCCGCGTTGAGTTCTACAAACTTCAGCACCGCCCCGGTTTTCTGCGCCACAAACTGCCAAGGAATCAAGTTGCTATGGTGCTCCATCACCGTCAGGATGATTTCATCCCCCGGTTGCAGCGTGTTCATGCCCCAGGCATAGGCTACCAAGTTGATGGCTTCGCTAGCATTGCGGGTGTAGATAATCTCTTCTCGGTGCTGGGCGTTAACGAAGGCCGCCACTTTGTCGCGGGCACCCTCGTAGGCATCAGTGGCACGGGCGCTCAGAGTATGCACGCCCCGGTGCACGTTGGCATTGTCTCGCTCGTAGTAAAAACGTAGCGCATCGAGCACCGCCTTGGGCTTTTGGGATGTCGCAGCGTTATCGAGGTAAACCAAGGGCTTACCGTGGATCTCCTGCGCCAAGATGGGGAAGTCGGCGCGCAGGCGGGTAGCGAGGGTACGTTCTTGGGCGAGTGTCATAGATATGCCGTGGAGTAGTAGGGAGTCGGAGATCGGAACAGGGTGAAGGTTCAGAAAAATCGTCTAGCCCAGAAGCGCCTTAACGGGCGATCGCATCTGATCGATCGCATCTTAACGGGCGATATTGAGTTGCATCAACAGGCGTTGTTGCAACGATGGCACTGGGATCTCACGTAAAATTTCGTAGGCAAAGGCATAGATCAGCAACTGGCGGGCGCTGGCAGCATCAATACCTCGGCTTTGCAGATAAAAGATTTCATCTGCTTCTAGTTGGCCAATCGCAGCCCCATGGGTACATTTCACATTGTCGGCTACGATTTCTAGCTGCGGCTTTGTATCGATCCGAGCTTTAGATGACAGCAGCAGATTGCGGTTGAGTTGCCCAGCGTCGGTCATCTGCGCCGCCCGAGGGACAAACACTTTGCCGTTAAAAATGGCATGGGCGCGGTCATCCACAATGGTTTTGTGGAGTTGGCGCGTTTGGCCATGGGGTTGGGTGAGGGCGATCGCACTATGGGTATCCCCCGTTTGGTGACCCCGGAGATAGGTCAAGCCATTCAACACCGTTTCGGTTTGCTCCCCGGTTTGATAGATCTCCCAATGGTGCCGCGATAGATGCCCGCCGCAGTGGATGCTGTGGCCGATGTAGCGAGAGGTCCGCGCTTGGGCGATCGCCGTCTTACCCATATGAAAGGTCGTATCAGCCTCTGCCTGAATGCGCGTATGGTTGACTTGGGCATTTTCCCCCAGCCAAATCTCAGTCACAGCATTCACCAAGTGAGCGGTGCGACCTAAGGCACTATAATCTTCCACCAGCGTTAGCGCACTGTTGGCCTCAGCCACCACCACACAACGGGGCTGCACCAAGGCAGAGGCTTCTCCGGTAGTCACAAACAGCACCTGAATAGGCGCATCTAACACCTGATTTTTGGGTAGGTAAATCACCGCTGCATCCGAGAAACCAGCGGTGTTAAGAGCCGTAAACCCTTCATCACGTCCTGGCAATTGGCCGAGGTGGGTGTAGATCGCCTCCGGCGCAGCAGCCAGGGAGCCAACATACACCCCAGGCGGCATCTCAGCGACAGCGGAAAGGGTTGGCGCAAACTGGCCATTGACAAACACCAGCCGAGCGCAGGTCGCTTCGGGCAATTCGTAGAAGGCCAACTCAGCGGCAGTGGGCAAGCTAACCCCAGACTGAACTAAAGACGGAGCCAAGTCTAGAGCCAGTAGCTCAGACAAATCGGTGAAGCGCCATTCTTCATCGCGCGTCGTCGGAAATTGCGTGGCATGGAAGCAGGTCGCGGCCTGTTGGCGCAGGGGTTCGAGACGCGACAATGGGGCTGGATGGCTCTGCCCCAGCGCCAACAGCCGCCGCCAATAGGCATCTCGTTGACTCGCCACCGATAGCCCCTGGGTTTCCATCACGGGTGATACCTGAATCGTCATCGCACTTCCTTTCCTAGAACTATCCCTGCGTCAATCTGCGGTCTTGTTACCCAATGCTCAAACATGCGCTGATGGCTACACCGTGGCGGCAGTCTCAGGCATCAACCAATCGTATCCGCGTTCCTCTAGTTCGAGCGCCAGATCCTTGGTGCCCGTGCGGATGATGCGCCCGTTGGCCATCACATGCACATAGTCAGGCACGATGTAGTTCAGCAGGCGTTGGTAGTGGGTAATCACCAACAGGGCGTTGTCAGCACCCGCCAAGGTATTCACCCCTTCGGCCACCACTCGCAGCGCATCAATATCTAACCCAGAATCGGTTTCATCGAGAATTGCAAGCCGAGGTTCTAGCAAGGCCATTTGCAGAATTTCATTGCGCTTTTTCTCCCCGCCCGAAAACCCTTCATTGACACTGCGGTGTAAAAAGGATGCATCCATCTTCACGACCTCTAGCTTCTCGCGCACGAGGTCATCAAAATCGAAGGCGTCGAGTTCCTCTTCGCCAGCCTGTTTGCGCTTAGCGTTGTAGGCAACCCGCAAAAAATCGATGTTGCTCACACCAGGGATTTCGAGGGGATATTGGAAGGCGAGGAAGATCCCTTCGCGCGATCGCACTTCTGGGTCGAGTTGCCATAGGTCTTGCCCCAAGTAGGTTGCCGATCCCCCGGTCACCTTATAGTCTGGATGCCCCGCCAGCACTTTTGAAAAGGTGCTTTTCCCAGAGCCATTCAAGCCCATAATGGCGTGAATTTCCCCAGCCTTCACCTCTAAATTGACCCCCTTAAGGATGGCATTTCCATCCACCGACGCGGTCAGATCCTTAACCGAAAGAATCTCGTTGCTGTGCTCAACAATCACACTCAAACCCTCTCAACTGCTGCAATTTTCAAAACTAGCCCAGCCAGCCAAACCCTTTAACTCAGTCCTCAGCATCGGGGAAAGGGGGAGAAAATGGAGTCATGTCTCCCCAACTATCCACGCTTTAGCCCATGCTTTAGCCCATGCTTTAGCCCATGCTTTAGCTAAAAGCAGCCTCTCATCCACCCTGGGCTGATTCAACCCTGGGTCACGGGAGCGATCTACCCAACACTGCCTTCTAGCTTCAGCGCCAACAATCGATCGGCTTCCACCGCAAACTCCATCGGCAACTGGCTAAAGACATCCTTACAAAAGCCACTAATCATCATCGAAATCGCATCTTCCAACGAAATTCCGCGCTGCTGGAAATAGAACAATTGATCTTCCCCAATCTTGGACGTAGAGGCTTCATGCTCTACCCGCGCAGTGTTGTTTTGTACTTGGATGTAGGGGAAGGTGTTGGCACCCGCCGTATCACCAATCAGCATGGAATCGCACTGGGAATAGTTACGGGCATTTTCGGCATTGGGGCCAACCTTGACCAAACCGCGATAGCTATTTTTGGAGCGCCCAGCGGAAATTCCTTTAGAAATAATGGTGCTGCGGGTATTTTTGCCAATATGCACCATTTTGGTGCCCGTATCAGCCTGCTGCATGTGGTTGGTTAACGCCACCGAGTAAAACTCACCCACGGAGTTATCGCCCACCAATAAACAACTGGGATACTTCCAGGTAATCGCAGACCCCGTTTCTACCTGCGTCCAAGAGATCTTGGAGTTAACCCCTTTACAAAGGCCGCGCTTGGTCACGAAGTTGTAGATGCCGCCCTTGCCGTTTTCATCTCCGGCATACCAGTTTTGGACGGTGGAATATTTGATGTCGGCATTGTCTAGCGCCACTAGCTCAACCACGGCAGCATGGAGTTGGTTGGTGTCAAACATCGGCGCAGTGCAGCCTTCGAGGTAGCTCACCGAGCTGCCTTCTTCGGCTACAATCAGCGTCCGCTCAAACTGCCCCGAATCTCCGTTGTTGATCCGGAAATAGGTAGATAGCTCCATCGGGCACTTTGTATTTTTGGGGATGTAGACGAAGGAGCCGTCGGTAAACACCGCCGCGTTGAGCGCCGCAAAGAAGTTATCGCCCGTTGGCACCACGCTACCCAAGTATTTTTGGATCAGATCGGGATGCTCACGCATGGCCTCGGAGATTGAGCAGAAGATGACGCCACTTTCTGCCAGCTTTTCGCGGAAGGTGGTGGCCACAGAAACGCTATCGAAGATGGCATCTACCGCCACGTTTGACAGGCGCTTTTGCTCAGAGAGGGAAATCCCTAACTTCTCGAAGGTTTCAAGCAGGGTGGGATCGACCTCCTCTAAACTGCCTAGCTTCTCTTTTTTCTTAGGCGCTGAGTAGTAAACGATGGATTTATAGTCGATGGCAGGATAGCCCACAGCGGCCCAGTCGGGTTCAGCCATTTTGAGCCAGTGGCGGTAGGCTTTCAGACGAAAATCTAGCATGAATTCTGGCTCATTCTTTTTGAGGGAAATGAGGCGAATTACATCTTCGTTTAGACCTGCAGGAATGGTGTCAGACTCAATGTCAGTGATGAAACCATACTTATAGGGCTGGTTAACTAGGCTTTTTACCGATGCAGTCATAGGTATGCTCTCTCAACCGGTTGCGTTAGGATGTGGAGTTGCGAAAAGGGGAAACCGAAAGGCAGGGGCGGGCAGAATTGGAAGGGAAGGCTTAGCTAGGGAGGGGCGATCGCCCCTCCCTAGCACCTGGCTCAAGACTGGGTAGTAATGGCGCGCACTTCTTCGAAGGTAATTTCTTGTTTATCTCCAGCAAAGTCATTATCTTCGGGAAGAAACAACATGCAGTGGCATTCTTTGCGTTCGCGCATGGGAACACAGGGGCAGTTCCAAAAAGCAGCCGCAGCCTCTGCCTCCTTGTCTTCATAGTGGCGACAGGGGCACAGGGGGGCACCAAGTTCATCTTTATGTTTTGCCAAACCTTCGATCACAACGGCTGTGACACCGGGATCAACACAGAAAAAAGTACCTGTCCGCTTGGCATATTGCTCAGAAAAATGCCGCATCGCTTCAAGGCTCTTGTCGGAAGCTTGAGTCGGGTTCACTTGAGTGTTCATGGGGATCGGGGGACAGGACGACCAATAACTTCTATAATTTAGACAACTTGCTTGTTGCTTAACTCAATTGTAGGCTACTTTAGCAACAGGGCAGTTGTCAAAGTCTTTTATTTTTGGATTGATATCTTTAGACTGCTTGTTGCTGGGTCTGAGTTGATTTAGGCTGCAATGGCCTTTAGGGCTAAAACAGTCTTTAGGGTTGAAACAGTCTTTAAGAGCTGAAACGGTCTTTAGGGTTGAAATAATCTTTAAGTTTGCAATAGCCTAACGAGATTTTTTTGCCCTGCCCTGAAACTGAGCAAGCACTCCTTGCAGGCAATATTTCCCGCCTTCCCTAGGTCGAATTTTTAGGTCGAATTTTTGGTAGGACGATGACAGCGACGCACCAACCTTCTACAAAGCAAGACATTTTGCATTATCTGGCCAAACAGGGGCAGGCCAGTTCGCAGCACATTGCAGAGCATTTTGATATCAGCCCCCGGCCGTCCGCCGCCACCTCAAAGACCTTTCTGAAGAAGGATTGGTAGACCATGAGGCCGTGCAATCTGGGATGGGTCGCCCCAATTATCTATATCAGTTGAGCAAGAAGGGGCGCGATCGCCTGCCTGACCAATACGATAACTTTGCCCTGTCGCTGCTCGATACCCTGGCAGCGACCGTGGGCAAAGACCAAATGAAAGACATTCTCCGCAAGCAGTGGGAGCGTAAGGCACAAGAATATCGAGAGCAGGTGGGCACAGGCGCGCTGCAAGATCGGGTGGCCAAGTTGGTAGAGCTGCGGCAGACAGAAGGCTACATGGCCGAGTGGCACCGATTAGAACCCGAAAGCCCCAGCCCCATTACGCTTCCTGCCTTTATCATCACCGAATATAACTGCGCCATTTCTCAGATCGCAGAATCATTTCCTAGCGTCTGCGGCCATGAGCTAGAAATGTTTCAAGTTGCCCTAGAAGGCTGCAAGGTCGATCGCACCCACTGGCTGGCCAATGGAGAACACCGCTGCGGCTACCTAATCCAAGTGAAGTAAGGCGTTTGCGGTGCGCCTTATCCGCCATCCTTCAGCAGATTTGCTATCATTCAGTCCCATTAATTCAGTCCCATTAATTCAGTCCCATTAATTCAGTCCCATTAATAATGATGACTGCGACCGGTTACAAGATTGAGGCGTGGACATGGCTGGGGAGATGAGTGCCACCCCGAAAACGCTAGACTAGGGACGCGGGTTTGCTCGACCTCAGATCATCCCAAACGCCTAGATGGCTGGGGCTGATGGGAATGTTGCCAACCTGCACGCCCGATTGTGATGCCTAGAGGAATCTAACGATGGACGCCCAATCATCGGCTCCAGAATTTTTGACGACAGAAGAGTGCTTAGAGATTGATCGATCTCTGTTGCCTGCGCGCGATCGCTTTTCGGCGCGGGTGGCGGTGTATGCGCTGCGATCGCTCAAACAAGTAGCCGCCCAAGAGGGAATGGCGATCGCCCAGATCAACGCGCAGCAAGTGGGCGAATGGATTAGCACCGACCCAACCCTCAGCCCCGACCATGGATTTGATGGCAACTTCAAGGGCTTTTTCTTGCAACTGGTAATGGCCTCATTGCGCCCTCTGCGCGCCATGGCCACCGGATTTGATACCCCCATCGAAGACCTCACCATGCCTCAAGTGCTGGCCTGGTTTGAGCAAGAAGCCAACGCCCGAATTGCCGCCGAGGCATCAGCCTCCACGACCGATCCATAAACCACACAACAGCCCCAGAAACAGCGCCACAACCTCACCCATCGCTGATACGCTATTGAGGGCAAGGGATCACCCTTGCGTTTCAGCGTATTTTTCGACGTTCCCCTCGCCGTTACTGCAATGATGCCCGACTCTGTTCTCGTTACCGTTCCTGGCACAACTTCTAACCTGGGGCCAGGGTTTGACTGCCTCGGCGCAGCTCTCACCCTCGCAAACCGCTTTCGGTTTACACGCACCACCGCAGGGTTGCAGATCACAGTGACGGGCACCGAGGCTGATCGGGTGGTGGCCGATGCATCCAATTTGGCCTATCAGTCGTTTTTGAAAGTTTTTGATTACATTGGCCAAACAGCACCGGGTTTAGACCTAGACATTCAGCTCAATGTGCCGCTGTCGCGAGGGTTGGGCAGCTCGGCAACGGCCATTGTGGGGGGGCTGATGGGGGGCAATGTGTTGGCCGGGTCGCCCCTCAGCCAAGCTGAGATTATGGAGTTGGCGATCGCCCAAGAAGGTCACCCCGACAATGTGGTTCCGGCGCTGCTGGGGGGCTGTCGGTTAGCCGCCTGCGACGAGGGACAATGGACGATTTGCGAGGTGCCCTGCCATCCCGATGTGGCGCTGGTGCTGGGCATCCCTGATTTTGAAGTCTCTACCGCCGAGGCTCGGCGGGTGTTACCCCAAACCTACAGCCGCGCCGATGCCATTTTTAACATGGCGCATTTAGGCTTACTATTGCGCGGGCTAGAAAGCGGTAATCCTGACTGGCTCCGCAAAGCGCTCAAAGACCGCATCCATCAGCCCTATCGTAAGTCGCTAATGCATGGCTTTGAGGCGGTGCAAGCCGGGGCGATCGCCGCTGGAGCCTATGGTCTGGTGATTAGCGGGGCAGGGCCGACGATGTTGGCGATCGCCCCTCCCGCCAACACCGAAAAAATCGCCCAAGCGATGCAGAGGGCATGGGCAAAGGAATCGATTCAGTCTGTCGTTCAGGTCTTGACCATTGATCCAGTCGGAACACGGCTGGCCGATTAAGTTAATCAGGAGAATCCTCAGCAGCGCCTAGGCTTTTGAGGAGAGCGCCTGGGCAATCAGCCGATTGGCGTTGCTGAATCAGGGGAAGAAGCCGTTACCAAGATCCATATTTGAAATATACGCAAAATATATTTGAACCTCGTCATATCCATTCATAGCTGTAGCCATGATTCATAGGACATTTACCTGTCATTCCCGCGCAGGCGGGAATCCATCTTGAGAGTCGTGAAACCTATGGATTCCCGTCTTCACGGGAATGACGCTGGTATGTCCTAACCTTTGTGGCTATGGCTATAGTACGGACGCGACTACGTGAGACAGGATGGTTGGCATACGCTCAGATCTATTTGCAGCCGCTAAACACGACCGATAGATGGCAATGCTGAGAGGCGTGGCTTAGCTGTCGAGGGGGGCGGCTCCAAAGGTGGCATTGAACTGTTGGCACCAGATCGCCGCCGAGGCATAGTCGTCTAAGTTGAGGCCAGCAGGAATGGCGTAGCGCTGAGCACCTGCCACGGTTTGCAACGGTTCTAACACCACATAGTCGCCTTCTACCAGCGGGAAAGCGGGCGGTTCAGTGCCCGCAATCACATCCCTAGAACGGTGTAACACCACCACCAAATCGGGGCCAGCATCTGTTTTGAAGTCATCCCCAAACACCAAGAAGGTCAGGTCGCCCTCTTCCACTAAGCGGGCTTCGCCTTGGGTAGGATGTTCGCCATCGACAAACAGCCCAGACCGCAGCACGGTGGAGGGAGCCGGAACCTCTGCTGGAGCCTCGGTAGAGGCGGCAGGGCTGGGCGTTGGGGAGTCAGATGCGACGACTCCGGGCGCAGTTTCACCTTGGGGATCAGCGGCTAGAGGGTCGGCGGTTTGCGCCGCACACCCCAAGGTAAGGGCGGCCAACAGACTCGCGGTAACGATGGATCGCATGGGTGTGTTCCTCTGGATAACTGTAATACTCATACGAGTAGACAGGGGCAGAGGATGTCAGGCGCGGATCTCAGGCGCGGATCTCAGGCAAGAATCTCAGGCGCTTAAAATTGCCGAGACCAATCTTGGAACCAGCGCTCCACAACCACCTTGGTTTGGGTGAAAAACTCGACGGCTTGGCGACCTTGGCCATGCAAATCACCAAAGAAGCTATCTTTCCAGCCACTAAAGGGGAAAAAAGCCATGGGGGCAGCGACGCCAATGTTGATGCCGATGTTGCCCGCTTCGGCTTCGTAGCGGAATTTGCGGGCGGCGGCACCGCTGCTCGTAAAGAGGCAGGCCATGTTGCCCCACTGACCGCTATTGACGAGGGCGATCGCCGCTTCAATGGTCTCCACGTGGAGCATCCCCAGCACGGGCCCAAAAATTTCGGTTTGGGCGATGCGGCTGTCGGGGCGCACATCTTGCAGCAGCGTCGGACGTACAAAGCTGCCTTGCTCATAGCCACTGATTTTGGGTCTGCGGCCATCAATGAGCACCTTTGCCCCTTCATCGATCCCTTGCTGAATCAACCCTTCGATGCGATCGCGGCTTGGGTGATTGATCACAGGCCCCATCTGCACGCCGGCATCTAGCCCAAAACCCACCACCCGAGCCTTCGCTCCTTCGGCGATCGCCTCTGTAAAAGGCTGCTTCGCACTCCCCACCGTAATCATCAAGGACGCCGCCAAACAACGCTGCCCCGCGCAGCCAAAGGCACTGTCAAGGGTAATTTTGGTGGTCATCTCCAAATCCGCATCGGGCAAGATAATGATCGGGTTTTTTGCGCCCCCCTGGCACTGTACCCGCTTCCCATTAGCCGCCGCTCGACTGTAAACATATTTCGCCACCGGGCTAGACCCCACAAAGCTAATGGCGCGGATGGTCGGATGATCCAAAATCGCATCTACGGCTTCTTTAGATCCGTTGACCAAATTGACCACCCCAGCCGGTAGCCCCGTTTGGTCAATCAATTGCATCACCAAGCGCAGGGTTAGCGGCACTTTTTCAGAGGGTTTGAGGATGTAGGTGTTGCCGCAGGCGATCGCATAGGGCAAAAACCAAAAGGGAATCATGCCAGGAAAGTTGAAGGGGGCGATCGCCGCACAAACCCCCACCGGCTGGCGAATCATCATCTCATCAATGCCCCGCGCAATATCTTCTAGCACATCACCTTGCATCAACATCGGGATGCCACAGGCCACTCCCACATTCTCGATCGCCCGCTGCATCTCCCCCCGCGCTTCCCCCAAGGTTTTGCCACACTCTAGGGTAATCGTGCGCGCCAACTCGTCGAGGTGTTCTTCCATCAACTGCTTCAGCCGAAACAGGTATTGCACCCGGTCATTGGGGGGCACTCGCCGCCAGGTTTGGAACGCATCTGCCGCCGCCTTCGTTGCCGCCTCTACGTCGCTGGCCGGAGAGAGGGGCACCTGTGCCAACACCTCTAAGGTTGCCGGGTTCACCACCTCTAGGGTTTCTGTTGCAGCGGAATCACACCAGACCCCGTTGATGTAGTTTTGCAGTCGTTCTGTCATGGCGATCGCCCACACCCAAAAAGTTAGTTTCTCCCAGAATACCAATAGCCCATGGCTAGCGGATGGGCGATCGCACCCCAACCCGCAAACCACATAAAAATAATGCTCAAGACCTCAAAAATAACCCCAAGCGAATCAAGCCCTCTAAGTAAAGATGCTTAAGGCTACTGGTCTTCTACTGGAGAATGACAGTAATGGGGGACGGCGCGGCCATGGAGAATAGCAGCCTCCCCAATATAGCTATAGTCACAAAAGTTAGGACATCCCAGCCTCATTCCCGTTTTCACGGGAATCCATGGGTTGCAAGACTCTCAAGATAGATTCCCGCCTGCGCGGGAATGACAAGTAAATGGGGTGCATCCCAGTTGTCTGACCCTCACCCTAAATCCCTCTCCCTGAGGGAGAGGGACTTTGAAATCCGGCTCCCCTTCTCCCTCAGGGAGAAGGGGTTGGGGGATGAGGGAGCCAAATTTGCAAAGGTGGGATGCACCCAGTAAATGTCCGCTGGATTATGGCTATAGCTATTAGGTCAAGAATTTATGCAGCGCAATAGGTCAAACACAAACCCCCCGGAGTTCTGTGCAGAACTCCGGGGGGTTTCGGTAAACTCTCGGTTTACTCTTCATGCGGCGCGTCTTCATGCGGCGCGTCTTCATGCGGCGCGTCTTCATGCGGCGCGTCTTCATGCGGCGCGTCTGCCGCCTGGGCCGAGTAGTCTTCGAGGGAATGGATGCCTACGATGGTGCCACCCAACCGTGTAATCCGGCGCATTTCTTCGTTCATGCGGCTGTAGGGCACCTGGATGGCAACCTTACCACTGTTCCGAAGGGGGTAGCTGTTGCGGTCTAAGCGATCGTTCTGACGGAGGCCTTCCACTTCGTAAACGAAGACTCGACCGTTAGCAGACGAGCTAGACGCCCGAATCGTCGATGATTGTCCTAACATAAGCGAATTAAACTCCTTTCAAGTTTCTTAAAGGACTGGATAAACCTACGCCAAGGTGATGCTGGCAACTTTTCCACCCAGCTTGTTGATCCGCTGGAGGGTGTTGGAGAGTTGCTCGTAGGGCACCACAAATTCTTTGTTGCTGCGGCGAATTTTGGGGTAACCAGGGAGGTTCGTGCCCGAGACCTCAATGCGATAGAGGCGATCGGAAGAACCTGTGCTAGAGCGACCAAAAATCCGTTTAGGGGTGGTAGCCCGTTGGGGTGCCCGGTAAGCCCAGCCTTCACTATTGCTACTAGAGGGGGGGACGACGGCGGAGGCGGCGTTGCGGGCTAGCTCAGAGGCTAAGCGGGTGCTGTTGCCCCCGACTTGGGAGCGATCGCTGGTAGCGTAGCCCCGATACAGGCGGAACATCCGGGTAAAGCCAACGGTTTTTTGGCTGGTTTGGGTGTTGAAGCCACGGTAGTAGGGCACGATGGAATCGCCAAAGCTCTCTTCGTACTCAGCCGAATCAACGTAGGAATCAATATCAGCTTCAAACCCTTCGTTTTGATAGCGATCGAGGTGATCAATCACTTCAGATTCGTCGTAGGGAGCGCGACCCAATAGATGCTTGATGTTAAGCTCAATCACCCGAGTTTGGAAGTTGGGGTAGAGAAACTTAGTTTTATATAGTTCAGATTTAGCAACAGCCCGGACTAAATCTCGAACGGAAAGCTGCCCATTGCAGAAGAGCGACTCTAGCCCAACCAAGCGCTCTGACTGCATCAGGTAATCATTGCCTAAGACCTGACGGTAGACCGCCTGAATAATGGCTTTAGCATCTTCAATTGTCCAGTTTTGGCGTTGCTCCATGGGAGATGCCATATCAAATGCTGTGGTTCCCAACCGGGCTGCCGCAGTGGTAATTGCCATGAATGATTACTCCTTGAATAGTCTACTTCTGTTTGAATAGTGCTTGATTATGTTGCCTAGTTTGCAGTTACCCGAATAAATGGTGTTTTGAGACAACCAAAATGCAGAGCAAGAACAACTAAATACGAACTAATCGAAGACTAAAGATGATCATCTAAATGATCATTTATAAATTGAGGCAACCGTCAGATCTAATATCCTATCCGATCGTCCTGCGATCAAACTGTACGATCATAGGACGATCGATAATTGTGATCAACTTTATGAAATGACCTATTACTAATCTTAACGCAGTAAGGAATGCCATATAGCCCTTTAGACATCAGTTTTTGCAGATTTTCAATACTTTTTAAAAGAATCAAACTAAGCTGCAAATAGGATGATCCATCAGGTCACAGTCTCCTAACATTGCTATCTTAGAAAAAGCCAAGAGTTCACTGGAATTTATTGCGTAAATTCCAGTGAACTTACAATCAATTAGCCATAACGTCACGCTATTTACGAATGCTATTATAGCTATCCTAAATCTCGTCATAGGAGACAGATGTTTTTAAGCCAAGAAGCTTAAACCCCTTGGCTCTCAGCTGAAAGAGACTGCTATGGGCTATAGGAATAGCTATGGGGTTGATTGGAATGCTTGCGCGTCCTTACTATCAACCCCACTGTCGATGGTTTATCGATGATTTAAGCTTCCGAGATGCTGACGACTCGACTTCCACGCTTGTTTAAGCGCTGCAGAGTAGAGGATAGTTGTTCGTAAGAAACGACATATTCTGCATTGCTTTGACGAACCTGGGGGGTACGTCCTCGGTTGGCTTCGCTAGCCCGGATACGATACTTTTGGGCGCGATCGCCCCCAGTTGTGCCGAGCAAACCTTGGCCAAAATTAGCCGTTTTGATGGGGCTAACCACATTGCGTCCGAGGGCTTGGGTTAGGCTTCCAGCCTTATTGTTTCCTTGGGCGCGATCGCTATTAGCGTAGCCCCGATAAAGCTGGAACATATGCCCAAAGCCTGACCCTTTCTGACCCCGCTGAGTATTAAACCCACGCATATAAGGAACGATCGCTTCACCAAAGTTCTCTAAATATTCGTTGGAGTCGAGATAAGAATTAATCTCGGCCTCGTAGCCTTGCTGGGTGTAGAGATCGACATGGAATGAAATCTCTGCCTCATCATAGGGAGCGCGTCCCAAGAGATGCTTGTAGTTCAATTCGATAAACCGAACTTGGGGGGTTGAATGAAAAAACTTTTGGCGATATAGCTCAGACTGTGCCAAGGCACGGATGAAGTCTCGAACGCTGAGATTACCTTGGCGCAAAAGCGATTCAGCGCTGGTTAGGCGATCGCTCTGAAACACATGATCATTCCCAAACACTTGCCGATAGGCTGCATGAATGACCGCCTGAATATCATCCTCTGTCCAAGAAGCTCTAAGTTCAACAGTGGCCACTCCAAGAAATGGTTCAAACCCCAGTTGTTGAGCAGCGATAGCGCTAGGCATGTTCGTTTTCCTCAAAATAATGTTTTCTAATGTCTAGACCTCTGCAAGCTGCAAAAGTCTTTCATAGGGCACGAGAGACTCGATGCACTGCGGATAGATTCAAGGTTCTAAAGTCAACTTTAAAGATGGGGTGGTTACGATATCCGTTCCTCCATCCAGGTTTTACAGGTCATGCGCCCAGGTTCATTCCTAAACGAGTTACCAGAAGCCTTACAGGATGAGGAATACTTGATATTTCGGCCACAGGTCTCATTAAAACAAGGCATTTGTGCAAAATTTGTGCAAAATCAAATATTTCTAAGCCTTAATAAAATTAAAAACTATTACAAAAAGGCTGAGTCAGGCTATTACAAGGGTTTTGGTAGCTCGTCAAAAAAATTAGAAGACCATCCTAGTCTGAGGATGTTCTTTACATTTCTTTACGATGGCAATGATTATTTTGGATGGATTCTTTTAGACGGATTCTTTTATTTGAATGCATTGAATTTTGGCAGAGGATGTCTTGGCAGAGGATGCATCTTGGCGAGTTAGGGTGCCCAATGCTGGATGCGGGTGAGGCGGTTCAAAATGCGGGTGGCGAGGTCGAGGCCCATGATGGGTTTGCTGAGGTAGTCGTCTGCGCCTAGGGCAAAGGCGCGGTTTTGGCTATTGCGATCGCTCAACACGCTCAGAAATAGAATAGGTAGCTTTTGCCAGTGCGGATCGCTGCGGAGGATTTGGCAGAGGTCAAACCCGGTGATGTCGGGAAGCGCCGCTTCGAGGATCAGGAGATCGGGATCGATCGCTTGCAAGACCTCCCAAAACTGGTGGGGGTTGTCGAGGGTTGTGATCTTGAAGCCCCACGGTTTGAGCAAAATAGGGAGGGTATAGAGCCAGTCGAGGTCACCATCGACCACCATAATCTTGGCGGGGGCGTGGTGCGGTTCGAGAGCGCTCTGGATGGCGCGGATGAAATGCGCGGGGGGAGCGGTGGCGGGCAAGAAGAGGTGGCTTCCTTGGCGAATGGCATCGAGGCGAGTGGGCAGGGTGTTTTGGGCGGCGATCACCAGAACTGGCAAGGTAGGCAGGGTTTCCACGAAGGTTTGGATGATGGGGAGCCAAGGACTGGCCTGGGGTTGGGGCGGCAGTTGCACAATCAACAGAACCGGGGCGGTGGTTTGGTCGATGGGGCGCGTGTCGGGGGTGAGCCATGCGATCGCCCGTTCTGGGGTGGGGGCGATCGCCCCTTGCAGCCCAAGTTGCTCAATCAGCGGCAGTATGGGCAGCATCCCAGGCAGGGTGGGGCCGATCATTAACACCAGCGGCGCTTGGTGGCCAGGGAGGTGCGCGGGGTCAATGTCGATGGCCGTTTCGATGGCGTGGCGGAGGTCAGTGAGCAGGGGTAAGAGCACGGCGACTTGCGCTGGGGCGGGCGGCGTAGGAGCCGATTCGAGGGTGCGCTCACATCGCCGCGCTAGGTGTGCGGCCTCGACGAACCCAAACAAGCTGAGGGTTTCGGCTAGTTGGTGGGCAATCTGCTGGGCATGGGCAGGGTCGTAGGCCAGCAACGGTGCGCCGGGGAAAGTGGGGGAAGGAAACGGGGACGGTGGGAATGTCGCGGTTGGCAGGGTGGCGGAGGCAGTTGTGGGTGCCAAGCCGGGGCTGTCCATCTCCCAAGAACGCGCCATTTCGGCTAAAACCCAGACATGCTCTAGGCTTTGGGGGCGGGTTGTGTGCCAGGTGTCGCGGAGAAAGTCGAGGTAGTCTGGTGAGTCTGGGGTGTCTCCAAAGGGTGGGACGGTGACAGGGGTTGGAAGGACTTCGGCACCAGGAGAGGCGGAGAGAGTTGGAGGGGCGATCGCCCCCATCCCTATCATCCCCTCATCCATATCAGCGCCCATATC
>Ga0105044_10003572_pt1 | contig 21346 bp, 20 predicted proteins | sample MAT01_FD_78092 | JGI IMG/M metagenome (GOLD analysis project Ga0105044, IMG submission 78092) | Freshwater microbial communities from Lake Fryxell liftoff mats and glacier meltwater in Antarctica - MAT-01 | ecosystem: Environmental > Aquatic > Freshwater > Ice > Liftoff microbial mat | place...
AGAGCTTCAATCCAAAACATATCTGCAAATGCCGGCTTGTAACCGATCGAGATCAAATTCAAAATTTTTGGACTCGGAAGATAGCGGATATCAACGTCCAGCTTTCGAGCGGTCATTCGCTGATCAACCAGATGCTTCGAACCAGTATAGGCAAATAGAGTGATGATAATTGCAGCAATGGTCGTCTTCTTCACCGAATTGAGTTTACAGAAGCTTAGGCTTTCAGACAAATTTCGAGAGTGAAAGAAGTCGGAATTGTTGGCGGCGGGATCAGTGGGCTACTTGCAGCCTATTTTTTGATCAAACGAGGGATTCGAGTGAAGGTATTCGAATCTACTTCGCGCTGCGGCGGATGGTTGAGTTCCGAGTTCGTCGATGGAAATCTGATTGAATGGGGTCCCAACACCCTCATGGCAGATTCGCAGTGGCTTCGCCTGGCAACAGATCTGAATTTGGCGCCGCTCTTTCCAGCTCCTCTTAGTCGAGCACGCTATATTTGGAAGAATGCCAGGCGCTTCTCAGTTCCAATGGGACTGGGCTCGCTCATCAGTAGTTCGCTTATTTCTTGGGCGGCTAAAAAGAGCTTATTGATGGATTTGATTTCGAAGCGAAAGCCTCCCACTCAGGATTCTTCAATTTCGGATTTTTGCACTACGTACCTCCATTCAGAAATCTTAGATTATTTGGTTGAGCCGATGGTGAGAGGGATATTTTCCGGCAATGTGGATGAGCTCTCGATGGAGGCATGCTTTCCCAAGCTTTGGCGAGGCTTTCAGAAGAAGGGCTCGATTATCCGCGGACTCCTTTCGCAGAAGGGTCCCCGCCGACGTATGTTGAGCTTTCCAAAGGGACTCGAGGAGATAACCAAAGCCCTTGCTCATGAACTGGGCGCGAGCGTTTTTCTCAGTCATTCAGTAGAAAAAATTTCGTTTGAAGCTGACCAGAGATTTAAATTTCAGACTTCTCATGGGGCTTATGCTTTTTCTGATGTCATTCTTGCGAGTCCATCGATGGTGACTGCGGAGCTCTTGCGCTCTCATTTGCCGGCTTCAAGCGTGAATTTCATGCTCTCTATTCCCTATAGAAGAGTGGCGGTATGGAATTGTATTTTTAAAAGGCCCGAAAACTTTGTTTCTGGCTTTGGATGCCTGATACCACGAACGGAGAAGACTCAGACGTTGGGGAGTCTCTGGTCGAGTGAGATTTTTCGCGAAAGATCGCGAGGGGATCAGATCGTAGCGAGTCAGTTTTTTTCGGGTCAGGATATTCCTGAGAATCCCGAAGTGGAGCTGCCGCTATTGCAAAAAATTTTGGGAGTTTCAGAGGAGCCACTTTATTCGAAGATGAAGATCTATCCGAAGGCAATACCTCAGTTTTCATTGGGCCATGCAGATTCGGTCCGTCGGCTCAGAGAAAACTTGCCATCGAGAGTTCATCTCGTTGGCAACTATTTGGATGGTGTGGGCTTAACGTCCGTCTTTGAGACAGCCGACTCTGTCACTCGATCAATTTCAGCCTGATTTTTTGATCACTTCTCTTGCGATGATGAGTCGTTGAATCTGAGATGTGCCTTCATAAATTTGGAAAATTTTGGCATCACGCATGAGTTTTTCAACCGGATACTCAGTTGAATACCCATATCCGCCAAAAACTTGAACGGCATCTACTGCAATTCTCATGGCAGAATCGGCGGCGAAAACTTTTGCAAAAGCAGCGTTCAATGTATTTCGCTGTCCCTTATCAATAATGCACGCAGCTTTCCAAACGAGTAATCGGGCGGCTTCAATATCTCTGGCCATTTCGGCAATCATAAATGCGATACTTTGATGCTGAGCAATGGGCACACCAAAGGTTTGTCTTTCAAGCGCATACTCAATTGCGTAGTCCATCGCCGCTTGAGATAGCCCAACCGCAGCGGCAGCGACGAGTGGTCGGGTGTGATCGAAGGCTCCCATTGCAATTTTGAATCCGTCCCCTTCGTTCCCGATTCGATATTTTCCGGGGATTACAACTTCTTCAAAAGTGACGCCGCGTGTATCGCTACAATGTTGTCCGAGGTTTTTTTCTTTTTTTCCAACCTTTACGCCTGGAGTTTTGGCGGGCACAACGAATCCGGTAAGTCCCTTATGCTTTGCCTTGGGATCCGTCACCGCTAGGACAAAAAACCAGCGGGCCACTGAAGCATTGGTGATCCACATTTTGGATCCATTGATCACGTAATCGTTGCCCTTCTTGACGGCTGTTGTTTTGATGCCAGAGACATCACTTCCAGCGCTAGGTTCCGTCACACAGTAGGCCGCGAAACAGAGTTCGGACGTCAATTGACCCAGAAACTCTTTCTTCAAATCTTCGCTCCCTCCCACGATCAAAGGGGAAGCGGCCAAATTATTGGCCTCAAAAGCTGTTCCTACGCCTGTACAACCCCACCCTAAAGCTTCGGATACTAAGACGGAATCCATCACCGACATCCCGGGCCCGCCGTATTCTGTGGGGATATGGCCATTGAGGAATCCTGCTTCAAAAGCCTTCTTTGCAAGCTCCAAGGGATATTCACCCGTCTCATCCAAATGCTTGGCAGCTGGTCGAATTTCAGTTTTTGAAAAGTCGAGCACGAGTTGACGTAGAGATTCTTGTTCTGAAGTTAGTTCAAATGAAACCATGGTGCTAGTATAAGAAAAATGATGCTTAGATTCTATCTTCTTTTGGCAATTGTATTTTTTGCATTCGGCTGTATTTCATTGACAAAAAAGGCGCAGCTCGAGGAAATGACCAAGATGTACGCACGAGCCTTGCAAGGCGGCGATCAGAGCGAGCTTCTGAATTTCGTTCATCCAGAATCTCAGCAGCAGTTTATGAAAAACGCTTTGGCTCTCAAGGGTTTGCAGTTTTCGGGAGTTGAAGTGAAAAAGATTTTTCCGGACGAGAAACTGAATTCAGCCATTGTTCTGATGAACTTGGAGTATTATTCGTTGGAAGATCCGAGCCTCTTGGCATCGGTTCGGCAATTTAACTGGGCCTATGATCAGCAAGCAAAGCTCTGGTTGCTCAAGGATCCTAGTCCATTTGGATCGAGGCAGTAGTTGAGACTCATTGCTTTATTTATTTGTTTAAGCGCGAGCTCTGTCGAGGGGGTGGAGCTGAGTCTAGAGGCTGGTGCGGGGGACTGGTTTGGCGATGAAACGCGGTCGTCCTTTTCATACGGTGGGGGGATTCTCTTTAAGCCAGGGCCTTCCTATTTGGAATTTTCTGCGACTTATGATCGAAGCCCCATTAACCTTAAGTTCGCAGACAAACTGGGTCCTGCACTCAAGGGAGATTCGTTAGATCACTGGCGATTTGCCGTAGCATTTCCTACAGAGCTTGTGACCTATGGTCGTAAGGGCTACTTTTTCCCATCATTCTCCTATGTATTGGTTTCGAATGACGGGGCTTTAAGTCACGGATTCGGAATTGGCGGAGGATTGGGAATTCCCCTTATTCAAGATATTCTGGGTATTCGTTTTGAGGCTATCTCTCAAATGTACAGAATTCCAAAACCAACTGGAGGCTCCACGGCACTCCAGTCAGATTTTTTTCTCAATTTGAGATTCGTACTTAATATTATTTAAAATGGAATATCTTCATCTCCGCCCGAAATCATCGAGGGAGGAGGCGCATCGTGAGGCATCTCTTGAGGCATCATTTCGTCTGTTGAGACGGATGTTGTGGCTCCTTTGTCTGCACCGCGATCAAGGAACTGGACTGTCGAAGCGACGACCTCTGTTGTATAGCGCTTTGCGCCGTCTTTATCTTCCCACTGGCGAGTTTGAAGGCGGCCTTCAACATAAACTTGGCGTCCTTTGGCCAGATATTGAGAGCAAGTCTCAGCCATCTTTCCCCAGACGACAATTCGATGCCATTCGGTCCGCTCTTGTTTGGCTCCGGCCTTATCCAGCCATGTTTCACTCGTGGCAATATTAAAGTTGGTAACCGCAACACCTTGCTGGGTATAGCGAATCTCGGGATCGTTACCGAGTCGACCAACCAAAATGACTTTATTAATACCTGACATATACTTTCTCCTTTTCTAGATCCGATGATCTGTCCGTAGTCTTCCAATGGTTGTCATCGTTCCGCAGTCGTGTAAACCCTTTTTGAGAGAGGATCTGCTTTTGTTCAAACGTCCGAATTTATTATTTACCTGCCTCGTCACGATCCCCAGCGTGATTTTTTTTGGCTCGCTTGTTCTTGTTTTTGGGGTATTTAGCCGAGGGAAGATCGGTTGGATGGCTACTTTCTGTAACCTCAATTGGGGTCGATGGATGCTTTGGGCACACTCCGTAAATACACACATCGAGGGTCCTGGTCTGAAAAACTTGTCGAGTTTAAAGGGGGTTGTATTCGTTTCGAACCATCAGAGTTTGTTGGACATTCCTGTCCTCTTTAAATATCTTCCGGCCGAATCCAGTTTCATTGCCAAGCGCGAACTCTTTCATATCCCCCTGTTTGGCTGGGCCGCCTATTTTTGTGGAACGATTTTCATCGATCGAGCAAGGGGCGCGCAAAATCGGTCTTTAAGTTCTGTGACCAAGTATCTGAATGAAGGACGCTCCATCATTATGTTTCCCGAGGGCACAAGAAGTCCGACGGGAGAACTTGGAAACTTTAAGAGGGGCGCTTTTGTATTTGCGATTCAAGCCCAAGTACCAATTGTGCCCATCTCAATTTTGAATACGCGTGATTTGCTCCCAAAGGGGAAGCTCGCTGCCGCCCCCGGAGATGTGCGGATTTTTGTAGATCGACCCATTCAGACGACCGGAATGAATCTTGATGATCGCTTGGCCTTGGCTGAGAAGGTCCGTGAGATGATTTCGCGGAGACTTTCGGGCGAATTGAATTAAACCTAGAAAAACGCTTCAAAAGTCGGAAAAATAGGGAAGTGAAGCTCTTTGGATTTTTTGCCCTCTTGATCTGCAGCATTTTTGGAAATTCCAGTTCGCTAACCGCTCAGGCCTCTAAGCGCTTGGCTCTCGTTGATTTGGAGTCAGACTTCTTAAGCCCAGAAGACAAAGCTCAAGCATTGAATTTACTCTCTCAGCGCTTTCGAGACTTACGCACTTTGTCGACGATGCGAATGGATGAGGTTCACGCCAAGCTTCAACAGAAGAATAAGGTTCGCGCTGAAGTTGAGAAAGTTCGTGCTGGACAAGCCAATAAGAAAATAGAAATTGAGCGCTCACTAGAAGAGGCGCAGAAATATTATTTGGCCTCTCAATTTGAGGAAGCGATTACTCTTCTCAATGGGAGTCTTTTAGCGCTCAATGCTGCGGCACTCGTTATGAATCCAGAATTGCCTACAGCGATACTTAAGCTGCTCGCAGCGTCACATTATTTTCAGGGCAATGAGCCCCAAGCGCGTTTTCAAATTTCCGCACTTCTTGATTTGGACCCGAGCGCTCTCATCGATGCTCAGAAGTATCCGCCTAATTTTATCGAACTCTTCAATCAGATAAAAGCAGAGACTCGCCAGTCGTGGGAAGTTCTTCAATTGGCCTCGAATGTAAAAGGCATTCGCGGGCACTTCATGGGGCATAAGATTGAGATCACAGAAGGGGAGACAATTGGCCTTCGATTGCCCCTGAGGAATCCCTTTTGGGGTTCGAAGGCGGTCGTGCTTGAAGCCGATAATTTTGCTCCCATTCTTTTTGCGCTTGATCGCCCTCCGACGAGTCTGGAATTTGTTTCGATCGAAGATCAAAAAACTTCGACGAGCGGATTGCTTCGTCCGATTGGAAATTCCACCGCTCCCATGGAATTGAAAAAGTTAGTTCTCTTGTTGGGTGCAGATGTTGTCTTCTTAGGTGCACTCGAGCGGGCGGAAAATGGACGTCTGCAGATGAGTGGGCAGTGGCTGGAAGAGCCATCGGGTCGAAGCTCTCCGGTGGTTCGGGTTGCAGCTCGAGATATTCCAAATGTTGTTGAGAAGCTTGTGTCTGAGATGCTCGACTATATTTCTCCGGACGGCGCTGTACTGGGTGAAAAATTTGTTCCCTATGAAGAGCGCCCCGAAATGGCAGTTGGAAAGCCTTTTTATAAGACTTGGTGGTTTTGGACGATAGCGGGTGCAGCGATTGTTGGCACTGGTGTCGGGACCTATTTATTATTGAATCAGAGTGATACAGTGAGAGTGAGGGTGAGTCCTGCGCCTTAATCATCATTCATCACGAGGAGATTTTTTTTGATGTGGCATTTGTGTCGACTGTTAGTTCTTCTGGGTCTGATCGTGCCGCTCGAAGGCGTATCTGCTCAGCGATTGAAGGACTTTAGGGGGACGCCCCAAACCATCGCTCTGATGGGAGCTTCTGCGGAATTCGTGGATTCAACTTTCAAGGATCAGATTCTTCAGCAATTGAGAAAGAATTTTAATCGCTACTCTCGAAGCTACGGAGAGGCATCTGTAGGCTCTTTTAAGTTGGGACAGAATCTCAATGATCAGTTTCACCGTCCGGTTGCTGGCACAATGAGCGACGCACAAAAAGAATTTTTAAAGAATGCAGCCAAGGATAATTCAGTGGATATATTTGCCTTAGCATCCATTCGCGAGGGTTCTGAGCCTGGTAATTATGAACTGGAAGGGCAACTTTATGATGCTCGAATTGAAGTTCTATCCGCCGTGGAGAAAACTTCTTTCAATCGAAATACTCAGATTAAGAATTTAGAAGACTTCACTTACCGTCTTGCGAGTTACATCGACAAAGAAGGCTTTGCGCATCCGAGTGTGCAAGATCTCCTGGAGAAACCAGTTGGAATGAGCGGAGGAATGGGATTGTCATCATCCAGTATATCTGCTGGAGCTCAAGATTTTTCATTGAGTCCCACCGATTTGACGGGAGGGACACTGGGCGGGAGGCCCATCATTGGGGGAGAGCGAACTCCATTTTGGGAGAGATGGTGGTTTTGGGGCTTGGTACTTGGTGGGGTTACAACGGCGAGCGGACTTTCTTATTATTTCCTCGTCGTAGATCAGGATCCAAGTCGGGCGAATGTGACTTTTAGATTTCCATAGTGAGTTCTTTAAGAATCTATTTTAGATCTTGGCAGCGAACTGTGAGAGTTTCGCCTTCTTTGACTTTAATGATGCCTGAATAAATTCGAGATGTCGTTTCACATCGAATGCTGTGAGTTCCCGGACTGAGTTGAATATTTCGAGCGTTGGGACCAGGCACTGTCCCCTTCGATTCCCCATCAACAATCAAATTGGCAAAGCCCTCTAGAGGAGCGGTTACGTTTATGCGGGCGAGTCTTTGAGCTGGCTTCACCACCGGCTTTGGACTGGATTTTTTAGGCGGAATCTTAGTTGGAGCTGAGGGCTCTGGCTTCAGCTCCTCTTTTGTCGCTGGCGGAGGCGGCTCAATTGGAGTGGGGTCTGGAAACCGCTCATTGGGAGGATCTTCCGGAGGGCGAATCTTGCCAACCGTGTCGTCTAGTTTGTCGCTGAGAGGATTCGGCTTATCGGGATCTGGAACAGAAATCACAGGCGTTGCTTTGTGTTCTGGCTTAGCTGACGGCTCTGGCTTAAGACGCAAAAAAATTATTGAAGCAAGAGCGGCGACGATCAGCAAACTGAGTACCATATAGGGGCGTCGAGCTCTCGAGCGCTTCTCGAAAGTTTGCGTGGACTCTGAATCCTTTCGCACCACACTCGTCTCGGCCAACCCAGGATTCTCGTCACGCTTAAAGGCGATATGAGTTCGCGCGTTCTGAATTTGTTGATTTGAATCCTTGGGGATTTTTGAGAGCGCTTCTTGAAGTCTTTGTTTGTCCTCTTTGATCGACTCCGAGAAGAGAGTCTTCATAAAGATCGAAAGGTCTTGGGACGAATAGGAATACTGTTGATCAAACGCAAATCGATTCAAGTCAGTTAGCATTTCGCCAGCCGACTTGTATCGATCGCCAAGATTCTTTGAGAGAGCCTTCAATACAATTCGATCAATCTCCTGTGGGACTTTTGGATTCTTCTCAGATGGTGGAAGAACCTTTCCTTCTTTCACCTTTTCGAGAGTTTCCATATCGCTCTTTGATCTGAAGAGTCTCTCGCTGGTGAGGAGTTCGTGAAAGATTACTCCAGTAGCATAGATATCACTCGTCTGATCAATGGGCTTTCCAGAAGCCTGCTCAGGAGACATATAGGAAAACTTTCCTTTGAGTACACCCGCCTCTGTCTTTGAAATTTTTGAGGCCGCTTTGGCAATTCCGAAATCTAGAATTTTTACTTCGCCCTCGTATGAAATAATAATATTCTGCGGGCTGATGTCTCGATGGACGATGAGGAGTGGTTTGCCAGTGCCATCGGCCTTCCGATGGGCATAGTCCATTCCTTTTAAAACTTCAGACATGATCATTACGCATTGATCGACCGAGAGGTGAATAGTTCGGCCAGACGCTGCTCTGGTGACATCGCGTAGATTTTTTCCGTCGACGAATTCCATGGTGATGTAGAGCGTTTCGCTTACTTCACCGAGTTCAAAAATCTGCACGATATTGGCTTGGTTCAGTTGCGCCGCGAGCTTTGCCTCGTCCTCGAACATCTCTACGAATTCAGGATCTTCGCCCAGGTGCTGAAGAATTCGTTTAATGACAACAATCTTCTCGAATCCACGCACACCCGATTGCCGAGCTTTAAAGATTTCAGCCATTCCACCCACAGCGATGCGCTCTAGGAGATAATAATTGCCGAATGCCGCGACTTGAAAACTAGGTGTTCTTTCCATTCTTTACTTGAGGGATATGGACAGAATCCCTCCTTTTTACAATAACATAAGGGATGACCGCCTTGTTTACCGATTATCAAGATTTGGGCTCCAAGATGGATCTTCTGCGGGGCTCCGCTATTGCTTTGGGAAACTTCGACGGCTTTCATCGTGGTCACCAAGAAATTTTGCGAACATCGATTCAAGAAGCAAAGCGCCAGCGTATTGTGTCGATTCTTTTTACATTCCACCCTCATCCATCAAAAGTTTTAAGACCAGGTGGTCCATCTCCTGAAATGATTCTGACTGAAGCGGAAAAAATGGAAATGATGTTGAAGATGGGATTCGAGGCTATTCTGAATCAGAATTTTTCACGCGAGTTCTCGCTCATTGAGGCAGAGGACTTTGTGCAGCGAGTTTTAACGGATTCACTCAAATGTCAGTTTCTCTCTGTTGGCGAAAACTTCAGATTTGGAAATTTGGCGAGAGGGAATATTTCTCTGCTCAAATCCCATGGTCATTTTTCAATTCCTGGCATTCCCATTGTGCGTATAGATGATCAACCCATTAGCAGTTCGATGATTAGGGGCCTTCTGCGGACGGGAGAAATTTCGAAAGCCAACGATGCGCTAGGCTATTCATATTTCATTTCGGGGATTGTGATGCACGGCGATGGGCGCGGGCAAAAGCTCGGATTTCCAACCGCGAATATAGAGAGTCAAAAGGAGAGCCGACCCGCGCCAGGAGTTTATTCTGGCTTTCTCGAGTTCGAAGGCAAACTTTATTTGGCAGCCATCAACTGTGGATATCGACCCACCTTTGGGGGGACGAATTTTTTGATCGAGGCTCACTTAATTGAAGAAAATCTAAATTTATATGGGGAGCATGTCCGGGTCTATTTTCTTGAGAAGATACGTAATGAGCAAAAATTCTTCGATCTATCTGAGCTCCAAACGCAGATTCAAGCGGATATTGATTTAATCAAGAGGGAAACAAAAAAGAAGGTTAGCTTCTTTAAGAACTAGAATTTAGAATCTCGAATATGAGGGATTTAGTTCTTAGTTGCTCCGCGATGCTTTTTGTCGTTCTAGGTGGCAGCTCGCTCGAGGCTCGAATGTCTTTACCTCAACGTGGTAATTACTCGTATAGTTTGAAGAAGTTTCAGACCAAGAAGAATGTAGTTTTGGTGTTCGCTAAGAATTCAAATGATCCAACCTTTGTTCGTCAGAAAGAAGCTTGGAAAGATCGATATGCTGATTTTCGAAAATCAGATGTGGTTTTGTTTTATGTCTTTGAATCTGGAGAAGGCCGCGCGGGCAACGAAGTCCTTCGTGAAATTGACTCTCAGGATCTTCGAAAGGCTTACAAGGCAAAGTCGGGTGACTTTCAGATTCTCTATATTGATAAGCAGGGGAAGCAGAGACGAAGTGCTTCGCAGATCATCGCAACTGATAAGCTTGCCAAATTTCTGAAGGGCTAAGAATTCTCAATCGAACAGAATTGATTGCCTAAACCCATCTTAAGAAAAAAGTAGATGCACTTTCGATTCGAAGTTCAGCGCGTTGTTCGCAGATACCAGGCTCACGCAGAATCTGAACTGCGGGAACCCCTAAGTCGCTTGAAAATTTCACTAAGGCTGACGACGGTGTTGAGTCCGACAACTTCGCCTCGACCAGCAACCATGGTTTAGAATCATTGAGAATGAGAAAGTCGACCTCTTCTTTTTCCTTATTTCGAATGTATTTGAGATCAAAAGGGCCATATCCAAGATCATTCCACGCATGTATGGCCTTTAGAAGATGAGACGCCACCATATTTTCAAATCGAGCAACAGGATCACTTACCTGAGACCAATCCCAAAGATAGGCCTTCTGTTCTTTCTTGAGAGCTCGGTGAATTTTTTTTGCATAAGGTGATATGCGAAAAAGAATATAAAGTTGTTCGAGATACTTCAGCCACTCCGAAACTGTGTCGTGCGCCACGTCGATCGCTTGATGGAGTTTATTGACAGAAAGCGGAGTGCCGATCTTTGTAGGCAGGAGAATATAAAGGCTCTCAACAAGCGCCAAGTTACGAATACCCGACAAATCGCGGAGATCCTGCTGAATAAGAAGCTCTCTGCGGCGAGTTCGCCAACGATTCCAGAAAAGGCTATCCCCCTTTTTTTGATACAGATCCAGCCGAGAGCTTCCTGTGACAACAATTTCGAGACCAGGGATCTTCTGATCGACCAGCCCCTTTAAAATAATTTTCCATCGCGGATATTTATGGATCTCATCGAAAACGACTCGCTGAAGACCTCCTAAAGATTTGGCAAGATCCTTAGACATGATAACTTCCCTATCGGTGCCAATATCATAATTAAATAGACGAGTTTGACGCGCTCCCTCGAAGCCCGAGAAACCCAGATAAATCCAATTTTTAAGTGAAATTGGCGCATCGCGCTAATGGGGGTCGAGTCTTTGGCCGAGAGATCGGACAGATGAATTTTAAACCCAGAGAAGGGAGACGCAGTCTTTTGCCTCAGCTTTGACGCGGAGTGTCATAGATTATGAAGCTTGCTCGAATGACGCATTTTCAGGAAGGGAACGAGCGGCGCTTGAAGGCGGCTTTGGAGGTGATTTGTATGATTCGATGAGATTTTGATTTTGAACTGCCGATGGCAGACGTGAACGAATTGCTTTGCCGCGAATTGACGCGGCACAGCATAAATATGAACGAAAAAGGAGAATAAAAAATGAAAGCTAGATTCAACTACGACCTTAAAGAGGTGAAAGAAATGATCATGCTTGCAAGAGCTGCCCATGGGATCGAAGTCCCCCAGCCCAGCGTAGATAATGTAGCCACTCAGTCGCTGATTCTGGAGGAGCAGAGAAAATCGGATCGCTCTGAATTGATTTCACGAGTGGAGCATCTCACGCAATTAATGGAGGAACAGAGGGAAAAGGCAAAGGCGGCTCAGTCCAATTTGCGATTGGGAAGAGTTCTTAATCTCTTAAAGGCGAGCTGATTGTGAAAACATTTCAGCTCAAGGTTCGGGCTATTCAATTTTTGCGGACGAAGGACTGAGTGGAGAAGATCATGAAAGTCTTGATTTTTTTTCACTTAGTCTGACGCACCGCCGATAATTTTTGACCGGCTTTGGCCAAAAATTGGCGCAAGTCGTCACATTTTGTCTTGAATGGGCTAAACTTGAGCTTGGAGTAAATGGGGGAAATTTAATTATGGCACCTGGCCAGTCGAATAGGTTGGGCGAACTCTTAGTAAAAGAGAACGTCATCTCGGCATCACAACTTATCAAAGCTCAAGAAGCATCGCGATCAAACGGTGGCCGGCTGAGCTTTAATTTGACCAAGCTTGGTTATATTAAGGAAGCGGATCTCACCAATTTTCTCAGCAAGCAATTCGGCGTGCCCTCAATTGATCTGGCTTCCTTTGACGTAGATCCAGAAATTATTGCGCTCGTTCCTAAAGATGTTACAGAAAAACACATCGTGATTCCTGTAAATAAAGTCGGCAGCAATTTGATCCTCGCCATGAGTGATCCGAGCAATATTTTTGCAATCGACGATATTAAGTTTCTTACTGGCTACAATATCGAAGTCGTCGTTGCTTCTGAAGTTGCCATTAAAGAAGCCATTGAAAAATACTACGAGAGCGAGACCATGCGTTTTTCGGAAGTCATGGCGGGCTTCGAGGATGAAGATGTCGAAGTCGTCGCTCAGGACATGGATCTAAACCTTGGGGCGCTCGAAGCATCTTCTGAAGAAGCCCCCGTGGTTAAGCTCGTCAATTTGGTTCTCTTGGAAGCAGTCAAGAAGGGCGCATCCGATATTCATGTTGAGCCCTATGAAAAGGAATTTCGAGTTCGTTACCGCATTGACGGAGTTCTTCAAGAACAAATGAAGCCGCCTCTCAAGCTCAAGAATCCAATGGTTTCTCGTATTAAAATCATGGCCTCTTTGGATATCGCGGAAAGACGACTTCCACAGGATGGTCGTATCAAAATGAAATATGGCAAAGGTAAAGAGATGGATTTTCGAGTTTCCGTTTTACCCACTCTCTTTGGTGAGAAGGTGGTTTTGCGACTCTTAGACAAAGGAAATCTGCAACTCGATATGACAAAGCTCGGCTTTGAAGAGAGTCAGCTCGGTGGATTTAAGAAGTCGATTCATTTACCTTTCGGAATGGTCCTTGTCACAGGGCCCACTGGATCAGGAAAGACGACAACTCTCTATTCGGCCCTCTCTGAATTGAATCAGATCACCGAAAATATTTCGACGGCGGAAGATCCTGTGGAATTTAACTTGAACGGAATCAATCAAGTTCAAATGCACGAAGACATCGGCTTGAACTTTGCAGCAGCACTTAGATCATTCTTACGACAGGATCCCGACATTATCATGGTCGGGGAAATTCGAGATTTTGAAACGGCTGAAATTGCGATCAAGGCCGCACTCACGGGTCACTTGGTCCTTTCGACACTTCACACAAATGATGCTCCAAGTACTGTGAGCCGACTTCTCAATATGGGCGTGGAGCCATTCCTTGTTGCGTCGGCCTTGAATTCAATTGTTGCACAACGACTCGCCAGAAAAATTTGTCCGGAATGTACTCAAGAAGTTAAAGTTCCCATTCAATCTCTGCTTGATATCGGAGTGAATCCGGATTTGGCCGGGGGGATGAAAGTTCGGCAGGGTAAGGGCTGCACCAATTGCTCAAATACTGGCTACAAAGGCCGAGTCGCGCTTTATGAAGTGATGATCATGAAAGATGAACTCAAAGAGTTTGTGCTGAACGGCGCAAGCACCGCAGAGCTCAAGCGAGAAGCGATGCGATTGGGTATGCAAACACTTCGCATGAGCGCCATCAATAAAATCCGCGATGGAGTTACGACGATCGAAGAAGCCTGTCGAGTAACCGCAAGCGATGTGAATTAAATAAATGGATTTGAGGAGAGACAATGGAAGATAGCAAGAACGCTGAAACAACGATCGACAATTCCGTCCTCTCTTTGCATCAGCTGCTCAAGACGATGCTCGATAAGGGAGCTAGTGATTTGCATGTGACAGCCGCAACACCTCCCGTTATTCGAGTGGATGGAAATCTGATTCCACTCAAGTTGCCTCCCATGAGCCCTGCAGACTGCAAGCGAATTTGCTACAGCATTCTCACAGACGGTCAGAAGTCTAGATTCGAACAAGAGAATGAACTCGATCTATCCTTCGGAGTAAAAAATCTTTCTCGATTTCGAGGTAATATTTTCATGCAGAGAGGTGTGGTGTCGGGAACGTTTCGACAAATTCCGTTTAAGATCTCCACTTTGGAAGAACTCAATTTACCCAAGGTAGTTGGGGATCTTACCGAGCGACCTAGAGGTTTAGTTCTAGTCACTGGACCCACGGGCTCTGGAAAATCAACCACGCTGGCTTCAATGATCGACAAAATTAATAGAGAGACGAGTCAGCATATTTTGACGATCGAAGATCCGATTGAATTTTTGCATCCACATAAGGGCTGCATTATCAATCAACGTGAGGTGCACGCAGATACGCAGAGCTTTGCAAAGGCGCTCAAATATATTTTGCGCCAAGACCCCGACGTGGTGATGGTGGGGGAGCTTCGAGATCTCGAGACAATTGAGGCAGCGCTTGCAATTGCCGAAACGGGCCACCTTTGCCTGGCAACACTGCATACGAATTCAGCAATTCAATCGATCAACCGAATTATTGATGTGTTTCCACCGCACCAGCAGGCTCAGATTCGGGCTCAACTTAGCTTTGTGCTTGAGGGAATTGTTTCTCAGGTTTTGCTGCCAAAATCTTCTGGAACTGGGCGCGCGATGGCGTGTGAAGTTTTGATTCCCAACCCAGCGATTCGAAATCTTATCCGTGAGGACAAGATTCATCAGATGTATTCGCAAATGCAAGTTGGTCAAGGGAAGCATGGAATGGTCACCCTGAATCAGAATTTGGCCCAACTTTACTTAAAGCGAATAGTTTCAATGGAAGATGTATTGAGTGCGAGCAGTGATCCGGAGGAGCTCCGGGCCATGATCATGGCGGGCTCAACGCAGCAGGGGCAGCAAGCGTCGGCGCAAAGGGCTCGACCTGAGACAGCTAAGAAGTAGTGATCGATGAAAGAGGGGAAATACTATGGCACTTTATAAATGGGAAGGCGTCGCACGAAACGGACAAGTGAAGTCTGGAACGAAGGAAGCCGCTAACGAACAGGCCGTCCTTCAGTACCTTCGCACGCAGCAAATTCGTCCCAAGAAATTAAAATCGGTCAAGCAATTCTCGGGTGGTGGATTTAGTTTCGGTGTGGGAGTAACTACCAAGGATCTCGTAGTCTTTTCTCGCCAGTTCTCGACGATGATTGACGCCGGATTACCACTGGTTCAGTGCTTAGATATTCTTGGCTCACAGATGTCGAATCTGGCTTTCAGAAAGATCATCAAGGAGATTCAGACCGATGTAGAGGGTGGAAGTACATTTGCGGATGCGCTACGAAAACATCCAAAGGTTTTTGATTCACTCTATGTGAACCTCGTGGCCGCGGGAGAAGTCGGCGGTATCCTCGATGTAATTTTAATGAGACTTTCAACCTATTTAGAAAAAGTAATGAAGCTCAAAGGCCAAGTAAAATCGGCGATGGTTTATCCTGCATCCATCTTGGGCGTGGCGATCATCGTGGTGACAGTCCTTCTGGTTTTTGTCATTCCGATTTTCCAGAATATGTTTAAAGAATTCGGGGGAGCCGCACTGCCTACCCCCACCCAAATCGTTATCAATATGAGTAATTGGACTCGGGATAATTTTGTATTCCTCATCCTGTTTGTTGTGGGCCTCGTCTTTCTGTGGAAATGGATTCGTCGAAATCCCCGAGGGCTAGAGATAACGGATGATTTGTTTCTAAAGGCGCCTATTTTTGGGCCACTCATTCGAAAAGTTGCAGTGGCCAGATTTACTCGTACGCTTGGAACAATGATTTCATCGGGCGTTCCAATTCTTGAAGCCCTCGATATTACGGCAAGATCTGCTGGGAATAAGACCATTGAAAAAGCGATTTATCGAGCCAGACAAAGTATTTCAGAGGGACGTTCGATCGCGGATCCCATCATGGCGAGTAAGGTTTTCCCTTCCATGGTTTGCCAGATGATTAATGTGGGAGAGCAGACCGGCGCTCTTGACACGATGCTCGGAAAGATCGCGGATTTTTACGATGAAGAAGTAGATGCGGCCGTCAAAGGACTCACCAGTTTGATGGAACCCGTCATGATGGTTTTCCTAGGGGGTCTCATTGGGGGACTCGTGATCGCGATGTACCTTCCTATTTTCGAAATGGCCGGAAATATCAAATCACAGTGAGGAAAGATTGAAGAGGCTGGAAGAAAAATTGGATTCTCGATTTGCAGTAAAGGTATTTATTATCTTTCGAATTGCATTTTTGGCCGTCATGGGGTTCTCGGCAGTCATTCTTTATTCATTTTATTCCGAGCCCCTTTCTGCAATTGCCGTCCAACTATTCGTAATGGGAATCACATTCTCATTGATATCTTGGGCTGCACTCCATCTCTTGCCCATTCATCACCTCAGTTCCTTGGCTTGGGTGCAAATTGTCTGGGATTTGTTGGCCACATCCTACCTTGTCCGTGAAACGGGAGATCTTTATTCTGCATTTGCTCTTTTGTTTACCGTTTATATTTTGCTCTCCGCAATTTTACTTCGTGCCAAAGGCGCAATTATCACTGCACTTCTTTCTGATACTTTGCTTTTTGTAACCGTTCTCGCTAGCCATGGAACTTCAATCTTTTCAAATCCTCAGGCAGTTTCGAGACTGCTATTTGAATTGAGTCTCATTGCATTTTTTGGAGGCGCGCTGGCCTCGCTCGCTCGCCACCGAGAGCGCTTGTCTAGTTCGCTTGAGAAGACAAAGGCAGATTTGAAAGATCTCTCGGCTTTGTATTCCACAATTGTAGAACATATTCCGACGGGAATTCTCTGTCTAAGCAGCGATCGATCTTGGATTCGGTTCGGAAACAAAGCTGCGATGAGGATTCTGGGTTTTGATCCATCGGGATTGTCGCTCAGCGATACACCCATGAAATCCATTTCCTTATTTGATGCTCGAGTCGCAGATGAGACCCGAAGCGAGCTCCAAATGAATTTGAGCGGCCGGGAGCGAACAATTGGATACAATTTGAGTGAACTTCCCGATGGTGGCATTCTTATTGTTTTCCAGGATCTTACGGACATTCGAGATCTAGAATCTAAAATGAGAGTCAGAGAAAAGCTGGCCTCCGTGGGACAATTGGCCGCCGGCATCGCTCACGAGATTCGAAATCCACTTGCTAGCTTAAGCGGATCAATTCAACTCATGAAGAATGATGTCGCGCCGGACTCGGCCACCGAGAAGCTCATGAGAATCGTCCTGCGAGAAACCGATCGATTGGATGCTTTGATCAGAAACTTTCTGATCTATGCAAAGCCATCGGTTCTTAAGTTGGAAGAAATCCAAATTTTAAAATTTGTGAATGAACTTATTGAATTAATTAAGAATCAGCGGGGAAAGAATTTGGCGAAATTGGAGTGGGGTTTAAATATTGATTCGAATCTTAGTCTTCGTGCTGACACTCAGCAATTGAAGCAGATTTTTTGGAATCTCCTTTTGAATGCTATCGATGCCTTGCCTCGACAAGAGGGCAGAATTGAGATTACTGCGACTGAAGTTCAAAAAGGCTCAGATGAATTCGTCAGAATTTCAGTGCGAGATTCTGGGATTGGAATTTCATCTTCGATTCAAGAAAAGATTTTCGATCCATTTTTTACAACAAAGACAGAGGGAACTGGACTCGGCTTGTCTCTGGTCTACCAGATGGTAAAGGCCCATGCCGGGAATATTGGTTTGCAGAGTAAAGAAGGTACGGGGACAACCTTCTGGTTTGAATTACTCAAGAATGGTCCAAGAAATGTACAAGTGGAAGCAGCTTAAGAAGAGGTGAAGTATGAGGGCTCGTATTCTCATAGTGGACGATGAACTAAGTGTTAGAGAATTCTTTGTGATTCTGCTCGAGAAAGAGGGTTACGAAGTGGTGACGGCGCTCAATGCCACAGATGCCCTTCGCATTGTGAGGGATCAAGGCTTGGACCTCATGGTCACAGATTTGCAATTGAAGGATGGGAATGGAATGACACTGCTGCGAGACGCCAAGCGCTTTCAGCCTGATATGCCCATCATTATGATCACCGCCTATGCAACGACGGATTCTGCTGTTGAAGCAATGAAGGCTGGGGCGTTTGATTATTTGAGTAAGCCATTCAAAATAGAAGAAATCAAAGTGATCATCCAGAAAGCGCTAGAGAATCGCTCACTGACTCAAGAGAACAAAGCTCTCAAGAGCCAACTCGTTGATAAATACGACTTCAATAACCTTCTCGGCGAGAGTGAGCCGATGCGACGAGTCTACGATCTGATTCGAAAGACGGCTGCAACTCGAACCAACGTTCTCATCTGTGGGGAATCTGGGACGGGCAAAGAACTAGTCGCTCGAGCCATTCATTATAATTCGCCGCGAAAGGACAAGGGCTTCGTGACGGTTAACTGTGGAGCGATTCCTCAGAATCTGATCGAGAGTGAACTCTTTGGTCATGTGAAGGGGAGCTTTACGGGAGCAATTGCATCGAAGCAGGGACTATTTGAAGTCGCCCACAAGGGAACGATTTTCTTAGATGAAATTGGAGAGCTGCCGCTTGTGATGCAGGTGAAGCTTTTGAGAGTGATTCAGGAAAGAAGCTTCCTGAGAGTGGGTGGTACAGAAAGCGTTGAAGTGGACGTTCGTATTATTGCAGCCACAAATCGAAATTTGGAAGAAGAAGTAAAGCAGGGAAATTTTAGAGAAGATTTATTCTACAGATTAAACGTTATCCAGATTCCTCTCCCTCCGCTTCGACAGCGAAAGGCGGACATCGCGCTCCTATCAGATCACTTTGTCAAAAAGTATGCCAAGGAGACGGGCAAGGACATACGTCGTATTAGCTCGAAGGCCATGGAATACCTGCTGAATTACGATTATCTCGGAAACGTGAGAGAATTGGAGAATATCATTGAGCGAAGTATTGCTCTCGAAGGTGGACAAGAAGTCCAGTTTGAATCTCTTCCCGGAAATGTTTTGAATCCGGAGCAGAATCGAGAGAAGTTTTCGTTTAAAGAAGCCGAACGGCAGTTTGATTCGGGCGGCATTGCTCTGGATAGCCTAGTAGACGCGTTTGAAAAGGATTTGCTGTTGAAAGCGCTTGAGAAATCTCACGGAAGTCGAACCAAGGCCTCTCGACTCTTAGGCATCTCCTCTCGTTCAATGAGGTACCGACTCAAGAAACACGGTATCGGTGGTTACGGCGATTTGGATTATGACGAACTCGATGAACTGAACGAAAGTTCAGAAGTGATCATAAGGGAAAAATTGCTTGGCTCAGATCGGTTTTCTAAAGGAGACTGAACCTTATGAAAAAACTTATTCAAGCGCTGGGCACCAAGGGTTTCACTCTTATTGAGCTAATGATTGCAGTTGCGATTATTGGAGTTCTTTCGGCAGTCGCCATTCCCGCCTACTTAGGTTATCTGCGTCGATCTTATTTGTCAGAAGCCACCTCCAGCATTTCTTCGATTAAATCTGCAGAAGAGAGTTATTTCTCAGTGAACGGATGTTATATCGCAGCCCCCGCGTGGCCAGCTACAGTGCCTTCGGGCAATGCCGTTCTTTGGGATCCAGTCACAGTCATTCAATGGCAACAATCTGGACTATCCGTTCGCCCTGATCGGCGTGTTCGCTTTAGCTATCGGGTCTATGCAACGAGTTCGATGACAGAGTTGGGGCCTTGCGCGGCTCCTGCTGATGGAGCTCTCAACGACAGAACATCGGGAGTGGGCGGCGCAACTTGTATTCAAGATTTTAGTACCAATCTTGTCCCGGCTAGTATTTTCCCCACCAATTGGTATGTGATCGTGGCCCAAGGGGATTTGAACGGAGACGGAGTGGCCTCGAATATTATTTCAGCCATCGACGACTCGACAATCATCAATTGTAATGAATTAGAATAGTCACTAGTATTTCGACCTGTGAGAGTCTTAATTACAGGCGGAGCCGGCTTTATCGGCTCTCATTTAGTTGATGCCTACTTAAATAGAGGCGATGAAGTTTTGGTTCTGGATGATCTTTCTTCCGGAAAGATGACGAACCTAGACCATCCTGATTCCAAAAAATTTAAATTTTTAAAGTTCGATATTCGTTCGGAGAATCTTGAGCAAATTGTTCAAGAATTCAAACCCGACCTTATTAGTCACCATGCGGCGCAAAAGTCGGTCAAGGATTCGGTGAGTGATCCATTTAACGATTCATCCATTAATATAACCGGAACAATCCGCTTACTCGAGGCCTGTCGGAAAATGAATCAGCCTCGAATCCTCTTTGCGAGTTCAGGAGGAACGGTTTATGGAGTTCAGGATTTTTTTCCCGCGGATGAGACGCATCCCTTGCGTCCAGTGGCGCCCTATGCGGTATCTAAAGTTTCTGCAGAATTTTATTTAAATTATTACTGCAGCGAGTGGGGTTTTTCGGCCACAGTGCTGCGCTACGGAAATGTTTATGGACCTCGCCAAGATCCCAAAGGGGAGGCGGGGGTTGTGGCCATTTTTTGTGAAGCGCTGTTAAAAAGTGCTCCCTGTAAAATTTTTGGCGACGGCACCCAAACTCGAGATTTTATCTACATAGACGATATTGTTTCGGCAAATCTGGCGGCCGAGAAAACTCTTAAAGGCTTTCAGATATTTAATGTCTGTTCTGATTCCGAGGCCAATGTTCAAAAGATTTACGCTCTGGTGGATGGAGCAGCCGGGGCTGGCCGCAAGCCTATCTATGAAGATGCGCGAAAGGGTGACCTTCATCGAGTGGGAATTAGCTCTAAAGCTTTTCAGTCTAAAACGGGCTGGAAACCCAAAGTCTCACTGGCAGAGGGGATCAATAGCACCTGGAAGTGGTTCAAGACTTGCTGACGGTGGGGAGGCATCAGAAGCTTCTTCGATTTGCGATACTGCTTTCGTGTTTTTCAGTGGCGATTGCCGTACGAGTTTCGAATTACGAATTCGTTTTTCGTGATTATACGGGTCATCTCAATTTCATCGATACCGATTGTTACTATTACTTGCGGAGACTGGTTCATTTTCTTGCCAACTTTCCTCAATTGATGATGTTCGATCCACTTTCGAACTGGCCAAGCGGTTCGTGGGTGGCCTGGCCAGAGGGCTTTTTGCTTCTTGTTGGTATTCCTCTGAAAATTTTCGGTGTTTCCACTTTCAGTGGTTTAGAAATTGGGGTTTGCCTGGTCATGTTGGTCCTGGGTTTATTTTGCAGCAGCATGGCCCTTATGTGGGCGCAGCGCCTGATCCGGAATTTTTATTTGGCAATTCTGGTATTTTTTTTGGTCTCGGTGAATTTCCTTTTGGTTCGATTTTCCTGTTTGGGTCAGATTGACCATCATATTATGGAGGCCACTCTGCCCCCACTCATCCTTTGGCTTAGCGACAAAGCATTCCGCGAAACTGAGAAAAGCACGCCCTTC
>Ga0105044_10003576_pt1 | contig 21335 bp, 4 predicted proteins | sample MAT01_FD_78092 | JGI IMG/M metagenome (GOLD analysis project Ga0105044, IMG submission 78092) | Freshwater microbial communities from Lake Fryxell liftoff mats and glacier meltwater in Antarctica - MAT-01 | ecosystem: Environmental > Aquatic > Freshwater > Ice > Liftoff microbial mat | place...
ACGCTGCCGATGTGGAGCGGGAAGACGGTGCATTACCTCTCGGACAATGGCCCTGAGCACCGGCTGAACATCTGGTCGTACGACCCGGCGACCAAGAAGCGGGCGCAGGTGACGGCGTTCAAGGATGACGATGTGCGGTGGCCTTCGATGGGGCCGGGGGCGAGCGGGCAGGGTGAGATCATCTTCCAGCTGGGCAAGAGCCTGCAGATCCTGGACCTTGGGACCAAGAAGAGCGCGGAGGTGAAGGTGACGATCGCGGGTGACCGCCCGGCGCTCAAGCCGCGGAATGTGGACCCGGCGCGGTGGCTGGTGAACGCGAGCATCTCGCCCAGCGGCAAGCGCGTGGCGGCGGTGGCGCGGGGGGATATCTGGTCGCTGCCGGCGAAGGACGGGGTGCCCAGGAACATGACGCGGACGGACAGCATCTTTGAGCGCGAGGTGGCGTGGTCGCCGGATGGGAAGTGGCTGGCGTACCTGAGCGATGAGAGCGGGGAGTATGAGGTTTGGGTGCGTCCTTCGGACGCCAAGGCGCCGGAAGAGAAGAAGGACGAGAAGAAGGGCGAAGCGAAGGAAGAGAAGAAGCCCGAGGATGGGAAGGCAGACGAGGCCAAGCCGGCGGATGCGACGCCTGATGCGGGGAAGGACGCGGAGGCGAAGCCCGCTGATACGAAGGCTGCGGATGTGATCGTTGATGAGAAGACGGACGCCGAGGTGAAGGCCGAGGAGGCGGCGAAGAGGCAGCCGCGGAAGCTGACGGATCTGGGGGCGGGGTTCCGCCAGAACTTGAACTGGTCGCCCGACAGCAAGCACATTGCGTTTACGGATAATGCCGGGCGGATCTTCATGATCGACGCGGAGGGCGGGAAGTTGACGGAGGTGGATAAGGATGAGTGGGGTCAGCGCGGGCAGATGAGCTGGTCGCACGACTCGGGGTGGCTGGCGTATGCGCTGGTCGAGGAGTCGAACGGGCAGTCGGCGATTTGGTTGTACAACGTGGCGGAGGGGAAGAAGACGCGGGTGACGGACCCGATGTTTGCGTCGGCCGCACCGGCGTTCGACCGGAAGGGTGAGTGGTTGTACTTCTCGTCGGGGCGGGCGATCAGTTCACCCGTGTATTCGGATCTGGACTCGTCGTTCATCTATACGGGCACGGACGTGATGATGATGGCGCCGATGCGGAAGGACGTGAAGTCGCCGTTTGCGCCGAAGAACGACGTGGAGGAGTTGAAGGCGGAGAAGAAGGACTCCAAGAAGGACGCTGGCGAAGAGAAGAAGAAGGACGACGCGGCGGGCAAGGACGCGGCCAAGCCGGTGGCCGACGACGGGGTGAGTGGTACTTGGTCGTGCAGCATCGGCGGGTTTGCGGCGGCGGGCGGGCAGGCGCTGCCGTTTAGCCTGACGTTGAAGCGCGATGCGGATGGGAAGATTTCGGGATCGGCCAGCTCGGCGCTGGGCGAGGCGGACGTGACGGATGGTTCGTTCAACAAGGAGACGGGGGCGTTGTCGCTGACGATCGCGACGCCGGGGATGGTGGTGACGGTGACGGCGACGATCACCGGCGACGCGGCGACGGGGACGTGGTCGGCGGGGCCGCAGTCGGGCACGTTCACGGGATCGCGGACGGGTAAGGGCGGGGGAGGCGAGCCGGAGAAGGCCGAGGGCGCCAAGGACGGCGAGAAGAAGGCTGAGAAGAAGGAGGACAAGAAGGACGAGAAGAAGCTGGTGATCGACCTGGAAGGGTTCGAGGCGCGGGCGATCCAGATGCCGGTGCCGGCGGGCGCGTTTGGGGCGATCGCCGTGAACGACTCGGGAAAGGTGATTTATGTGAGGAACTCGACGCGGGGTTCAAGCGACCCGGCGTCGATCAAGATCTTCGACCCGAGCGACGACGCAAAGGAAGAGAAGACGGTGGGCCCGGGCGGCGGGTTCGACATGTCGGCGGACGGTAAGAAGCTGCTGCTGGTGCGCGGCGGGTCGGTGTCGATCATCGACGCCTCGGCGGGCGGGAAGAGCCAGACGGTGCCGACGGGCGGGTTGCGCCAGGCGGTGAGGCCGCGGGAGGAGTGGCGGCAGATCTTCGTGGACGCGTGGCGTTTGTGCCGGGATTACTTCTATGAGCCGACGATGCACGGGGTGGATTGGCCGGGGATCCGGGATCACTACGCGGCGTCGCTGGATGATTGCTCGAGCCGCGAGGACGTGCAGTGGGTGATCGGCGAGATGATCAGCGAGTTGAACGTGGGGCACGCGTATGTGCAGGGGCCCGGCGATGTCGAGGACACGACGAACGTGCCGGTGGGCATGCTGGGTGCTGATTACGCGCTGGAGGGGACGGCGACGGGCACGGCGTACAAGATCACGAAGATCTACGCCGGCGCGGTGTGGGACGTGGACGCCAAGGGGCCGCTGTCACAGCCGGGTGTCGATGTGAAAGTGGGCGACTATCTGCTGGCGGTGAACGGCGTGCCGGTGGATACGAGCAAGGACATTTATGCGTCGTTTGTGGGGATGGCCGAGCGGACGGTGTCGATCACGGTGTCGTCGAACCCGCTGATCGATGGGGACGACCGCGAGGTGCTGGTAAGGCCGATCGGCGCGGAAGGGACGCTGCGGTATCGCACGTGGATCGAGCGGAACCGGCAGTATGTGTTCGAGAAGTCGGGCGGGAAGATTGGATACATCTATGTGCCCAACACCGGGCAGGACGGCCAGAGCGACTTGTTCCGGCAGTTTTATGGACAGCGCGGGATGGGGGCGCTGTTGATCGACGAGCGGTGGAACGGCGGCGGGCAGATCCCCAACCGGTTCATCGAGCTGCTCAACCGGCCGCGGACGAACTATTGGGCGCGGCGGGATGCGAAGGACTGGCCGTGGCCCACCGATAGCCACCAGGGCCCGAAGGCGATGCTCATCAACGGGCTGGCCGGATCGGGCGGCGACATGTTCCCGTGGCTGTTCAAGCACAACGGGCTGGGCAAGCTGATCGGGATGCGGACGTGGGGCGGGCTGGTGGGGATCTCGGGCAACCCGGCGTTCATTGACGGCGGGTCGATCTCGGTGCCGACGTTTGGGTTCTATGAGACCGACGGGACGTGGGGCATCGAGGGCCACGGCGTGGACGCGGACATCGTGGTGATCGACGACCCGGCGAAGATGCAGGACGGCGGCGACCCGCAGCTCGACGCGGGCATCACGCACCTGATGGATGAGCTGAAGACCAAGGCGTATGTGCCGGCGAAGCGGCCCAAGAGCCCGAACCGGGCAGGGATGGGGACGACGGAGGCGGATAGGTGAGAATTGGCGGAGCGGCGGAGTAGTTAAGTGGTTGAGTGGTTGAGTGGTTGAGTGGTTGAGATTGTCGAAGGGGTCCGCAGGTGCGGGCCCCTTTTTGTATGATGCAGGCGACGATGAGTGGCGAGTGAGTTTTGCTCTTGCCTCCTGCCCATTCCAAGCCGTTCCTGACGGTCGGGCTGCTTGTTGGTGACTTATGTAAGGAGATTGCATGACGATTCTGGAGGAGCCGTTTGCGGATGTTTGGACGCCGACGGGGTTGATGCGGACGTATGTGTACCGGCCGACGGAGGGCGGGCGGTATCCGGGGCTGGTGTTCTTTTCGGAGATCTTTCAGGTGACGGCGCCGATCCGGCGGACGGCGGCGTTTTTGGCGGGGCACGGCTTTGTGGTGGCGGTGCCGGAGATCTTTCATGACCTGGAGACGCCCGGGTGCGTGTTGGCGTATGACCCGGCGGGCGCGGAGCGCGGGAACGCGGACAAAATCGGGCGCGCGGTGGCGACGTACGACGGCGACGCGGCGGCGGCGGTGAAGCTGTTGCAGGGGCATGCGGCGTGCAGCGGCAAGGTGGGGGCGATGGGGATCTGCATCGGTGGGCACCTGGCGTTTCGGGCGGCGATGAACCCGGCCGTGACGGCAGGGGCGTGCTTTTATGCCACCGACATCCACAAAGGGTCGCTGGGCAAGGGCGGGGATGACTCGATGGCGCGGATCGCCGGCGGGGCGCTAGAACACGCCGAAGTGATGATGGTGTGGGGACGGCAAGACCCGCACATTCCCGTCGAAGGGCGACGGGCGATCTATGACGCGCTGACGGCCGCGGGCGCGAACTTTACATGGCACGAGTTCAACGCGGCTCACGCGTTTGTGCGCGATGAAGGGTCCGGCGGGCGCTATGACCCGGATCTGGCGCGGCAGGCGTTGGGGCTGGCGATCGAGATGCTGCGGCGGCGGTTGGCAAGCGGGTGAGGCGGAGTGGTTGACGCGTAGAGAGGCCGGAGAGCGGATGGGTTGGATTGGTCGTAGCCGGTTAAGGCACGGGAGTCGTCGCGGCGGTGGTGCGGGGGCGTCGTCGCCGAGCCTCCTTTGCCCCCGGCTGTTTTATGGCAGCCATTTCGGGCTCAGGAGAGAGCAGCGGGGGTTATTTGGAAACCGGGGCGAGCAGGAGAGAGCCCATGCGGAGCATGGGAGTACCCGGTGTATCCAAGGCCAAGGCGGGCGGGTTTAGCGTGAGCCGGTGGCGCGGCGTTCGCGGGCGCGTTTGCGGAGTTCGGTGATGAGTTCTTCGTCGTTGATCGCTGTGGCGACGGCCGGGGGTCGGTTGTAGGACTCTCGGCGGGTGCGGATGACGGTGGGTTCGATGCTGCTGTTGCGGAGGCCGTTGCCGTCGAGGACGGTGTTTTCCGGGAGGAAGTTGAAGATGACGAGCGAGGTGCCGGAGCCTCGGAGGTCAAAGGGGATGAGGTTGCCGGCGGCGTTGGGGTCGGCGAAGGCGTCGGGGAAGATGGGCGGAGAGTTGAAGGTGAGAATGTTAAAGCCTGAGTTGCCGCCGGCGATGGAGGTGCTTCCCTGGAAGGTGGAAAAGGTGGGCTCGCGTCCGGCGGTGAAGGGGGAGTTGGGGTTGCCGCCGTTAAAGCGGAAGGGTCTGAAGGCGAAGTTGATGCTGGTGCCGACGAAGTCGACGCCGCGGTCGGCGGTGGAGGTGAGCGTATTACCGATGAAGGAAAGGGTGACGCTGGCGACGCGTTCGCGGATCTGGATGGGGTTGACGTTGGCGTTTCCGGCTTCGCCGACGGTGATGGTGCCGGAGGAGCCGGGGGTGGTGCCGGCGGCGGAGATGTCGCCGATGATGATGCGGCCGGAGCCTGAGGCGAGTAGGGAGATGTTGCCGAGGGCGAGGATTTTTTCGTTTTGGCCGAAGTTGATCCCGCCAGCGGCGCTGGTGAAGACGGAGAAGTTGGCGCCGTTGAAGTTGCCGACGCTGGCGGAGGTGAGGTTGAAGTCTGAGCCGACGGCGCCGGTGGAGAAGCCGTTTGAGAAGACGATGGTGGAGAGGAGGGGGATGTCGTCGGCGTTGGTGGCGGAGCCGCGGCCGGCGACGTTGACGGTGAAGGAGGAGAAGCGTTGGGCAGTGGTGCCGACGGAGCCGCCGATGGCGACGGGGATGAGGTATTGCTGGACGTAGACGAGCTGGTTGGCGGAGGAGAGGGCGGAGAAGGCGGCGTTACCCAGGGAGGCGGCGGTGGTGTTGAGGGTGAGGGAGCGGGCGGTGCCGTCGGTGACGAGGCCTTCGCGGAAGCGGAGGGCACCGGGGCCGCCGTTGATGATGAGGTTGCCGCCGATGACGACCTGGTCGTTGGCGGTGAGGCTGACGATGCGGCTGTAGCCGGCGACGGGGGTATCGAGGGTGTTGCCGGAGAAGGTTGCGTTGGCGTCGAAGCGGGTGGAGCCGCCGGCGTCGGTGGTGAGTGAGCGGAGGGCCTGGGTGCCGCCGAGGACGCCCGTGAAGCGGGTGATGCCGGAGGTGTTGACGGTGAGGTCGCGGTTGTTGCCGGTGTCGGAGTTGAGGATGGAGCCGAAGGTGATGTTGCCGTCGGTGGTGGCGGCGTCGCCGTCGGTGGAGGAGAGGACGATGTTGGCACCGAGGATGGCGGCGTCGTTGAAGGTCTGGGCGCCGGTGGTGCTGATGTTGGCGTTGATGAGGGTCAGCTCGCCGACGACGGCGGGGGAAGTGATGTCGGTGGTGATGGAGGCGAGGCGTGCGGTGGAGCCGACGGCGGCGGAGAAGGTGGTGACGCCGGAGGTGTTGACGGTGAGGGCGCGGTTGGTGCCGGGGGCATCGGAATCGATGGTGGAGGCGAAGGTGATGTTGCCGTCGGCGGTGCCGGGGGTGCCGTCGGTGGAAGCGAGGATGGCGTTGGCGGTGAGGATGAGGGCGTCGTTGTAGAGCTGGTTGCCGACGGTCGTGATGTTGGCGCCGATGCGGGTGGAGCCGGCGGCGGTGAAGGGGGTGAGGTCTGTGGTGAGTGAGGAGAGGGCGGCGGTGCCGCCGACGACGCCGGCGAAGGTCGTGACACCGGCGGTGTTGACGGCGAGGGTGCGGGCGGTGTCGTCGGAGTCGAGCGTGGAGGCGAAGGTGATGTCGCCGGTGGTGGTGGAGGCGAGGACGGAGTTGGCGGTGAGGACGACGGCGTCGTTGAAGGTCTGGTTGCCGACGGTGAAGACGTCGCCGCCGAGGCGGGTGAGCTCGCCGGCGACGGCGGGGCTGGTGGCGTCGGTGGTGAGTGAGTCGAGGGCGTCGGTCGCGCCGATGGTGGAGGCGAAGGTGGTGATGCCGCTGGTGTTGACGACGAGTGAGAAGTTTTGGCCGGCGGCGGAGTCGACAGTGCGGGAGAAGGTGATGTTGCCGTCGGCGGTGGCGGGGTCGCCGTCGGTGGAGGCGAGGGTGGCGTTGGCGGTAAGGATGACGGCGTCGCCGAAGGACTGGGCCCCGGTGGTGGTGATGTCGGCACCGATGCGGGTGGTTTCGCCGGCCTGGACCTGGTCGTCGGTGGTGAGGGAGGAGAGTGCGGCGGTGGTGCCGACGGCGCCGGCGAAGACGGTGTTGCCGCCGGTGTTGATGGCGAGGGTGCGGGCGGTAGCGTCGGAGTCGATGGTGGAGGCGAAGGTGATGTTGCCGATGTTGGTGGAGGTGGCGCTGACGTTGGCGGTGAGGATGACGGCGTCGTTGAAGGTTTGGACGCCGGTGGTGAGGACGTCGCCACCGAGGCGGGTGGTGCCGCCGGGGGTGTCGAGGTTGTCGATGAGGAGGGAGGCGAGGAAGTTGCCGTTGGCCCCGACTGTGGAGGCGAAGGTGGTGGTGCCGGTGGAGTTGAGAGCGAGGTCGAAGAGGCCTTCGACGGTGTTGCCGAAGGTGATGTCTCCGGTGCCGGTGCGGACGGTGGTGTTGGCCCCGAGGACGGCGACGCTGGCGGAGGAGAGGGTGAAGTTGGCGTTGGTGGTGAGGAAGTCGCCGGCGAGGTTGACGACGGTGTCGTTGAAGATCTGGGCGCCGGTGGTGGTGGCCCCTTGGCCGAGGGAGAGGGAGCCGCCGGCGACGAAGGGGGATGCGTCAGTGGTGAGGGAGGAGAGGGCGTCGGTGGTGCCGATGGCGGCGGTGAAGGTGGTGGTGCCGACGGTGTTGACGGTGAGGGCGAAGTTGGAGGCGGCGGCGGAGTTGACGGTGGAGGCGAAGAGGATGTCGCCGGCGCCGGAGGATTCGAGGACGGCGTCGGCGGTGAGGAGGACGGCGTTGTTGTAGGTTTGGCCCAGGACGGTGGAGATGTTCCCGCCGAGGTTGGTGGGACCTGCCGTGGAGGTGATGGTGAGGGTGGAGAGGGCGTCGAGGTTGCCGACGGCGCTTGAGAAGGTGACGGCGTTGGCGGAGTTGATGGTGGCGGCGCGGTTGGTGCCCGTGGCAGAGTTAAGGGCACTCGACGCGGCGGCGAAGCTGATGGAGCCGGAGGTGTCAGCGTCGAAGGTGACGTCGCTGTTGAGGATGATGGAGTCGCGGTAGAGCTGGGTGCCGGTGGTGCTGACGTTGCCGGTGAAGATGGTGGTTCCGGCGGGGGTGAAGGGGGATGCGTCGGTGGTGAGAGAGGAGAGGCGGTCGGTGGCCCCGACGGTGGAGGCGAAGGTGGTGATGCCGGCGGTGTTGACGGTGAGGGCGAAGGTATTGGCGGCGGTGGAGTTCACGGCGCCGTTGAAGGTGATGACGCCGGAGGAGTCGTCTTGGAGGGTGATGTCGGCACCGATGCGGACGGGGCCGGCGAAGGTTTGGCCGCCGACGCCGTTGGTGGTGATGTTGGCGGAGAGGAAGGTGGGCGTGCCGGAGGTGACCTCAAGGGAGGCGAGGGTGAGGGCGTCGGAGATGGTGAGGCCGTCGACGGCGTCGCCGGCGAAGATGCTGAGGGCGGAACCGGCGACGGCGGAACCTGTGGCAATGGTGACGTCATCGGCGAAGGAGCGGATGGTGTAGATGGTGCCGGTGGGGCCGCCGCCCTGGAACATGGTGGCGATGGGGAGGAGGGAGCCGGCGCCGGCGGTGCTGACGAAGGCGTCCGAGAGGAAGGAGAAGGAGGTGGGCGCGGCGGTGCCGGCGGAGTTGCGGATGCCGGAGGCGACGATGTTGTCGGTGCGGATGCGTGCGGTGGTGGCGACGCTGTCGCCTAGGCCGGCCTGGAGGGTGATGTCGTTGCCACGGAGGCCGGCGCCGGCGGAGGTGGCGAGGTCGCCGATCCCGCTGACGCCGGAGCGAAGGCGGACGATGTTGGTGGATTGGGCGATGGCGCCGAGGTTGAGGGTGGTATCGGATTGGAGGAGGAGGGTGCCGGTGGCGAAGACGCGTGCGGAGACGTCGATGGCGCCGCCGGTGGCGGTACGGACGATGAGGTCGCCGGAGCTGTTGCCGGATTCGGCGCCGGTGAAGCCGATGAGCCCGGAGCCGAGGATGCGGACCTGGCCGGCGATGTTGCTGGGGATGTTGAGGCCGTTGACAGTGACGTCGTTGGCGGTGACATTGGCGATGGCGCCGGTGTCGGTGGAGTTGGCCTGGGCGCCGGCGGGGTCAAAGTCGCCGCCGAGGATGAGCTGGCCAGAGAAGGTGGAGACGCGGCTGAGTTCGGCGGTGGTGAGGCTGAAGCCTGCGCCGGCGGTGCCGAGGAAGACGTTGGTGCCTGCGGTGAAGGGGCGGATGGTGACGCTGCCGCCGGCGATGGAGTTGGAGCCGGTGATGATGGAGGAGGCGGCGTCGAGGGCGATGTCGTCGGTGGTGATGAGGACGGAGCCGCCGGTGCCGGTTGTGGGGAGGGTGTTGAGGGAGCCGGTGGCGGTGTTGATGAAGGAGACGCCGGAGGCGGAGAAGTTGCCGCCGTTGGTGAAGACGGCGTTGTTGAGGGTGACTGAGCCGGTGGCGGGGTCGGGATCGTCGGCGGTGGAGTTGGCTTGGAAGACGAGGTTGAGGCCGGCGGTGCCGGTGGCGTTGATCTGGCCGTCGATGATGATGTCGCGTGCGGCGAGGAGGGTGAGTGTGCGGGTGACGGTCATCACCGGGGTGAGGTTGGCGGCGGCGTCGAGGGTGATGTCGCCGTTACCGGCTTGGCCGGCGTTGGCGGTGGAGAGGGTGACGTTGGTTCCGGAGCCGGTGCCGCCGGTGGAGAGGGCGTCTGAGAGGGTGGTGGCGCCGATGGAGGCGGTGGCGGAGGGGGCGAGGGTGAAGGTGCCGGCGACGGCGTCGAAGGTGCCGTTGGTGGTGCCGGTGCCTGCGACGATGGTGATGTCGGTGGGGTCGAGGAGCCAGGTGCCGGCATTGCCGGACTTGGCGGAGGCATCGACGCGGGCGTGGGCGACGTCGAGGGCGATTTTGCCGGAGGTTTCGATGAGGCCGCCGTGGCCGCTGGCCTGGCCGCCGCGGGCGGAGGCGGAGCCGTAGAAGCCGGTGAGGCCGTCGGACCAGACGACGACTAGGCCGCCGGAGCCGCGGTCGGTGGCGTCGGCGTTGATGGCGGCGTTTTGATCGACGTAGGCGGTTTGGGCGTTGAGGTCGGAGCCTCGGCCCTGGAAGTTGCCGCCGACTTCGACGGTGCCGCCGGCGTTGGGGCCGGAGGCGTCGAGGCGAGCGCCGGAGGCGAGGGCGACGTTTTGGCCGAGGACTTTGACGGAGCCGCCGGTGGATTGGTTGTTGGCGGAGCCGGAGGCGTCGAGGCGTCCGGTGACGACGGTGTTGGTGCGGTCGCCGCCGCGGAGTTCGACGTTGCGTGCGGTGATGGAGCCGGAGTTGCGGATGGCCATGCCATAGATATCGCCGGTGACGGCGACGGCGCGGCCGCCGCGGGCGTTGACGGTGCCGGAGTTGTAGACACCGGCCTGGCGGTTGCTGAGGGCACCGGTGGCGTTGGTGCTGGAGCCGTGGGAGACGCGTGCGTAGAGGTGTCCGCCGGCTTCGCCGACGAGGAGGTCGTTGCCGGCGGCGAGGACGACGAGGCCGCCGGGGCTGTTGATGGTGCCGGTGTTCTCGACGGCGGCGCCGGCGAGGACGGCGCGGGCGGCGTTGATGGTGCCCTGGCTGATGGTGGAGCCGGTGAGGTCGGTGAAGCGGTCGATATTGCGGCGGAAGTCGGCGTCGGAGATGTTGCCGGCGGCGGCGTAGAGGCCGCCGACGTTGACGACGGAGCCTTGGTTGAAGTAGACGCCGGCGGGGTTGACGATGTAGACGTTGCCGTTGGCGATGAGGGTGCCGTTGATCTGGGAGGGATCGGGCCCGGTGACGCGGTTGAGGACGCGCGAGGCGGCGGAGGGCTGGATGAACTGGACAGTCTGGCCGGCGGCGATATTGAAGGCGGAGTAGTTGATGATCGCGCCGTTGGAGGCGGTGATCTGGGTGAGGTTGCCGAGCTGGTTGAACGTGGCTTGACCCTGGACCACGTTGGGGTCTTGGGGATTGGCCAGGGCGGTGGCGGCGGAGAGGGCCGTCAGGGCGGAGCCGCTGAGGGTGACGAGTCGGCGGATGCGCTCACGGGCGAAGCGTGCCTTGCTGATGTTCGTCATGGTGTGCTCCTCGGTCTTTACTGCGACTCCGCGGCGATGGGTTGGCCGACAGGGTGTGGGTGCATTGTGTGCGAGTCTCGATCGGAGATTGGGGTACTTGAGGCCCGGTAGAGAACCTTCCGTATGCGGGGCGCGAGCGGTTGCGAAGCGTTCTTTGTTGGAGGGGACCTGGGCGAGGGGATTAGAAGAGGAAGGTGGCGAGGAAGTGGGCGCGGCCGTCGCCGGACTGGGTGAGTGGGCCGTCTTCGAGGGCGACGCCGTAGTCGAGGCGGATGTTGAGGTTGCGGCGGAGCTGGAACTCGATGCCCACCCCGACGCTGGAGAGGGTGTGGTCTTGCTCGAAGGAGAGGCGGTTGGCGACCATGGTGCGACCGACGTCGTAGAAGGTGCGGAAGATGAGGTCCCAATCGGGGCGCTGGTAGTTGGCGCCGGGGAAGGGGCGGAAGGGGCCGAAGAACTCGACGACCTGTTCGGAGGGGGTGAAGAGGCGGGGGATGTGGAGGCGGTATTCGGCGGAGAAGACGATGGCGGTGTCGCCGACGGCTTCGGACTCTTGGTAGCCGCGGACGGAGTAGAAGCCGCCGGTGGTCTGCTGGAAGTTGGGTACGACGCGGCGGTCGAGGCTGGACTGCCCGCGGAAGGTGAAGCCGAGTTCGTGGGCGAGGGTGGACTGGCCGGCGTTGAAGGCCTCGCTGTCGATCAGGGGCTCGAGATAGGCGGACTGTTCGAAGCTCCAACTAAGGATGGCGAACTCGCGGTTGGCGTTGGTGCGGCCGAGCGGGTCGAGGTTCTTCGCGGTGCCGGCGCTGTCTGGAAGGTTGAACTCAACGGCGACGAGGGCGTTGGAGACGGCGGTCTGAGTAAGGCGTTCGAAGACGGCGGAGAAGCGGGGGAGGACGAAGTCGCTGTCGCCGCGGATGTCGAAGGCGCGGTTGTTGACGCTGACGTTTTGAAAGCGGGCACCGGCGGTTAAGTCAAGGAACGAGGGGCCCCACTGCGCGACGTTGAAGACGAGTTCGGCACCGAAGTTGTACGACTCGCCGGAGAAGGCGGCGCCAGCGAAGCCGACGTCGGAGGCTTCGTAGCGGCTGTAGCCGCCGAAGGCTTTAAAGCGGACGCCGTCGATCTCGAAGAAGGGGAGCTCGTAGGAGCCGTTGATCGAGTGGGCCTTTTGGAAACCGGCGGTTACGTAGTCGAGCGCGAGGACATCGTCGCGGCCGGTGAGGTCGTTGTGGATGAGGCCGAGGCGTTCGCGCCATTCTTCGGTCTGGGCGGTGCCGGTGTTGGAGACCTGGGCGTAGAGGGTGAGGGGGTCGGTGCGGGAGATGAGGTAGTCGAGGTTGGCGGTGCCGGGCTCTTCGCCGGGGCCGACGGCGGCGTCGACACGGCGGCTGGAGCGGCGGTTGAGCTTGAGGACGTAGCTGTCGATGGCGTCGCGGTTGAGGAGGTTGCCCTGGCCGTCGGCGCCTTGCGGGCTGATCGGCGAGCCGGCGCGGATGCGGGCGTCGGCGGGCGAGTCGATGACCTCGACGCCGTCGGGCCCCTTGGTGACGGTGCGGACGGCGCCGATCTTGGCGGCGTGGACGACGATGGTGAGCAGCGGGCGATCAGCGGGGCGGAGATCGACCCACTGGCCGTCTTCCTGGACCTCGATCTCGTCTTGTCCGAGTTCGATCCAGACGCCGACGATGCCGCGGCGGTTGAGGGTCTGGCGGACGCCGTTGAGCACGGCTTCGAGGGCGAGGCGTGTGAAGGGCTTGGCCCCGTCCTGAGCCATGATCATGGCGAGGTCGTTGATGCCGTAGACGCCCGAGCGCGTGTCGCGGTCGTCGGCGGTGAAGCCGTTGGGTGTGGAAAGAAGGCGGGCGCGGGTGGCCCCCATGAGCTCGGGGATGGAAGGGAGATCGGGATGGCCCTCGATCTCGGGGCCGTAGCCGACGACGAAGCCGCCGACGGGGAAAGTTTTCTCGGCGATGGCTGGAGCCAAGGTTGCAGGGAGCGCGTTGGCGGGCGGGGGCTTGGGGGCACCCGGCTCGGGCTGGGTGCCCGGCGGCGGTGGGACGCGGAGCTGGGCGCGGGCGTCAGCCGGGAGCGCCGCGAACCCGGCTGCGGCGATGAGCGCGGCGATGAGCAAGCTCTGACCCGATCGCGAGCGGGGTCTAGCCAACGTCTGGGTCGAGAGTCGGCCGAGCGCGGCGGTGGACATCATGCAGAAAACCTCCCATGCCCGGGCCTTTGACCCGAACGCTTTCCTGGCGGGATTCGTCCCATCTACCTGAGCGAGTGTAAAGGCTAACAGGGGATCGAGTCAAACCTGACCAGGCTATCGGTCGGAGTTCGGGTTAGGCGAAAACGCATAGCGGGGAATCGTCCTAGCTCTTGGCGATCCCCTCAAACAGGTGGATTCCGGCGTGCGGGATCGCGCGGATTCCGCGCTGAGCGTCTACCTAGTGCCGCGGTCAGGGAATGGCTCTGGCGCGCCACTGCTCGGCGGCGGCGGCGTCGCCCTTGGCCGTGTAGAGGTCGGCGAGGCGGCCGGCGGCTTGGCGGGCGCGGAGGCTGGTGGGGCCGAGGGCCTCGGCGATTTTGGGATAGGAGGAGACCAGAAGAGGCTCGGCGTCGGCAGAGCGGTTGAGGCGGAGGAGGGCCCCGCCGAGGGTGCTCTCGGTGATGGGGATGCGGCGATCTTCGGTGGGCATGTTGGCGCGGAAGTTGGCGAGAGCCTCGCGGAGGAGCGGCTCGGCGTCGGCGGCGCGGTCGGTGTCGGAGAGGAGGCGACCCAGCAGCAGCGCGGAGAAGGCGATCTGGCGATCGCCGGGCGCGACGCGGCCGCGGACGACGCGGAGGGACTCGCGGGCCAAGGGCTCGGCGTCGGCGGGGCGGTTGAGATCCATGAGCACGTTGCCGAGGTTGAGCAGGTCGATGTCGATGTCGGGGCGGGCGACGGAGCCTTGCTTGCGGGCGATGTCGAGGGCCTCGCGGAAGAGGGGCTCGGCGGCGGCGAGGTCGCCGCGGGATTGGAGGGCGAGGGCGAGGTTGCTGACGGCGGCGCCGACGTCGGGGTGGGTAAGGCCGAGGACGCGGCGCTGGATGTCGACGGCGCGGCGCTGCAGCGGGAGCGCTTCGTCGAACTTGTTCTGGGCTTCGAGGACTTGGGCGAGGTTATTGAGGGTCCATGCGAGGTCGCGGGACTCTTGGCCGGGCTTGGCGTCTTGGAGGGCCAGGATGTCGCGGTTGATCTTCTCGGCCTGGGCGAAGTCGCCCTTGTCGAGCAGGAGGACGGCGAGGTTGCGCTGGGTGGTGATGGTGTCGGGATGCTTGGGGCCGTGGGCGGCTTGGTGGATCACCAGGGCTTCGCGGAAGAGCTTGATGGCCTCGTCGCGCTGGTCCTTCTCGCGGAGCGCGGCGGCGAGGTTGTTGAGGCTGTCGGCGACGACGGCGTCGTTGTCGCCTTTGAGGCGCTTGCGCATCGCCAGGGCTTCGCGCTGCAGGGCGATCGAGTCGTCGAGCTTGCCCTGGCGGAGGCGGAGTAGGCCGAGGTCGTTTTTACTCTGGGCGATGTCGAGGTGCTCGGCGGGGAGGAGCTTCTGACGGGCGGCAAGGGACTCATTAAGGAGCACCTCGGCGGGATCGAAGACGCCTAGTGCGACATAGGTGCGGCCCAGGAGGTTGCGGACGGCGGCGTCGATCAGGGGTTGTTCGGAGAGGGAGGCGGCGAGCATGCCGCGGGCTTCGTCGACGACTTCGCGGACGGTGATGTTGGGGCGGTTGGTGTTGGCGGGGTCGACGGCCTGGATGGTGTCCATCAGGAACTTGACGGACGCGTTGGCCTTGCCGGCTTCGACGACGGCGACCTCGCGTTGGGCGACGGCTTCGCGCTGGGCGGCCTGGGCGCGGACCATGCCGATGGTGGTGCCGACGGCGCCGAGGAGGACGGCGGCGGCGATGGCGCTGGCGGCGCTGACGCCGATGCGGTGTCGGCGGACGAACTTGGAAGCGAGGTAGGTGAAGCTGGGCGGGCGGGCGACGACGGGCTGGGAGTGGAGGTAGCGGTCGATGTCGGCGGCGAGGTCGGAGGCCATGCCGTAGCGGCGGGAGCGGTCTTTCTCCATGGCGCGGGCGGTGATCCATTCGAGGTCGCCGCGGAGCTGGTTGATGAGGGTCCGAGAGTCGGACTGGCGGAGCTGGGCGGCGGAGTTGGAGGCGTCGCCCAGGCGCGAGAACTTGGTGGAGAGCCGCGGCGGGTCTTGCTCGCGGATCATGCGCATGATGCCCTCGTAACCGGCGGAGCGGAGGGTTTTGGAATCGAAGGGGAGGGCGCCGGCGAGGAGTTCGTAGAGGATGACGCCCAGGGAATAAACGTCGGTGCGGGTGTCGACGTCGAGGGAAGTGGTGCCGGCCTGTTCGGGGCTCATGTATTCGGGGGTGCCCATGAGGCGGCCGGTCTCGGTGAAGATGGCTTTGGAGGAGAGGGCGGTGTTGATGGCTTTGGCAATGCCGAAGTCGATGATCTTGACGAGGGGCTTGGGCGGGTTGCCTTCGACGACGGAGACGAGGATGTTGCCGGGCTTGAGGTCGCGGTGGATGACGCCCTTTTGGTGGGCGTGTTGGACGGCGTAGCAGATGTCTATGAAGATGCGGAGGCGGTTGGCGGTGGTGAGGCGGTGGGCGTCGCAGTAGTTGGTGACGGGGACGCCCTGGACGTACTCCATGACGAAGTAGGGGCGGCCGCTGGCGCTCTGCCCGGCGTCGTAGACGCGGGAGATATTGGGATGGTCCATCATCGCCAGGGCCTGGCGTTCGAGCTCGAAGCGGGCGAGGACTTCGAAGGAGTCCATGCCGGGCTTGAGGACCTTGAGGGCGACGCGGCGCGTAACGGGTTCGCGTTGGTCGGCGAGCCAGACGGTGCCGAAGCCGCCTTCGCCGAGGATTTGGAGGAGCTTGTACGGGCCGATCTGGGTGCCAGCGGTGTCAGGGGTGTAGACGGAACCTGGGGAGACGGTGGTGTTGGCGACGGTGGGGTCGTTGCCGGTGCCTCCGACTATGAAGTCTTGAGTGGGGTCGGTTGAGGACACTTGGTTGCTCCGAGATCGAAGAGGACCGGGCGGGGGCGTAAGGCATGAGTGGGCCGCGACGGGATGGACGCGGCGTGTGAACCCCCAGCTTACCGCGCATCGGCCCCGAGCTTGCGGTGGGGCGGGGAATGCGTGGGATCAAAGTAAGTATGCGCGAGGTGTAGGGAGCCGACGCCGGGGCGTGGGCCTTAGTAATTCGGCCAAATATTGATGTTCATAGGGTAAATGGCTTGCGTTTCGGGCGGATTGGAGCAACTCTAGTGGTCTGCGCCCAATCGAACGCCGCTCGCGGCCGGTTGTCGCATACAGCATGGTGAGATCTGGTTTTGTGGCGGCTCGATCCGCTTCGTGTCGGTCATGGAGTCCATCTCGTGAAGAGCTCGTCTTTGCCGTTCAGCTTCGGTCGCGGTGGATCTGGCGATGCAGGAGCGTCGCGCCGGTTGTGGAGCGGAGCGGGCCGGCGGCCCAACGATCCGGCCGTGATGGAAGCGCTGGAAGCACGGCAGTTAATGGCCGCAGTGGCCTGGGACGGCGGGGGCGACGGGCTCAACTGGCACGACGCGCGGAACTGGTCGGCGGATGTGCTGCCAGCGGCGGCGGACGACGTGACGATCGGGGCGGAGTGGTTGAAGGTGCGGGTGGGGATCGACGCGGGGGCTGTGGAGATCCGCAGCCTGAGCACGGCGGCAAGGTTGGAAGTGCCGGACGGGCGGCTGAGTGCTACGGGGACGATCCGCGCGGAGCGCGGCGTTGAACTGGGCAAGGTGGGCAATCTGGAGGCCGGTGACCGGATCGAGATCTTCGGGCAGCCCGGTGGGACGATGCGGCTGGACGGTCGGCTGCGGGCGGCGTCGGTACGCGTGGACGCGGGGCTGTCGGGCTATGTGCTTATCGGCGCTTCGATCGACGCGAGCTCCGCCACTGGATCGGGCGGGTCGATTGTGGTGCTGGGGGAGCGGATCGCGCTGACGGGGGCGTCGCTGGATGCGAGCGGGCGGACGGGTGGCGGGTCGATCGAGGTGGGAGGAAGCCGATATGGGCGGGGGCCGTTGCCGAACAGCGTGCAGTTGTTCACCGACGCAGAAACGAGCCTGCGGGCCGACGCGCTTCAGAACGGCAACGGCGGACAGGTAGTGATCTACGCGTCAAACTTCACGGCGTTCTATGGTTCGGCGAGCGTGCGCGGCGGGTCGGTCTCGGGCAACGGCGGGTTTGTGGAGACCTCGGGCGGGGTGGCGTTTGATGTGAACCCGGTGGGGATTGATGCCGCGGCGCCTAAGGGGACGAGCGGGCTGTGGGTGCTGGACCCGACGAATGTCACGATTGCAGCCGGGGGCAACGACAACTTGGTGTTCAACACGGTGACGGGCGGGTTCGCGTTTGTGGGGACGCCGCTGTCTGCGTTCCTGAACTCGGCGTCGCTGATATCGGCGCTGGCGGCCGGGACGAGCGTGACGATCTTCACGAACAACGTGGGCGCTGGGGGAACGGGCAACATCTCGGTGACGGCGGCCATTAACCCGGTGATCGCGGCGGGCGCGCCGACGCTGAAGCTGCTGGCTGCCAACAACATCGTGATCAGCGCGGGGATCTCTTCGACGGGGGCCGGCTCGTTGGACTTGGTGCTCGCGGCCAATAACGGCCGGAGCTCGATCGACGGCCCGATCAACGATGATCCGAACACGGCGGCGGGCGACGTGACGCTGAACGCCGCAATCTCTCTGCCCAACGGCGGGTTTTTCCGTGCCCTTGGGGTGAACTTCTCACAGATCCTGGCGGGGAGCGTGAGCGCGGCGGGCGGGATAGACCTGGGCTTTTCGGGCAACGTGTCGCTGGGGTCGAACCTGATGTCGAGCTCCGGTCAGATCTTCATCGTCGGCGGGAACGACGGCACCGGCAACATCACGGCGACTCTGGGGATTTCCCTCAGCGCGCCAACGATATCTCTGCGGGCCGGCGACGGCCTCGGCGGCGGCGGTGACACGGCAACGTTCTCGACGACCAACATGAGCTTCCGCGGTGCCGCAGGCGGGTTCACGAGACCCTTGTTCTTGACGCTGCGACAGGACGCGGCCGTGACTGACAGCCAGATCCCGACGACGGCCCAGTTCGGCGCGTCGATTGCCGGGATGACCTACGCCGTGCAGAGCGATGCGTCTTCCATCCAGGCGACCAGCCCGGCCAAGTTCACCGGCTCCATCCTGACGCTCAATAGCGGCGTGGCTGTGACCCAGTTGGTCGGAAGCTATTCGCTGGCGTCGCTCTTCGCGAGCTCGCCCGTGAGCTTGCAAGGCACTACGACGATTTCAACGGGCAGCGGTGGCATCTTCTTCGGCGGGAGCATTGGCGCCCCCTTGGGCCAATCGTTGACGCTGAATAGCACCGGTGCAACCCAGGTTGTGGGCCCGGTAGGAACTGTCAACCCGCTGGGCGGGTTCACGTCGGACGCGGGGGGGACGCTCTCGGTGGCCTCCATCGCCACCATCGGGGGCGGCACCTTTCTCCTCGACTCAACGGTCACGCTCAACGGAACGTATACCACCAACAACAGCAACTTCACCACTAACTCCGCCAGCTCTGGGCTCACGCTGCTGGCGGGCAACGTGACGGTAAGCGCCGGTGCGGGGCAGGCGCGTTTCAACGGTGAGGTGCAGAGCAGCGGCGGGCCGTGGTCGCTCACGGTGACCTCGGCTCTCGGGCTGACGTTCTTCAGCGGCAGCGTTGGCGGGGTTAGTGGTGCGGCGGACAGCCAGCGAATTGAGAGTTTATCTGTGTCGGGCAACGTGACCTTCGGCGACGGCGGCGCTTCCAACGAACGGTTCGTGAGGACCGCCTCGGCTGGCACGGCGATCGACATCGTCGGAAACACGACACTGTCCGACAACGTCACCTTTGACACGGGGGCGGGCAACCCAGGGGCCGCGGCCTCGTTCAACGGGACCATCGGGCAGGGCGCCGTCGGCGCGCCGTTCCGCAACCTGACGCTGCGCTCGCAGGGGACCGTCAACCTGTTTGGCAGCATCGGCGTCGGGGGCAACGGCTCGATCGGCAACATCGCCAGCGACGCGGGCGGCACGCTGAACATCAGCGGGGCGGTCGCGACGAACGGAACACAGGCGTATGCCGACGCACTCGTCCGCGTGCTCAACAGCACGGCGTTTACGACCACCGGCAGCGTGCTGACATTCGGCAACACGCTGCTCATCGGCAACCCGGTGTTCAACTCGATGACAGGCTCCATTGTCTTCAACGGGACGCTGGACGGGGCCCAGAATCTCAACATCGACAACGTTGGCAGCGTGACGTTTGTCGGCGTCGTGGGCGGGACGACGCCGCTGGCGAGCTTGCTCATTTCGCCGGACCCGACCCTTGTCATTTTTCAGAACAGCGCGATGACGGTGACGGGGACGATCTCGCTGAACCGCCAGGCCATCATCCAAGCTGCGGCGACCAGCATCACGACCGGCGGCAACTTCGTTGCCAACTCGGCGATTAACGGGATCGTCGCCGGAGTGAACACGCTATCGCTCTCCGTGGGCGGGACGGCGTTCTTCGAGAGCGTCGTCGGAGCGACCGCGCTCTCGAACCTGAACATCTCGGGGGCAGGGAGCGCTGTCTTCGCGCGGAATGTCACGGTTGTCAATAACATCACGGCGACCACGGCGGTGCGGTTCGACAACATCACGTTCTCTGCCACGAGCGGTTCCATCACGTTCAACGGCAACGTGGCCGGTAGAATCAGTAGTCCCAACAACGGGGTATTTACGGCGGGATCGACCGTGACCTTCGGGGCTCTTTTGGGCTCGGGCACGGGCTTTGGCGTCAACAACATCACCGTCAACGCCCTCACCACGTTCCTCGGTGGCAACGTGAGCTATGCGGGTGACATGACCATCAGCGGGGCGGTGGTGCTCAACAATGCGGTGACCGTTTCGGCCACTGCCGCCACGAGCGACTTGTTCGTTAGTGGCAGCGTCAATAGTGCGGCGGGCGGGCCGCGGAACTTGAGCCTGTTTGTCGGCGGGATCACGCGGCTCTCGGGCGGGGCCGGGTCCACCAACGCGCTCGGCGCGGTATCGAGCACGACGCCTGGGACCACGCAACTTTCGGGCACCTTCTTCGTCGACAGCTGGGACATCCAGGAATCGGTCGTCCTCATCGGGAACACGACCATCGAGGCGACCGACGTGGTGTTCATCGGCGGGACCGTAGACGGTGCGTTCGACCTCACCGTGAACAACTCGTCGACGACCACCTTCAACACCACGGTGGGCGGGACGACTCCGCTCGCGTCGCTCAGCACTGGCTTTGGAGGAGGCCTGAGCCTCAACACCGTTACCACCGCGGGGAACATCATCATTGGAAACGCGGTGCTTGCCATGAACAACATCACCGCCACGGCCCCCACCGCGATCATCAACTTTGTCAGTGCGGTCACGCTGGGTGGAAGCGTGGTCGTGACCTCCGGCACGGCCGGTTCGATCACGTTCAACGGCGCTGTGAACGGCGACGCCGCTGGCACGCGGAACCTCACGCTCATCGGCCAGCAGGTGGTCAGCATTAACGGACCGATGGGCGGGACGCAGCGCCTGCTCAACTTCACGGCGGTAACCGGGAACAGCTCGTTCTTCAATAGCGTCTCGACGCAGAACGCGATCAACATCCAGTCGCCCGACATCGCTTTAGACGGCGCGTCGTACAACTCGATCGCGGGAACCATCAACTTTAACGGGCCAGTACGTGTTCGCGGTAACACGACAGTCACCGCCCCGACGATCAGCTTCCAGAGCACGCTCAACAGCGACCCGGTCCTGGCCTCGGGTCGATCGCTCACGGTCGGCAACGGAAGCTCGACCACGCTCTTCGCAGGTGTCATCGGCGGGGGCACGCGACCGCTGGGCGCGCTCACCGTCAACGGCCTGGCCCGGTTCACCACCACGAATGTCACCACAAGCAACGCCGGCGGAGCCTCGGGGGCGCAGACCTACATCGGGACGGTGCAGCTCGAGAACGGCGCCAGCACCAGCAACTTCACCGGTACCACTGTTTCGTTTACGAACGTCGTTGGTCTGGGTGGCGTTTCAGCTCGGGGCGATCTGAACGTCGTGGGCGCGGTGCAACTGAACGGCAACATCGGTTCGGTGGGGCTGCCGCTGCGGAGCGTGGTCTTGGCGGGTGCCTCGATCAGCACCAACAGCACGAGCGCGATCTTCGTTTCCAACGCGAACGGCGGCACGGGCAACGTGGTCTTCGGTACGCAGGCGCTGATGAACGCGCCGCTGACGGTGAACATCACGGGCGGCACGGGCACGTTCGCGTCGCTGGAGGGCCCATCGACCTTTACTCTTAACGGGGCGGGCACCTTTAACGACAACTTGGGGTTC
>Ga0105044_10003577_pt1 | contig 21332 bp, 19 predicted proteins | sample MAT01_FD_78092 | JGI IMG/M metagenome (GOLD analysis project Ga0105044, IMG submission 78092) | Freshwater microbial communities from Lake Fryxell liftoff mats and glacier meltwater in Antarctica - MAT-01 | ecosystem: Environmental > Aquatic > Freshwater > Ice > Liftoff microbial mat | place...
GATCAACAAGCGGAGGGTGCTCACGCGGGCGCAGCGCCGTCTACCCACCGCCGGCTAGCACCTGGCTTCAACTCGCGGGCCTTCGTGCCGCGAGTTCCGCGCTCAGCCGCAACGCGGTCGGCGTGGTAGCAAGCCCACCCAGTGAGGTGCAGCGATGTTCGCGCGGCATTCGCTCAGCGACCCGCCGTGCAGCGTCAACGACTTCGTCGAAGGGAATCATCGCGTTGTAGCCGGCAAGCGCCATGTTCGCGCATGAAACCGCATTGCTGGCGGCGATGACATTCTTGCCAAGACACGGAATCTCGACACGCGCGGCCACAGGATCGCAGATGAGGCCAAGCATGCTCTGGAGCGCCATGGACGCAGCACCGGTGGCTTGCACAAGCGTGCCGCCGGCGAGCGTGACCAACGCGGCCGCAGCCATCGCAGCTGCCGAGCCACCCTCGGCTTGGCAGCCACCCACTTCCGCCGCGAACGTCCACGGCCCGGCGATGAACACGCCAATGAGCCCTGCGGCCAACATAGCGCGCGCCATCTCGTCTTCGCCGAGGTTCATCTCCTCGGCAACTGCAATACACGATGCCGGGAGTGCAGCGCACGCGCCCGCCGTGGGCGCGGCAACGATCACGCCCATGGAGCTCTTCACTTCCATCAGTGCAGTAGTGTAAAGCAACGTGCGATTCAGTACGCCGGCGTTCAGTAGCCCGCCGTTTTGCATTTTGTCAGCGAACATGCCGGACTGATGCCCGAGCAACCGATCCGAGTAAGTGGTGCCGGCAATGCCTTGCGCGATGGAGCGGCGCAGAATGCGAACGATGTCGGCCATCATGCCGTGCACGGCCTCTTCGCTGAGAGCGCCGCGCACCTGCTCGTAATGTACCGCCCATTGCCAGAGCGGAATACCGCGTCCGGCGTCGTAGGCAAGGAGTTCAGTGCACGTGTTGAACGGCAGTGTCACGTTCTCTTGCGTGAGCACCGGCAACACCGGGTTGAGTACGCGATCACCGACCTCGACACGCGCGCCGCCATCGAGGGACACGGGCCGGCCGTCGATCTGCAGCACTTCGATCATGCCGCCACCAGTGGAGATGGCGATCATGGTGTGCGTTTCGCGCGCGTTCGAGAGGGTAAGTCGGTAGGTGTTGGGGTGCGGGTCGTGGCAGTCGATGTACTTGATGTCGACGACGGTGCCAGCTTCGCGAAGTGCGCGCGCTGACTGCGGAAGTCGTTCATCGGCGGCGTCCCAGCCCAGGAATCCGCCGAAGAGCCCCATATCCGAGCCTTGGGATTCATGCGTGTTCGGGAGCGATCCGTTGACATCGAATTCGATGAGCGCGTGCGCGATGTCGCTGGCCATCAAGTCGCGCGCGAGGCGGCCGATGCGCAGTGCTGCGGCGCAATGCGAGCTGGACGCGCCACGCATCACGGGGCCGATCACATCGTTGAAAATGCTGACGGCCATGGTGTTTACCGGTTTCGGTCGTTGGACTCGAATCCTACGCGTTGGTTCACGGCAATGCGTTCATCTGCGCTCATTGTGCTCCAGCGTGCGATCTCGTTCAAGGTGCGGCGACAGCCGGCGCACACGTGGTCGGCGCCGATGTAACACACCTTCACGCACGGGGACTGGGTCGTGGGGGCGAACATTCTCACTTGCCCGGGTCGTAGGTGCGCTCGGTGTGACCGACGAGCTGGTTCGTGAACGGTACGGCGATGCTCGGCTGCGCATCGTCGAACGGATGGACGATGTCGTCGGTGAGACGCTGGAAGCGATTGACGTCACTCCACGGTATCTTCCACTGGCCGGACGCGGCGGTGAGTGAATCGATCGCGGCCACGCTCCGGCTCGTGGTCAAAACCGAATCGGCGCATAGACATCCACGCGCCACTTCGCACCCGCGGCCAACTCCCGCGCGGCATCAATGCGAATGGGCAGACCGAACAGCGCGGCACCACCACCGACGCTGGTCCGTACGTTGCGATGCGCGCCGAAGTCACCGCGATCACCGGCCCAGCCCGCATCCCAGAAAACTCCAGGCTGTAGCCGCCCAGTCCGCGCCCACGTCAACTCGGCGCGGCCCATCCAGTACGCGTCGCCACGCATGGAACCGGCCTTGAGTCCACGCACGGTCTGCCACCCGCCCATGTTCCACCAACGGTGCAGTGGCAGCGTTCCCGCGCTGGTGCCTCCGCTGACGGTCGCAGTGGCCCGCACGGTGCTGGTGAATGCGCGATTCAGCGACAGATCGGTAGCGGCGCGCACATAGTCCCACGCGCCGGTCGCCGCTTCGATTCTCAAGGCGGAGCCGAGCCGCCACCCTGCCTGTTCCACACCCCGCGCGGCCAGCACGCGCCACTGCACACCATACGACGCGCCTCGCGCATACGGCAACGTGTCGATCACCTCCCGGTCGAAGGTGCGGGCACGATCGAACAGCCACGGCAACGACACGGTGCTCTGCGTCCCCACACCCTGCTGCCACTCGGCAAAGAGACGAAGCTCACGCCGCACGGCCCCTGCGCCGCGGCCGTTGTGACGCCACACCGCCTCCGCACCGGCCGTACGCGCGTAGAACTGTTCGTCCTGTGCGCTCACGAGGTTCTGCAGTGATGAAAATGGCGTGAACGCCGCCCCGTAGTCATCCGCCTGCACCAGACGACGATAGCCCGCCAGACTGAACTCGCCGCCACCGTTGGCACGCGTCGCAATCCACTCCCCGTTGAGCTGCCGATCACCCAACGACCCGCGCGCATTCAGCTCCCAACTCCATCCCGCGCCAAGCTGCTGACGCACTGCCCCACCCACCGACAAGGCTTCGACGCGATTGAATCGCAGGTATTCCAACCCGGCATGGACGGTCAGCGGCTGCGGGTTGAACTCGGCCTGCACGTCGAGCGCGAGCGCCTCACGCGTGGCGGCATCCATGGTGCTGCCGTACACCTCCGCGCGCGTGGCGAAGAGACCGCCCGACAGCTCGGGCGCATTGGCCAGCTTCACCGAGTCGCAAGGAATGGCCACACGCGTCACGACCGCATCGCCAAGGCGTGTACCCGTCTGATAGCGCACCCCGTCACGACCACAGTCGGCAGCCGCCTGGCGATCCATCCTTGTGCCGTATTGCGAAAACGCACTGTCCAGCACGGCCCGACGCCTGTTCCACAGCACGCTGTCTGCCGACGTTCGCAACGCCCGGCGATCACGCCACAATTGCCGCCACGGGCCGTAGAGCGAATCGTACTCGGCCCGCAACACCAGGTTCGCCGCAGGGATCGTTGGCATCTCGGCCACCGCATTCACGCTCTGATAGCGAAAGCCCTGTTCAATCGTCACCGTGGCTTCCAGTGGTCCGGCGCGCACGGTGCCATCCACACGCCGCACGCGCGGTAGCCAGAAGCGCGATTCATGCAATCCGTACTCGAGCGTCACCGCTTGCAGCTCGGCCTTGAGCGGCTGCGCAAACGCTTTCACGTACCACGGCGGGCCCTTCTCGCCGGCATTGGCCACTTCGGTCCACACATCGTACGGCACGGACAGCCGGTAGACGGCGCGCACCAGCTGCATGCGATCGGTATCGAACCAGTACGACCCGACCGACAGGTTCCAGCGTGGTGCGCGCGGCCGGGTGCGCAGCTCCCGCAGCGTGATGCGACGGCCGTCTTGCATCGAGATAGACGCGCTGTCGCCGAGCGCAAAGGTGTAGTAGGCCTCGCTCCCGGTGGAAAGCGGATGTACGAGGTCGGTGGTGTCGACGTCGGCGGCGCGGCCACCCGTTCCGGTCGGGCCGTTGCTCGATGGCAGCCATAGGGCGTCCATGCCCGGATACCACGGAATGGGTACGAGGAGATCACCGGTGGGGTTCGGCAAGGCAAAGCCTGTGCTGCGCTGACGGCGCCGTCCGCTCAGTGTGATGTGCGCACCCGCAGCACGCGACCAGGTCACGTCGCCAACCGTCTCCCGTCGCCCCAAGATCCGCTCGCGACCCACCGCCGCGACGCTGCCACCCGCCGTCACCCGTTCGTACGACGTGGCCTTGTAGCTCTCGAGCGTCGAGTCGACGCGAAAGCGCTCGACGCGCGCACGCTCCACGAACGCGCGTGCTTCGGGCGTAGCGAACGCGGAGGAAAGTTCGGCAACCGTGGGGGGCCGGCGACGGGAAGGCGGCGGCTGCTCGGCAGGTACTTCCTGTACAAGCAACGTGGCAAGTAGAAGCAGGGGCAATGTCATGGTGTGCAATATGCCGCAAGCTCGGCAATTGTTTCGATAATTCCGGCATCGCGATTGTAAGCCACCCCGGAACGCCGGAATTAGACCACAAGTCCGAAGTACATGTTACGTAAAAGCAGACAATTCAAACACTTAAGTGCTCGGACGTGGGCGTCGATGGTCCGTTGAGCTCTTAATGCGACAATACACCCGACGAGGGGTCCCGCTACATGAAGATCTGGTTTGCGAACCTGAGGATCCGCACGAAAATGCTGGTAGCCGTCGGCAGTGTCCTCACGGGGACAGCCGGTCCGGGCGTATTTGCGATCTCCAAGATCGGGCTTGTCAATGAGCAGTCGACGGTCATGACCCAAGACTGGATACCGGCCATCGAGCGCGTCGCCGGGTTGAAAGTCGCGGCAGCGAACCTTCGCGTTCTTTCAAGTACAACCTTTTGGCCGTTTCGACCGACAGTGCCCGGAAAGCAATCGAGGGGCGCGTGGCGCCGGCCCTGAACGGGCTTGGCCAGCAGAGCTCGGAGTACGAGCAACACGTCTCGCGGTCGGCAGACAGCGCGCTTTTTGCGAGGTACCGGGCAGACTTCACGAGATATCTGGAAAGCTGGAACACCGTGCAGGAGCTGTCGCCATCTACCAAGTCCGGGCAGGCCGTGGCGATGATGGTCGGCGAAACCTGGGATCGGTTCGGCACCATGAACGCCACGCTCGACTCGCTCACTGCATTCAATCGCAATGAAACCGCAAAGGCAGACGCGTACGGGGATGCGGTGTTTGCCAAAGCGCGCACCCAGATCGCTGTTGCCATGGTCCTATGAGGTCGCATCGAGTACGACCGAGTTTGCGAGCATGGCGCAATCGACGGCTGGCAACGCCAAGGAAGCAGAAGGCTTGGCCGAGAAGGTGCGCCTGCACGTCGTCGACAGTTCGTGGATTTGCGGTGGTGGCCGAGGAGGTGCGCGCGCTGGCTCTGCGTTCGGCCAAAGCATTACGGACCACTGCTACGCTCATCGAGCGGGGTATGGAGAGCGTCGAGCGCGGCGTCGCGCTCAACGACGAGGTGCTCGCGAGCCTTGAGGATACCGTCCGGACTTTCGCGTTGTCGGACCGCAGGTCTCTGTCGGACAGCAGGTCGCCGGCGGCTGCAGTCAACAGCTCGCGCAAGGCGGGGACTGGATCGGCCAAGGTGACGAACGCGCGGCCAAGCGCGCCCCCACAGGTGAAGTGAGCGTTGCGCGGGCGAGCCGCGCGTCTGTTGGCGTCTGTTGGCGCTGGGCGTGCAAAGGCGGAGATCCCGTTCGACGACGACGAGAGCAACTTTGACGGATTCTGATTCAACTGAAGGCCAAACTTGGGCCAAGGTCAACAACCGCCGATCACATGTCAACGTGTGTGATCGGCGGTTTTCGTACGTCGCTCTATTGCCCAAAACCTGGGCGCGTCAAATTATTGCTGTCGCCACACCCTACTCACACCGCGCGCGAGGTCGACATGGCTGAAGCGAAGACACAACCCACCACGGAATCGCTGGCGTCTTATCTCCAGCGCATTGAAGATCCGGCCCGGCGCGCGGACTGCGAAGCAGTGGCTGACCTGATGGCCAAGGTGACGAAGAAGCCCGCGGTGATCTGGGGGACAAGCATCGTTGGTTTCGGCACGTACCAGATGGAATACGCCAACGGCAAGACGGGTGATTGGCCGGTGCTTGCATTCGCGGCACGCAAGAACGACATCACGCTCTACCTGTCCAAGACCGTCATGGACGAAGAAGACCTCGCCACGACACTCGGCAAGGCGAAGCAGCAGGGCGGATGCCTGCACATCAAGAAGCTCTCAGACGTGAATCCGAAAACGCTCAAAGAGCTGATGGTGAAAACAGCGAACGGGAAGAAGATTTCGGCGTAACGGTCGCAACGCCGGTGTAGTGCCACGACAGCCACAGCGTGTGGTTGATCTCGTTTGCGCGACGTGACGCGTAGGCATTGTAGAGGTTCATGTACGCGATCTCGACCCGCTGTCGCGGCGTGACCGGTACCCCGACTCCGACGGTCGCGCGGTTCTGTCCAATGGTGAACACCTGGTTGGGTCCACCCAGCGGCATGAACAGTTCGTTCCAGGCCAGTGCGATGATCGGCCGCCGCTGCCAGGTCAGCGAAGCGAGATTCACTTGGGCACGGCCCTGATAACGCAGCCGATTTTGGTAGGTGGTTGGTCCGAGCACGCGATCGTCGTCCAAAGACGCCGACGTGGCCGTTGAGACCAGTGGTCGGTTCCACCGCTGCTCCAGGCGGTACCGGTGGCTGAACGTCACCGGGCCGCCCTTATGCGTGAGCGTCAGCTGTTGCCACGTGCGCTGCTCCCGCAGCGGGTTTGCGTTGGGCAGCGCACCGTATTGCGCGGTGGCGATGTAGGCATAACCTGCCGCAACCCGAACGCCCGGTGCCAGCGTGTACTGGACACCAGGTCGCAGCAGGAGCTGCTGGGGACGCGCGCCAAAGTCCATGCTCCGCCACGAGCCATCAAACCACAGAGACGTCCTCGCGGTGATGGGTTGGTCCACGAACGCGCCAACCCACATCGCGTCCTGCGACGCGCTCTGCCATGCCTGCGCGTGCACGGCGAGCGGCGCCCAAAGCATCGCGCCTATTACCCACTGCAGGCGCCGCAACTGCGTGCGCCGCAACTGCGACCGCTCCCTATCGTCTCTCACCGGGTTGCTCCAATAGACGCCCACGTCTCAACGAGCGGATCGAACGCACGCTGCGCAACAGTCTCGTCAACCTAACATTCATGACAGGCTTCCTGGGCGGGGAGCAGTTGTGACGCAATTTCATTCTTCTCATGCAGTCACAAAGCGCACTCTCACCCGTTACTGCCACAATCTTCCGATAGCTATCAGTTTCGTGCCTGATGGCCAGAAACTTTAGAGATGGTGAGGATTCCATTGGGAAGGCAAAGGCGCGAGCCGGAGTTATCCCACCATTGATCGCTTCAATGATTGCCAAAGAGAAAATCTATGGATCCGGGGCTTCCTTTCGTTTCCAATCCAGATTGAATTTATCGGTGAAGGGGAGTAGCGCCGCGGACGCGGTCCGTGTGGCCGATTCGTCAACACTGCGTGCGCGAGAACGCACGGATCGGTTGGGCTCTGCATCCAAGTGGATGATCAGAATGCGCGAGACCTTCGCAACCCGGACACGCTCGTGTCCGGGATCTGCGAAGCATCTCGCGCTTCGCCAGACTCTCCAGAGTGAGTGCGTCATGTCAGTTCATTCAGATCGTCCCCACCGCACCACCGCTCGGTCGCTGTCATACGCGATTCAGGCGGCCCTGCTGGTGCTTCCGCTCGGTGCGTGTGCCACCATCCGCCAGGACGAGATCGGCGTCAAGACGCGGTTCGGACGCGTGACGAGCGGTCCGCTCAATCCCGGTGCGCAACTGATCATTCCTGGTGTAAACTCGGTGCTGCGAGTACCTTCGCGCGTGGTCAATCGCGAAGTGCGATTGGAGATGCCCACGCGCGAAGGCCTCAACGTGTCTGCCGAGGTCTCCATTCTCTATCGGGCCAAGCCCGAAGACGTTCGGCGGATCCTTGAAAGCAGCGGATTGCGCTACGAGGAGGATGTGATCATTCCGGTGTTTCGCTCGGCCGCGGCCGATGTGAGCTCGCGATACATGGCGAAAGACCTACACTCGGGAACGCGGGCTGGCATCGAGACGGCGATCAAGACGCAGATGATGCAAGTCCTTGAGCCACGAGGCTTCGTGGTGGAGAACGTGCTGCTCAAGAGCATCCGTCTACCGGCAGACCTCGCGCGATCGATCGAAGAGAAGCTCGAGGCCGAGCAGCGCTCCGAGCAGATGCGGTTCGTGCTCGATCGCGAGAAACAGGAGGCGGAACGCCGCACCATCGAGGCGGTCGGCATTCGCGATGCCTGGGCGATCATCGCGCAGGGGCTCACGCCATCCATCATCTCGTATCAGTCGATCGAGGCGTTCCGTGAGCTCGCGCGCAGCCCGAATGCCAAAGTGATCGTCACCGACGGGAAGGCCCCCTTGCTGCTGACCGCGGACACGGCCGCAGAGACGCCGGCCGCGCGTGCGCCAGCGAGCGGCGAGCCCGGGCTGAACAACTCGGACGCGCCTCGGCGCTTGGTGCGCCCATCGATGCCGACCACGTCGACTCCACGCACGCCGTGACCGCGCGCAGCCTTCGACACGGAGTAGTGTGCGATGCGTGACGCAACGCGACCGCGATCATCCGCACGGATTCTGGCTCTAGTCCTCGGGCTGTGCGCACCCGCGCACGCCCACGCCCAATGGTCTGCGTCACCCGTCGTTGCCATTGGGCCGGTGATTCCAGCCGGATCGTTTCGCGACGTGGTGCGCGAGGGTGCCGCCCTCAAGTTGGGCGTCTGGTTGCGTGCCCCGCGCGTTCCCGTCGGTGTGACGACAGAGGTGCTGCTGGCACAGTTTGGCAGCAGCGGGGCGGGGGATGGGCTTGATCGCGCGCGGGTCGGCGCTATCACAGCCAACGTGACCACTCGTCGCCATGATCGGCGGCTCGATCTGTACGGGATCGCGGGCGCGGGTTGGTACTGGATGGATCGGATGGCGCCACGGTATCTCGATCGACAGGCGCCGGGGTTCAACGTTGGCGTCGGAGAGGTTGTATCGCTGGGTCACACCGACTTGTTCGTGGAACTCCGCCTGCATGCGGTACGGGCGACGTCTCGGACGGGTGAGGGCTGGATGACCTTCATGCCGTTGCTTGTCGGGGCGCGGTTCTGATGCCCCCGGACGTCGGCATTGGAGATCACCGCCGCCGTCCAACCGCCTCACCTGGGTCGCGAGCACTTCGCCGGATGCGGATGCCGTGGCCCACCCGCTCAGTAGCGCGCGGGCCGTTAGTACTTCCGGCTGTACCCCACCCGAATTACCTGCGTTTCCAGATAGTCCGTGCTCACCAACCGGAAATCCGACCCGCGGATGGTGCGGCGTATCTGCATGGTGTTCAGCAGATCGGTGGCGTTGATCGCGATTTCGCCCTTGCCGTTCTGAATGGCCTTCCGCACCCCAACGTCAAGCGAGTACCGGCTCTCGATGCGTCCTTGCGGCAACAGGTCCGGTGCGAGATACACACTGGCCACGCGTGTGTCCCAGTTGCCCGGCAACCTCACGGCCGCGTTCAGCTTGACGTTGCCCGAGATGAGCCGCTGGCGCTCGGATGAATAAGTCACCGGCACCGGGTAGCGATTCACCACCGTGAACGCGCCAAAAGTGCTTTGGTAGGCCGTCGCGTTTGCATTCAGCGAGACGCGCTTCGACACGGTCTGTTGCCACACAATCTCTGAGCCCGTGTTCCAGCTGCGACCGGCGTTCTGGAAGACGTTGTACAGGATCAGACTGCCAGGCGCCTGCGTGGCAATGCGCGAGATCGTGGCGTCGATGGTCCGATGGAACGCAGCGGCGTAGAAGCTGCCGCGAGACCAGCTCGTCTTGTAGCCGAGGTCCACCGACGTCGTGAACTGCGGCTGAAGAGCCGGATTTCCTACCTTGATCAGTTCGGGCTCGTCGTACTTCGGGAAGATGCGAATGTCCACTTCGTTTGGACGATCCACACGTCGATTGAAGAAGAGCGAGAGCTTACGGTCGTCGTCGAACTTGTATGCAGCCCGCAGGTTGGGGAACGGCTGGAAGTAGTTGTATCCATCGCTCTTGTACGTGTTGTGGTCGGGATTGACATCGTAATCCACGACGACCGTTTCGAGACGCACGCCTCCCTCGAGTTCGACGTTTTGGCCTTCGAAGACGTAGTTGCCGTATAGCGCGGGAATCGTTTCGCGGTATGTGGCCTGACCGCCGGCACCAGGATCGAGCGGTGATCGTTCGCCCGGAAAGAACTGCATGTTGACGGGGATGGAGCGGTACCGACCCTTGAAGCCGGCCTCCACGCGTCCCTGCTTGAGCGGCTTGGTGTAGTCCGCATTCAAGTCAACGATATGCTCATCGGACAGCAGCTTGAACGCATCCTGCCCGGTGAACCCGGGGAGCGTGTTGGTGAAGAAGTACTGCTCGTCTTCGCGGTGAAACGAGTAATTGCTGGTGAACTGCAGCGAGTGCCCAGGCTCACGGAACCGATGGGTCAGCGCGGCCGTGCCGAACGCCGTGTACTTGACTTCGTCTTCGAGGAACTGCCACAAGCGATAGCGATTCCCGAGGTTGCCTCGGAAGTACGGATTGTCGCCGTTGTCGAGAATCTTTTCGCGATTGAACAGCCCGGAAATGCTGAAAGAGTTCTGCGAACCGAACGCGTGATCCAGCCCCGCGTTGAGTGTGGCGTAGTCGGTCCGCCGGTTCCGCTTGATCTGCTGCTCGATCACCGTGCCATCGTCGTACGTACGCGTGGCGAATTCATTCTTGTTCAGCGTCGGCGCGTGTAACCAGTCGCCCTGCAGGAACGTGTTCGTCGCGTTCTTCCGATAGTTGAGCGATACCGACGGATTGAACTTGGGCGTGTATTGGTACTGCGGTCGAATGGTGGGCAGGTTTTCACGCTTGACCCACAGCGCCCCGGCACCGGCCATCAGGCCGATCTTGCCGTTGAACCCCGTCTGTTCCTCTTTCTTGAGGATCAGATTGATTATGCCGGCGCTCGCATTGGCGTCGTACTTCGCAGTCGGGTTGTTGATGATTTCGATGCTCTGAATCGCAGATGCGGGCAGGTTCTCGAGGCCGGTCTGGGTTCCCGCCCCGGTCAGTGCCGTCTGCTTTCCATCGATCAACACGGCCACTTTGTCGCTGCCGCGCAATTGGATTTTTCCGTCCTGCCCAATGGTGACGCCCGGCAAATTGGACATGGCCTGCACCACCGATCCACCCGCTTGGCTCACATTGTCGGCCACCCGATAGCTCTTTCGGTCCATCGTGCTGGCAACTTCAGAGGCATTCGCCGAAATCACGACCTGCCCAAGCGACGTCGCCACCGTGACCATCGGTAGCACACCGAGATCGAGGAAGGCACTGAGCTCGCCGATCCGAACCTTCTGACGCAGGGGTTCATAGCCGATGATCTTCGCATCGAGCAGATAGACGCCCTTCTTCAACCCGGCGAACGTGAACGCACCCGTGCCGTCAGTCAGCCGACCCGCGACGAAGGTGCTGTCCTTCTCCGTTCGCAACTGCACCGTGAGGAACGGGAGTGGCGCCTTCGTCTGCGCATCTTGCACTCGCCCGAACACCGTCACGCCACTGGCGGGCGACTGGGCAAAAAGGCTCGACGGTATCGGCACGGAAAGCAGGAGCGCGACGACGGAAGTCTTAAGCGAAATCTTGAGCATCAGATTCAGAGCGGCGGACAGTTGGTGGCTGGAGAGCGCATCCGATGCGATGCGCCCTCCACCGACAAACTTAATAACCCGGGTTCTGTACGAGCCCAGGCGACGTACGCGTATCGCGCAATGGAATCGGGAGCAGCGCCTGCCCCACCCGATCCTGAATACCCTTCACGGCCACAGCGCGACCGAGGCGATTGAGATCCGGCCAGCGATCACCTTCGAACGCCAACTCGAGACGGCGCTCGAGTTCAATCTGCGCCAACACCTGCGCCTGCGTCGTGACCTGATTGTTCAACGCGTGCGGCGCCAACCCCGCCCGGATGCGCACCTTGTTGTATTGCGCCACCGCCTCCGGCAACCGATTCAGCCGCGCCAACGCTTCCGCCTTGATCAGTACCAACTCGGCCAGTCGAATCACGTGCACATGCTCGGTGCCGGGACGCGCCGAGAACTTGTTGCCATTCAGCGGACGTCCTGCGTTTCCACTGGGCCGGATAGACCACGCCTTGCGCAAGTCGCCCACGGGGTACGCCGCGTCGATGCTGCTGCTCGGCGCGACTTCCGCGCGACCGACCTGCAGATAGTAGTTCGAGATGGCGTTCGTTTCCGTCGCGTTGAACGACACGCGGAAGATGTCTTCGCTGGTGCTCGTGCCCGCAGCCGTGAAGAGATCGGCATACGGAACCACCAGCGTGTCACGACCAGCGAGCACCGTGTTCGCGACGTCCAGCGCCGACTGGTAGTCGGCCGTCGCATTCGCGTTGCCCGCCAACCCCGCACGATAGAACAACACGCGGGCACGGAGCGCGCGCGTTGCGTTCGGCGTGGCGTACCGGAGGTTGGACGTGTTCCGGATCAACGCCTGTGCACTGTCGAGATCCTTGAGGACCTGCGTGTACACATCGGTGACCGCCGTGCGCGTGTAGGCGCGCGCATCAGCCGGGGACTCAATCGGCGTTGTCGGCGCGGGGACCGCCCCCCAGAACTTCACGAGGTTGTGGAAGCCCAGCGCGCGGAGGAAATACGCCTGCCCCATAACGTCACTGCGGACCGCAGCGCTCATCGTCGTGACTTGCGGTGCGCGCTGCAGGATCACGTTGTCGCGATCGATCTGCTGGTAGATCGCCGTCCACATGCTCGTGACTTCCGGATTGTCCGCTTGCATGCGGTTTGTTGCCATCTCGCCGAGATACTGAAACGTCCCGGTCCAGACGGTGTTGTCGGCTGCGAGATCGCCGATGAGAAAGGCGGAAAGGCCATAGTAGCTGCCACTCTGCAAGCCGTCGTAGGCGCCGTTCATCGCGGCGATGGCGGTGGCGTCGTCGACAATGAGCCTGCTCTGCGGAAGCGATGTGACCGGTTCCGTTTGCAGAATGCCGCTGCAACTCACCAGAGCAGACGCGGCCGCGCCCAGCGTGAGGGCGCGAACGAGTGACGCACGGCGCATAGTCGGAAGGAAATCGAAGCGCGTTACCATGAGGCACTCACTCCGAAGGTGAAGGTGCGCGCCAGCGGATATGCGTAGTAGTCCACGCCCATCACGGTATTGGCATTGGCACCGGTGCTGTTGACGTCGGGATTGTAGCCGAGGTAGTTGGACCAGGTGATCAGATTGCGACCCGAGAGGTAGAGGCGTGCGTTGTCCGCGCGCATCGAGCGGGCGAGCGACGCCGGCAACCGGTATCCCAACGCGAGTTCCTGCAAGCGTGCGAAGGATCCGTCTTCAACGAAACGCGTCGACAGAAAACGCGCGCCGCCGGTGGAGCCCATGCGCGGCTGATCGGTGATGTCGCCCGGCTTCTGCCAGCGCGCCAGCGTGGTGGTCAGCTTGTTGTCGCGCGAGTTACCACCATCGTCGGAGAAGATGCGCGCCATGTTGAGCACCTTGCTGCCTTGGCTGAACTGCAGAAAGCTGCGTACGTCGAAGCCCTTCCACTCGAAGGTGTTCGTGAAACCGCCGAAGTACTTGGGCTGTGGATTCCCACCGAACGCGAGGTCGGCCGTGACCGGGGCCGTGGTCTCGCTGCCGTCAGCCTTCTGGTAGAGCGCGTTGCCCGTGGCCGGATCGACACGCAGGAACTTGAAGACGTAGAACGTGCCGAGAGGCTGCCCCACCGCGGCCACTGACGTCACGCGTCCGCTGACGGTGGCCGTAATCGGCAATCCATCGTACAACTCCGTCACGCGGTTCTTGTTGAACGTGACATTGAAGTTGCTCGTCCACTCGAAGTCGCCCTTCTGGCGCGCTTTGATGTTGGTGGTCTGCAGGCTCAGATCGAAGCCGCGGTTGTTGATGGCGCCAACGTTGTCCCAAACGCTGCTGTAGCCGCTGGTGGCGGGCACGGGCAACTGCACGAGCAGGTTCGTGGTCGCGCGATCGTACCAGTCGGCGATCAGTGTCACCCGACCGTCGAACAAACCGATGTCGGTGCCGAGGTCCGTCTCGGTCGTCAGCTCCCACTTGAGATTCGGATTGCCAAGTTGCGAGTTGGCGAGCCCCGTGACGCCGGCATACGGTTGCGACGACGCCAACGTACGGCTGGCGAAGTCGCTGATGCCCTGGTTGCCGGTCGTGCCGTAGCTACCACGCAGCTTGATGCTCGCGTGACGTTGGAGCGCTGACGCAAAACCTTCGTCGCTGAGGGTCCACGCACCGGAGACGGCTTTGAAGACGCCGTAGCGGTTCTCGCTGCCGAAGCGCGAAGATCCGTCGGTGCGGATGCTGGCCGACAGGAGATACTTGTCACTCCGCGACCAGTTGGCGCGTGCAAAGTACGAGACGAGCGTATTTTCGGTGGCGCCACCGTCGAAGCTCGACACCGCCGCCGCATTGCGCACGAAGCGCTCGAAGCCGGTTGGAAAACCGGTGCCCGCGACGTAGTTGAAATCGGAGCTATTCCACTCGACACTGCTGCCCGCGGTCAGCGTGAGCTGCTGGCGGTCACTGCGGAGGGCATCGAGATTGGCAAAGCCTTCCATTACGTAGCGACGGGCGGACGTACGGCCGCTGGCGCCTTCGCCACCCACACTGCTGCTGGCCGCGCGATCGACCTTTGGCGAACGCCAGCGCAGCTCATCGACGCCATAGACGTCCGTGCCCGCGCGTCCGGTGATCGTGAGTCGATCGGTCGCTGTGTACCTCGCTTCGAGATTGCCCAGCGCACGGAGCGTCCGTGAGTTGAGCGAACTGAACTCGGCGTACGCGACCGGGTTGGAGTAGAGCAAATTCTGCGCGTTTCCACCAAAGCCGAACGACGTCCCACGAACGGGCGAGAACGGCTGAAGCGCGGTCGCGTTGGTAACGACGCCGTCGACGTTGAGGTCGCCCGGCACGCGATCGTTCGACTCGCGGGTCAGGCCGATCGAGCCAGTCACAAAAAGCTTGCTGGTGGCCTGCGCATCGAGGTTGAAACGCATCGCCTGACGCTGGTACCTCGAGCCGATCACGATGCCGTTCTGCAGGAAGTTCCCGCCGGAGAGAAACATCCGCAGCTTGTCCGTGCCGCCGCTGACACTGAGCTGCACATCGCTCATCGGCGCGCCGCGAAACACAGCACCTTGCCAATCGGTGTTGATACTGTCGGTACCGGCGGCAAAGAGCGGCGTCTGCCCCTGATTGGCCCGGCCTTCATTCATCAGCGTGACATATTGCGTCGCGTTCAGCAGATCGAGTGTCCGCTCGACCGTCTGCGAACCTGCGGAACTGTTGATGTTGAACCGGAACTTGTTGCCCGCAGCGCCACGCTTGGTGGTGATCAGCACGACCCCGTTCGATCCGCGTGAGCCGTAGATGGCAGCAGCGGCAGCATCTTTGAGAACGTCGATGGTCGCAACGTCGTCGGGATTGATCCCCGAAATCGGCGTCATGCGCTGACCGCTCGTGCTCGTGATCTGCTCGAATGTGCCTTGCAGCATGGGCACGCCGTCGATCACGTACAGCGGCTGGTTGCCGGCGTTGAGCGACGCGGGTCCACGCACGCGGACCGAGACGCCGGTGCCGGGCTCGCCGCTGTTCTGCATGACTTGCACGCCGGCAATGCGCCCCTGGAGCGCGTTGTCGATGCTGGCAACGTTCAATCGCGCGAACGCGGTGCTGTCCACCGACGCAATCGCGCTGCTGACGTTGGCGCGCTGGCTGCTGCCGTACCCGGTGGCAACGACGGTAGAAAGCACGGTCGCGACGGGGCGGAGCGCGAAGTCGGCCGTCGCGGTGCCCGCCGCGGCAACAGTGACCGCGCGCTGCTGGGCTGCGAAGCCAAGCCGCTGCGCACGCACCGTGACGGAGCCAACCGGCACGCCCGAAATGGAATAGGCACCGGCCTCGCCGGTGATCGCACCGCGAGGCGTGCCCGCGATCGTGATCTGCGCACCGGCCACGAGGCGGCCAGTCGTTGAGTCGGTGACGGTACCGCGAACGGTGCCGGTGGGTTGGGCGTGCACCGGCTGCGCGAGCGCGTGGGCGGCGAGCAGTGCAGTCGCGAGTGCGCTGGTCCATCGCGCGCAGGCGACTTGCCACCGTGAACGGGCGGCAGAAATCATGTAGTTCTCCGTGGGGCGGGAGGCGGTCGAACGCCGCAAGTTCGCGCGGTCGGTTCGGGCCGAGTGGGGTGGGGTAGCTTCTCGCCCCGCTGCGACGAGCGCAAGTATAATGGGACTATCCGAGCCTGCGAAGGACAACCCGGTCTTTATTGGTTACCGTCGAAAGCCGTCCCGCCGGTCCCGTCGGTGCGTCGGGCCTCTTCAGTAAACGCCCGTCGCAGAGGACGTCAGGATCCCGGCCGTGACCGAGAGCGTGTAGCTCCGCGCGGCGGGACCACTCCATGCGCCAAGGTGAAACGTCTGCCCGGGGGCGACGCTTTGCGTGACGACATTGGTAAGTGTCAACGGGGTCGCGCTGACGCAGAGCCGAGTGGATTCCGGCGTGATCTTCAGGAAATAGGCGCCGGATCCGGGGCCGAATACCATCGCCGACTGATCGGCCAGTACCCCAACGCCAGACTGCTCATCGACACCGATGGCCAATGGCAACGTGTTCGCGATGCGGTCCTGCTGAATTCGCGCCAGAAACGCCATCAGGCGACCCATGCGATCGCGGGTCCGGAAGTGCGAATCGGTCAGCACATTTCGCAGCAGCGGCACGTTGAACAGCGCGGTGGTGAGCGTGATGGATGCGTCGTACGGATTGGCCAGCGCGACAGTCGATGTCGTCGAAGCGTTGTCCGCCGAATACACGTACTCGCCGAGCACCGCGAGCCCTGCGCTGGTTCCGACAATGGGGAAGCCGGCCGCGATTCGCGCGTTGACCGCCGTGACCAGTGACGTTCCCTTCCAGAGGCTGACGTACTTGGACTGATCGCCGCCCGCGAGAAAGATCACCTCCGCCCTCTCGATAGCCCGCCGCACGTAGTCGCTGTTGGCGCCGGCGACGGTCGTGATCAGAATGCTCGTGACCGAGTTTGCCCCGAAGTCGAGCAAATAGCTGTTGTATCCGTCGCTCCCGCTCGCGCGCAGCACGACCACATCACCGAATTGGTTGGTGGCCCGAGCGCCACCGCGAGCCAGCAGCCACTTCATGCCGGCGTCAATGTCGGTGCCACCGCCGCCCAGATAGACGCCGCCGATGGGCGTGGTCGACACGTCCACCGTGCTGCCGCCAACCCAGGCGGCAAAACCCGGGTCGGGTGCGGTGGTCGGTGGGCCAGCGATGCCATCCGCCGTCCGGCCCTGCGCGCACGCGGCGCTGGCCCACAGGCCAGCAGCGGCCAGGAGGCGAAGAATCAGTTGGCGTGAACGGATCATTGGGCGTATTCCGGTGTGTGATAAGTGTCGCGCGTTCGCTGCTATGTGTTGCGCATGCGCAACGACTCACACGTGCGCCGCCAGCGACAGATGAGTGGTCCGATTGGACAAGTATATACTCAGAAACGACTTAATGAATACTCCGCGGCTCCTGACCCGACGGTACGCAACGTGCTGAACCTTTGGCAGCGACGCAAAAACTTCACTCCCTGTCGGAGCCCTCCCGCATGAAGAAGTCCCTCCAGTTCTTGTTGGCAGCCACCTTGCTGGCCGCCCCTGCCGTCGTTCAGGCACAATCGCAGTCCTTCCCAGTCCCCGCGAATGCCTTCATCGTGTTCGGCGGCCTGAACTGGGCGTGGGCGAGCCCGTGCAACGGCGGATGCAGCAACCCGATCCTTGGCGACGGCTGGCGTTATGCCACGTCGACCGAATGGGCAGCGCGTCCGGCCGTGACCGATTTCCTGTCCCCGACGGGCAACTTCGACAGTGGTAACGGCCTGATGGCGTGCGCGTCGCCGTGGTTCGATCCCATCTTCAACCACTGCGACTACGGCGACGCCGAGAATGGAAATCTCTCGTCCGGCCCGAACAACACCGTCAATTTCGACCCGAACAACGAGACGTGGCTGGTGCAGGAGACCATTCCTGAGCCGTCCACCGTCGCGCTTTTCGGCGTCGGCGCACTCGTGATGGGCGTAGTCGCCCGTCGCCGTCGGACTGTCTAACGCTCACAGCGTTGCGGAATCAAACCGGGGTGGAGGCGACATGCCTCCACCCCGGTTTTGCATTGTGCGCGGCAGTGCATGCGTGGTCGTCCAAAGCGTCGCAACCGCGGCGCACGCCCTCGCTCCACCATGAGTAACGTCAACGTGAAACGCTTCACTCTCGCTGCACTGGGCGCATCGGTGTTACTCGCATCGACTGAACTCGGCGCGCAAGGCTATCCGTTCAGCCAACGCGGGACCGTCACGCAGAAAATCGCGTTCACCGAACTCAAACTCGAGTACGGTAGACCAACGGCTCGCGGCCGCGCGTTGTTCGGCGCGCTCGTGCCGTGGGACAGCATCTGGCATCCAGGCGCGGATCTCGCAACCGAAATCTCGATCAGTCGCGACATCACACTTGAAGGACAGCCAGTCGCCAAAGGCACGTACACGGCGTGGCTCATTCCGCGAGCGCAGGGCGCCTGGACGGTCATCCTCAACCGAAAGACGAATATTCAGCATACGCCGTATCCGGGCGCTGCATTCGATGCGTTGCGCATTGACGTCTCGGCGGATGCGAACTCGCATGTCGAAACACTGACGTGGTTCTTCCCGGTGGTGCTTCGCGACGAGGGTGCACTCCGCATGCAGTGGGGCACCACAGGGTTTACACTGCGCATCAAAGCGGCGTACAAGCCCGAGCAGTAGCCCCGTATGAGCACCGTCCTCGTCACCGGCGGCTCGGGCTTCATCGCGAGCTACTGTATTGTCGAGCTGCTGCGACAGGAAGACACTCGCCGAAAGCGCAGCATGGGATTTCATGAAGCAGGAAGGCGGCGAACTCGAACTCGCCGTCGTCAGCCCCGTGGGAGTGGCCGACAGTGCAATTGTTCGCGCCGATGTGGGCGGTACGCTGATCGGCTGCACCAATCCCCTTTGGCGCTAGCTGCGGGTACAACGCGGCACTGACCGACGGCCTTCGTGCGATGATGTCTTTGGATGATGTCTCACCCGAATGACTCGCCGCGCAACTTCGCGATCCGCGCAGTAGTTTCGCGACATGACTGATCACGAGCGGTCCACAGGCGACACACAGCCATCGCTGTCTCGTCGAGATCTCCTCGCAGGCGCTGCGGGTCTCATTGGCGGTGCAGCGCTCGCCGGCTTGCCGCTCGCCGCTGATGGGCAGAGCCCCACGCCGCCCATCGCGATCCCGCAGAACGCGGTGCAGCCAACACCGCCAATGCGCCCGGTCGCGCCATTCGATGCGACCAAGAGGCTTGGCGCACCCACCGCGCAGGTGGGGTCGCGCTCCGAGTTCTATGCACCAACGCGCACACCGTTCGGCGACGCCGTTGGCAGCTCGCTCTCGCCGTTGCAGGATCTGACCGGTACCATCACGCCGGCGGATCTGCACTTCGAGCGACATCACGCCGGCATTCCGATGCTCGACCCGGATCGTCACACGTTGACCATCCATGGACTCGTCGATCATCCGCTGACGTTCACCGTCCACGACATCAAACGCTTTCCCCAGGTCACGCGCACACACTTCATCGAATGCTCTGGCAACGGTGCTGCTGGTTATCGCGACCCCAAGCCTGAATTGACGCCACAACGCGTCGCCGGCCTGTTGAGCACATCGGAATGGACGGGTGTTCCCCTCGCGACGCTGCTACGCGAAGCCGGCGTGCGCCCTGATGCGAAATGGATGCTCGCCGAAGGTGGTGACGCGTGCCTGATGGCGCGTTCAGTGCCGATTGCCAAAGCCCTCGACGATGCGCTCATCGTGTGGGCACAAAACGGTGAGCCACTGCGCCCGGCACAGGGATATCCGTTGCGACTGCTGCTCCCTGGCTGGGAAGGCAACGCCAACGTGAAGTGGATCCGTCGACTCGAACTTGGGCACCAACCGTGGATGACACGCTGGGAAACGTCCAAGTACACCGACCCGCTCCCCAACGGCACTGCTCGCATTTTCACATTCGAAATCGATGCGAAGTCGATTATCACGTCGCCGTGTGCCCCACAGTCGCTGGTCGAGAAAGGATGGCATTCAATCAACGGGCTCGCGTGGAGTGGACGCGGCAAAATCGCGCGTGTCGAAGTGAGTACTGATGCCGGCCGGAGCTGGCGCGATGCTGAACTGCTCACCACTCCCCAGCCAAAGGCGACTGTCCGCTTTCAGCACATGTGGCACTGGCAGGGCGATGAAGCTGTGCTGCTGAGTCGTGCAACGGACGACGCGGGCTTTGTGCAACCAACGCGCACGGCACTCATCGCCGAGCGTGGTATCGGCACCAGTTACCACTACAACCAGATTGTTGGATGCAAGGTCGCTCGCGATGGCGCCGTCACCTTTCACGGGGCGACGTGACTATGCGGCCGACCAAACGCATTGCTGTACTCGCGCTTCTCTGCGCCGCGGCGGCGTGCACGCGCGCCGACGAATCATCGGTGCCGCAGTACGGCATTGGAAAACCGGCGACTGATTCCGCCGTCGCCGCGATGAACTACGATATCAGCGGCGAAGGCGCCGAGCTCCCGGCTGGTCGCGGCACGGTCGCTGAAGGCACCGCGTTGTACGCGGCGCAGTGCGCCCAGTGTCACGGCAAGAACGGTGAAGGCGCGGGCCCCGGCCTGCCTGCACTCGTCGGACGCGACCCCAAAGGCGAACAGTTCCAATTCGCGAATGACCCGAAGCTGGTGCACACCATCGGCAACTACTGGCCCTACGCGACGACGCTGTTCGATTACATCAAGCGGGCGATGCCGCTCAACGCGCCGGGTTCACTCGCCGACAGCGAGGTGTACGCGCTGACGGCGTACCTGCTCGCGGCAAACGCCGTGATTCCGGATACGACATCGCTGGATGCAGCGACGTTGCGCGCCGTGCGCATGCCGTATCGCGATCGGTTTGTAGCGGATGATCGGAAGCCGGGCGCGCGGTAGGCGGCACTTCCTCTTCCGCTCCGATCCATTCTCACCTGACGGTGCGTCCTTAGAAGGCGGCCAGCCATTCCACGGTCAGCGCTCACCGCTCAGGCGCTGGCGGTCTCCGTGGTCAGAGCTCGTTTCGTCCGCGTGCCCGGAACGACCTTCCACGCCACTCCCAGCAAGGCCAGGAAGATCGTCAGGCTCAACGCAAAGGCCGGGACCCGTCCGATGGAAGCGACGAGCATGGTTAAAGGCTTGGGGTCAACCGTGCCCTGCAAATACCCGTTCAGGAAGAAGAACGAGGTCGTGAGCAGCCACGGCCACCCGGTTCGCC
>Ga0105044_10003580_pt1 | contig 21328 bp, 20 predicted proteins | sample MAT01_FD_78092 | JGI IMG/M metagenome (GOLD analysis project Ga0105044, IMG submission 78092) | Freshwater microbial communities from Lake Fryxell liftoff mats and glacier meltwater in Antarctica - MAT-01 | ecosystem: Environmental > Aquatic > Freshwater > Ice > Liftoff microbial mat | place...
ACGCGTGGAGTCATGATACACACGCACTGGCTGTATGGGGGTTGAAGTGGAGGATCCGGTCGGACCCGTAATCGGCACGCTCGCCCTCGCGGCGGTCGGCGGCTACCTGCTGGGGTCCCTTCCGTTCGGGGTGATCATCACCCGCGCGGCGGGTGCCGGCGACGTGCGCCAGATCGGCTCGGGCAACATCGGCGCGACCAATGTGCTTCGCACCGGTCGCAAGGACCTGGCGCTCGCGACCCTGCTGCTGGACGCGGGCAAGGGGGCGGCCGCCCTATTGATCGCGCGGCATTTGTTCGACAACGAGGCGGTAGCAGCCATCGCGGGCGGCGCCGCTTTTCTGGGCCATCTCTTCCCCGTGTGGCTGGGCTTCAAGGGCGGAAAGGGGGTGGCGACCTTCTTCGGTCTGTTGCTGGCCGCCTTCTGGCCGCTGGGCCTGCTGGCGGGCGCGACCTGGATTGCGGTCGCGGCCCTGTTCCGAATCTCGTCGCTGTCCGCCCTCGTCGCCTCGGCCGCCGCGCCGCTTTATGCCCTCGGGCTTCCGTTCCTTCTTGATCAAGCGATCCCCGCGCCCGTCACTGTTCTGGCGGCGGTGACCGCAGCCCTGATATGGATCCGGCACGTCGAGAACATCGACCGCCTGTTCAAGGGAGCCGAACCCCGGATCGGCGCGCCCAAGGGGTGACGTCGGCGGTGCCCCTGCCCGACGCCGAAAGGGTCGCCCGGCTGAGGCTGGCGCGCACCGACCGGGTGGGGCCCGTCACCTTCCGGCAACTGCTGCTTCGCTTCGGATCGGCGGAACGGGTGATTGAGGCCCTGCCTGATCTGATCCGGCGCGGCGGCGGCCACGGCTTCGCGCCCGAGCCGGTCGAGCGGATCGAAGCCGAACTGGCCGCGGGCGAGCGTATCGGCGCGCGCCTGATCGTGCTGGACGACCCCGACTACCCCGCCCTCCTCGCCGCGGTCGACCCGCCGCCACCCGTCCTGTGGACGCTGGGTGACGCCGGATTGATGAGCCGGCCATGCATCGCCGTCGTCGGTGCCCGCATCGCCTCCGCCGGCGGCCAGCGGATCGCGCGGGGACTGGCGCAGCAGCTGGGCGAAGCCGGACATGTCGTGGTCTCGGGACTGGCGCGCGGCATCGACAGCGCGGCCCACACCGGGGCCCTGCCGACCGGCACGGTGGCGGTGCTGGGCGGTGGTGTCGACGACGTCTATCCGCCCGACAACGCCGACCTCTATCTCCAGATCGCCGAACAGGGCTGCGTGGTCTCCGAAAGTCCCATTGGGGCGCGGGTCATGGCCAAGGACTTCCCCCGTCGCAACCGGATCATCTCCGGCCTGTCGCGCGGCGTCATCGTGGTTGAGGCCGAACTGCGGTCAGGATCGCTGATTACCGCCCGGCTGGCGGCCGAACAGGGGCGCGACGTCTTCGCCGTGCCGGGCTCACCTCTGGACCCCCGGTCGCGGGGACCGAACGAACTGCTGCGGCAGGGAGCGATACTCTGCGAGGGGCTGGAGGACGTGGAGCGGGCCTTCTCGACGCTCAGGACCCTGTGCGAGCCGCCCGTGGACCATCCCTTCGAGGGGGTGCCTGACGAGATCGAGGCGGCGGTGATAGAACAGGTCGCCGCCCTGCTGTCGCCCACGCCGACGCCGCGCGACGAACTGAGCCGGGCGCTGGGCTTGCCGATCGGCACGGTGGCGGCGGCCTTGCTCGAACTCAGTCTGGCGGGCAGGGCGACGCTGCTGCCAGGGGGTCTGGCCAGCCGGTGAAAGGGAGGCACCGTTGAGGAAAGAAGATTTCGAACGATTCTTGTGCGGCGACGGGCCAGCGATCGACACTGGCTCTATCGAGGATCATCTTGACGCCCTGGCTGCGGAATGGTGCACACCAGTCGTCGCCTTGGGTGTTTGCCTGGTCCGGATTAGAGAGTCCGCCCCCTTTTTACGTGACCTGATCGAGCGCGCCGCTGACGGTGAAGCGCTGACCGATGAAGACTCGCAACTGCTGTTTCGCGGTCAGTATATCCTCGGCGCGGCGCGGGACACTCTGGCGTTTCAACCGATGTGAAGACTGTTGCGAAGGTCGGGCGATGAACTAGACGACCTGCTCGGCGACAGTATCACCGAAGGCCTACCCCGGATCGTCGCCGGGATGTTTGACGGCGACACCGAGGCGCTCCTGAACATGATCGCCGATCACTCGGTAGATGAATATGTTCGCGACGCCCTGTTCGGCGCGGCCACATTCCTTGCCTGGGAGGGCCGGATTAAGCGAGACCGGCTGGCCGACTTCCTGGAGCATTTTCATCGCCAGCGCCTCGCGCCGGACAGAGACTTCGCCTGGGTGGGTTGGCAGCGAGCGGTCGCCCTGCTGGGTCTCAACCACTTGGCACCACAGGTCCACGAGGCGTTTCGGCACGGCCGTATATGCAAAACAATCATGTCTCGCAGCGACTTCGACGGGGATCTGGACGCCGCCCTGGGCGATCCCGCAAGTGTCAGCCGATTCAAAACGGCCCACCTGGGCTATATCGACGACGTGCTGGTCGAGCTTGAGTTTTTCGACCGGCCGTTCGAGGATCATGACACGCCCGATTGGTCGCGGACGCCCGGGTCTGACTCCATGACCGAGCCGATCATCCCTGCCGTGAACCCATGGCGCGGTGTCGGCCGCAACGATCCCTGCCCCTGCGGCACTGGCAAGAAGGCCAAGAAATGCTGTCTGGCGGGCTGAGTCCGCCGCCTCGATTCATCGCCTGTCAGCTCGCCGATTGACAGCGGCGCTTCCGCCAACCACGTTCCGCCCCCTTTCCGAGCCCGTTCAAGGCCCCCTCCCCGCATGAACCTCGTCATCGTCGAAAGCCCGGCCAAGGCCAAGACCATCAACAAATACCTCGGCCCGGACTTCACCGTCCTGGCGTCCTATGGGCACGTCCGCGACCTCCCGTCGAAGGACGGCTCGGTCCTGCCGGACGACGATTTCGCCATGTCCTGGGAGATCGATGCCAAGGCCTCCAAGCGTCTGAGCGAGATCGCCGAGGTCGCCAAACGGTCGGATCGCGTCATCCTCGCCACCGACCCCGACCGCGAGGGCGAGGCGATCAGCTGGCATGTGCTGGAGATTCTGACGAAGAAGAAGGTGCTGAAGGACACGCACGTAGAGCGCGTCACCTTCAACGCCATTACCAAGACCGCCGTCCTGACCGCCATGGCCGCTCCGCGCGAGCTGGATATGGAACTGGTCGAGGCCTATCTGGCCCGGCGCGCGCTGGACTATCTGGTCGGCTTCACCCTGTCGCCGGTGCTGTGGCGCAAGCTCCCGGGCGCGCGTTCGGCCGGGCGGGTCCAGTCGGTGGCGCTACGCATCGTCGTCGATCGCGAGATGGAGATCGAGCGGTTCAAGGCCCAGGAATACTGGTCGGTCGAGGCAGATATGGTCGCCGACAGTCCGCCCTTCACCACCCGCCTGGTCAAGCATGACGGCAAACGGGTGCAGCGGCTGGACATCGTCTCCGAAGCCATGGCGAGCGCGGCCCGCGACGCGATCAAGGCTGGCACCTTCACCATCCGCTCGGTCGAGAAGAAGCCGGTGAAGCGGGCTCCATCCCCGCCCTTCATGACCTCGACCCTGCAGCAGGAGGCCTCGCGCAAGCTGGGCTTCACGGCGCAACGAACCATGCAGGCGGCACAGAAGCTGTATGAGGGCGTCGACGATCAGGGGGGTCTGATCACCTATATGCGGACCGACGGTCTTTCGGTCAGCCCCGAAGGCATCGGCCAAGCGCGCGACGTCATCGGCGAGCGGTTCGGTCCGGCATATGTTCCAGAAACACCGCGCTATTACAAGACGAAAGCCAAGAACGCCCAGGAAGCGCACGAGGCCATCCGGCCGACCAACATGGCCCGCGCGCCGGAAACCCTGCGCCTCGACGGCGATCTGCAGCGGCTGTACGAACTGATCTGGAAGCGGACCATCGCCAGCCAGATGGAGTCGGCGCGTCTGGACCGCACAACGGTCGAGATCGAGGAGCCGAGCGGCCAGACCGCCCTTCGCGCGACTGGCCAGGTCGTGGCCTTCGACGGCTTCCTGGCGGTCTATGAGGAAGGCCGCGACGAGAAACCCAAGGACGGCGCCGAGGACGACGACGACACGACCCGGCTGCCCGTGCTGAAGGAAGGCGCGCTCGCCAAGGTTGAGGCGATCCGCACCGAGCAACATTTCACCGAACCGCCGCCGCGTTTCTCGGAAGCGACCCTTGTCAAGAAGCTGGAAGAGTTGGGGATCGGCCGTCCATCGACCTATGCCTCGATCCTGACCACCCTGCGCGACCGCGAATATGTGCGGATGGACAAGAACCGGTTCTACCCCGAGGACAAGGGCCGACTGGTCACGGCCTTCCTAGAGCAGTTCTTCGCCAAATGGGTCGAGTATGACTTCACCGCCGCGCTGGAAACGCGGCTGGACGAGGTGTCGGCGGGGAATTTGAACTGGAAGGTGCTGCTGCGCGAATTCTGGACCGACTTCCACGCGGCGACGCTGGGGGCCGGCGAACTCCGGACGCGCGAGATCCTCGACAAGCTGAACGATACCCTGGGTCCGCACGTCTTCCCGGACAAGGGCGACGGGGTCGATCCGCGCCTGTGCCCGCTCTGTCGGGAGGGACAACTGAGCCTGAAGACCAGCCGGAACGGGGCCTTCATCGGTTGCTCTCGCTATCCGGACTGCAAATACAGCCGGTCCGTCTCGTCGCCGGACGGTGACGACGCCGTTAACGGCGACCGCGACCTGGGCATCGATCCGGTGACTGGCCTGCCAGTGGCGCTGAAGATCGGCCGGTTCGGGCCCTATGTCGAAACCGCCGTCGCCGGCGAGGACAAGCCGAAGCGATCCTCCCTGCCCAAGGGCTGGTCACCGGCGTCCCTCAGCCTCGAGCAGGCGCTGCGCCTGCTGGCCTTGCCGCGCGAGGTCGGGGAGCATCCGGAAGACGGCAAGACGATCTCGGCCGGACTGGGTCGCTACGGACCGTTCATCCTGCACGCCGGGACCTATGCCAATGTCGCGGATATCGACGAGGTGTTCGAGATCGGGCTGAACCGCGCCGTGGTGCTGCTGGCGGAAAAACGGGCCGGTAAATTCGCCGGTCGGGGCGCGGCGACGGCACCGCTGAAGGATCTGGGGGCCCATCCCGAGACCGGCGAACCGGTGCATGTGATGGCCGGCCGCTTCGGGCCCTATGTGAAGTCGGGCAAGATCAACGCCACCCTGCCCAAGGGCACGGTGCCCGAAGACCTGACCATGGAAGCCGCCCTGCCCCTGCTCGCGGCGCGAGCGGCGGCGGGTCCGTCCAAGGGCAAGAAGGCGCCGGCGAAGAAGGTGGCTCCCAAAGCCGCCGCGAAGAAGCCAGTTGCAAAGAAGGTGACGGCGAAGAAGCCGGCGGCCAGGAAGGCAGTCAAACCGGCCGTCTGAGCCTCAGCGCTTCAGCAGCCGGTCGCGGGCGGCGTTCAGCCGCGCGGCGAGACCTTCGGTGCCGCCCTGGTCGGGGTGGGCCCGGCCCATCAGCCGGCGCCAGGCAGCGTTGATCGCCTCCGGCGTGGCTCCGGCAGGCACGCCGAGGATGGACCGCGCCTCGGCGTCGGACAGGCGATCCTCACGGAGCGGCGCGGTGCGCTGGCGCGAGGCGATGATCAACCAAAGGCCGGCCCCGGCGACGGCGGACGCCGCCAGCCACGCTCCGCGAAACGCCAACAGGGCCCCACCGGCCAGCAGCACGGCGCTGAACAGGGTGGCGGTCACCCGCCAATGGCCGCGGCCTGGGCCCTCGTCCTGACGGCCCAGCCGAACGAGGGCCCAGACGGCGATCGCCGCCAGCGCAAGCCAGATCAGGTTCACGCGGCGCGGCCGGGCGTCATGCCGCCGCGTTCAGCGGGGCGTCCAGGACGCCGCCCTCAAGCCCCAGCGCCAGCATCAGATTGCGAAGTTCCTGACGCGCCGCGACATGGGCCAACGACACGGCGACGGGACGGATTTCGTTTGAAAGGTCGGCGACCGTCAGACCGAAGGGGAAGAGTTCGCGATAGATGACCCGGTCGCGAAGGCCCGGTCCCATGCGGAAGCCGACCCGGCGCGCCAGTTTCAGCATCCGTTCTTCGAGTCGTTGACGGTTGCGGGCAGCGGCCACGGCCAGCCGGTTGGTCACCACGATCCAGTCGATGGCAGCGGCGCGGCCTTCGGTGATCGCGCGGTGTTTGCGCGCCTCCCAGACACTTTCGGAATAGATCGAGGGCTTGAGCAGATCGAGGGTGACCGGATCGACCTCGCCCAGAAGGTCGAAGTCGACGAAGCTGTCGTTCATCGGGGTGACGATCTGGTCGGCCATGCCGTGAGCCGCGCGGGACAAGGGGGTGTCGCCCCCGGGGGTATCAATCAGGATCACGTCAGCCCGGGCCTTGGCTTCGGCGAAAGCAGCCTCGAAGCGGGCCAGTTGGACCGACTCGTCGGCCTTCGCCAGCGCCTTGCCGTCGCCCATGTCGGGCTCGAACGGCATGGGCAGCACCTGGTTGTTGCCCGCGGTCCATGCCGCGCGGTTGGAGAAGAACCGCGCCATCGAACGCTGGCGCAGGTCCAGGTCGATGACCGCGACGCTTCGCCCGGCGTGCAGCAAGCCGCAGACGATGTGAATGGCCAGGGTGGACTTGCCCGCCCCGCCCTTTTCATTGCCGACGACGATGACCGTGGGCTCAGCCATTGGGGTCTCATAACTGCTGCGACCGCGCGACTCGGGCGCGGATCATGATCGACCAGAATCGCCTTCCATGTCTCGGTCGTCAACGGAGCAGTCTCAGAGACAATGGATCGGTCGTCAGGTGGCGCGCCGGCACCACGGATCGTCGATGCGCGCGGCGGCGCAGACGGCGGCGGCTCCGGCGGAGGGCGTGCGTACCTTCAGGCGCGTCAGGCGGCGACCACCGACCTCAACCGCTTCATAGACCGGCGAAAGCCCGTCCAGCGCCCATGCGGCTTCGCCCGCCTTGAGACGAGCCCAGGCGGCCCGGGCCGCGGCCTCGCTGGAATAGGCACCCAACTGGACCAGGCCACGATTGTCGCGAACCGGCACCGGACGGGAAGCAAGGGCCGGGCGTAGTCCGACCCGCACCGAAACCGGTTCAAGACGGCTGGACACTTCGTCGAGGACAGCCTTGGTCACCGCCGGAGCGGCGGTAGCGACCAGCCTTGGGGCCGCCCGATCGAGCACCCTGTTCATGTCGCCGTCACGGGCGTCCCACAGCGCATGGGGCTCCATGACCTCGACCCGGATCGCGGGGCGCAGGCCGGCCTGGGCGGCGGTCCGGGTTCCGGCCGAGGCCGTTGGTTTCCCGCCCTCCAGCGGAATGGCGGCGACGGTATTGGCCAGATTCTCGAACCGGTGGGGGTCGCTGTCGATCATGCCGCAGCTGCTCAAGGCAGCCGTCGCGATGCAGACCAACACTGGACGGATGATGAGGCTGGGCGTCATAAGCCGACACTGGCACGGCAACTTTTGCCGCCCGGTTCACAAGCACACTTAAGCCAAAAGGTTAATCCGTTCATCATGGCCCAGACCGATAGCCCTCCCGTCGCGCGGACCGTGGCGGCCTTGCGCGAGACGGTAGCCGGCTGGCGTCGGCAGGGTTTCACCGTCGGCTTCGTTCCGACCATGGGAGCGCTGCACGAGGGTCATCTGACCCTCGTGCGGGAGGCAGGACAGCGGGCGGACCGGATCGTTGCCAGCGTTTTCGTCAATCCGACCCAGTTCGCCGCCCACGAAGACCTTGGGACCTATCCAAGGCAGGAGGCGCGGGACGCCGAACTCCTGGCCGGCGCGGGCTGTCACCTGCTGTTCGCCCCGACGGTGGAGGCCATGTATCCCGACGGGTTCTCAACGTCCGTCGACGTCGGCGGGCCCTCGCAGGGGCTGGAGACAGACTTTCGTCCGCACTTCTTCGGCGGCGTGGCCGTGGTGGTGGCCAAGCTGCTGAATCAGGTCCAAGCCGACGTCGCCGTGTTCGGAGAAAAGGACTATCAGCAACTCCTGGTCGTTCGCCGGATGGCCCGCGACATCGACATCCCGACGGAGATCATCGGCGCACCGACCGAGCGCGACGGGCACGGGCTCGCCCTGTCGTCGCGCAACGCCTGCCTCTCAGAGCTCGAGCTGGCGACCGCGCGGCGGATGAACGGCGTGCTCGCCGAGGCCGGCGAGCTGGCCAAGGCGCGGCGTCCGCTGGCTGGGGTGGAACGCGATGCCCACGCCGCCCTGCTGAAGGCTGGATTTGACCGGATCGACTATGTCGCGGTTCGGCGCGCCGACGATCTGGTGGCCTTTCGCGACGGCATCGTGGATGCGCCCGCCCGCGTTCTGGCGGCGGCGTGGCTGGGCCGGACACGCCTGATCGACAATTTAGCGGTGACGGCCCCGACCTGAGGTCGTGCGTCAGGCCAGCTTCAGGTCCATCGCGCCGCCGATCCATTCGATCCGCGAGCGGTGCCGGGCCTCCGCCGACGCTTCGGCATTGCCCAAGGCGGTCTCGGCCTCGGCCAGCACGAAATAACTGTAGGGGTCGTTCGGCCAGTCCTCGATCAGCTCCAGCACCTTGGCCCGCGCGGCGGCGGCTTCGCCGTTCAGCAGGAGGGCGGCAGCGAGGCTACGCCGGGTCGGATACCAGATGATCGGCGGATCGCCGCCCTCTTCGCCCTGACCCTGGATCGCGGCGGCGCGGGTGAACGCGGTCACCGCAGCGGCGGCGTCTCCCTCGAGCATGGCCGCCCGGCCTTCGAGAATGCGCTGGGACAGTTCGGTGAACTCCCGGCGTTCCTTCGCCATTGGACCGGAGGCAAAGGCCGGTGCCGCACGAACCGTCGCGATCGCTACGGCTTCGGCCCGAACGGCCGCGCCATCACCGGCGCGCGCTGCCGCCTCGCCCCGGGCATAGTGCCAGCTGACGCGAAGCATGGGGTGGGTCGCCGCTGGCTCCTTCAGCGCGGCGATCTGAGCCGGCGAGCCGAATCGCCCGTAGAGGGCGTAGGCATTGTTGGCGACCAGCTGGCGCCAGACATTGGCGACCGGAATGTCCGGATAGGTCGCCAGATACCAGTCGGCAAGCTTAAGCCCCTCCTCCCCGCCACCGGCCATCAGGGCACCGCCCATGCCGAAATGCAGGTTGTGGCCGTGCAGGGGCATGCCGGGCACGCCGCCCGGCGGGCGCGCCAGACCGTCGTAACGCCGATCCAGCGCCACGGCGTTGACGTTGGACATCATGGCGTCCCGATAGCGCCCGACACGATAGAAGGTGTGCGACGGCATATGCACCAGATGGCTGGCACCCGGGGCCAGCAGGGCCAGACGCTCGCCATAGGGGATGGCCTTTTGCGGATCGTCGGACCATTCGGTCAGATGGATATATAGGTGGATCGCGGCCGGGTCGTCGGGTGCGGCGGCCAGCGCCTGTTCCAAAATCGCCATGGCGCGTGTGACGCCCGGATCCTTGGCCTTGCCCTCGTCGTCCCACCATTCGTCGGTCTTCAACATCCAGGCGTCGGCGGTGATGGCGGCGACGGTGACATCTGTCGGATTGGTCCGGGCGATCCGGTCCATGGCCGTGGCGAACCGCCGGTCACGGGTGCCCTTCAATCCCGAGTAGCGCTGAACGAGCGCGTCGATCATCTGCCGCTGCATCGGCGTCGCGCGGCGGGCCAGCCGACGGGAATCCCGCGCCGCCCTGAGCGCGGTCGACTGGCTCTCGGCATCGTTGCCGCCGCCGTTCAAATTGGGTCCAAGCGCCCAGGCCTCGCCCCAGGCGCACATTCCGCAGGTCGGATCGAGCAGACGCGCCTTGCGGAAGGCGCGCACCGATTCCTTGTGCTCGAAGGCCCAGCGCAGCCGGAGGCCATGATTGAACCAGGCCTGGGCCTCGGGATTGGCGGTGTCGATGACGAAGCCGCCGGTGCCGAACCCCTCGACCATGACCATGTCGGCGACCGGCGTCCCCGAATTGGCCGAAACGGCGGGACCGCAAACCTGCGGTCGTTCGATCAGATCGCGTGCGGCCCGGTCGACCGTCGCGTCAGCCACAGCGATCGGGGCGAGGAAAACCGTACCGGCCGCGACGCCGGCCATCAGGATGGTGCGCACTGATCGTGTCTCCCCGTGTTCATCGCCACCTTGTCCCGAAAGGCGGCGCGCGCCAAGGGGCCGTCATCCGCAGCGGACCTGTTCGACAATACCGGTCTGCTCGTTGAAAAAGATGTTCAGGCGGTGGGGCGAATAGTCCTGTGTCACCGGGCAGGTGGTGCAGGTCACGCGGCGGTTCACCACGTCCACCGGGACGGGAATTTCGGTCTTCGACCGGCCGACCAGCCACTGGAGTCCCCCTGCGCGACAGACATCTGTGGTGTCGCCTTGCGGATTGCGGGTTCCGACCGGCTGGCTCATCTGGGCACGCTCGACCGTCAGCGGTGCCGAGGCGTCGGAGGCCGGGGTCGAGCAGGCGGCGAGCGCCACAAAGGCGATCAGGCCGCCTTTTCCCAGCGTCCCTCGGGCGATTGCTTCCAGTAGGCGAGATTGGCCCCGCCGTCCTTCAACGCCTTCCACCGGACCCGCGCCCCGGTCAGGGACGGCTCGTCCCGACCATCGAAGAGAATGAAGCATCGGTCGTAGCCCTCCGTGTCGCCAAGCTCTGCGCTGTCGACGATGAATAGCGCCTGAGCGCCGGTCGGGTTCTCCATGGAGTCCGTCAGCAGGATCGGCTGCCGCGCCGCCTCCGGTTCGGACGCCCGCCCGTGGGCGAGGAAACTGTCGTCGCGATAGGTCCACAGACATTCGTCGAGGTCATCGAGCAGACGCGGGTCTGCGGCGCGGACGACAGCCCGCCACCCCCGCTCGCGGGTCTTCTCCAGCAGGCCCGGCAGGACCTGGACCAGAGAGGATCGCTCGAGGTGGTAGAACCAGATTTCCGGCCCTGCATCAGACAAGTGGCCCGTCCCTCCGCGATCAGCCTTCGTAGGAATCCTGAACCATCCGGTCCATCGTCCGGACGCCCCAGCCCACGGCACCGTCGGGCACGGTGGGGCTGCGGCTGTCCTTGACCCAGGCGGTGGGGGCAATGTCGATGTGCGCCCAGGGCGTACCGTTGGTGAAGCGCTGCAGGAACAGGGCGGCAGTGATCGAGCCGCCGGCGCGACCATTGCCGGTGTTCTTCACATCGGCGATCGGCGTGTCGATGTGGCGCTCGTAGAAGCTCGGGATCGGCATCCGCCAAGCGTTCTCGCCAACCTTGGGTCCGGCGGCGAGGAAGTTGTTCGCCAGTTCGTCGGAGTTCGAGAATACCCCCGCGTACTCCAGACCCAGAGCCACGATCATGGCTCCGGTCAGGGTCGCGAGGTCCAGCATGAATTTCGGCTTGAACCGCTCCTGGGTGTACCAGAGGCAGTCGGCCAGCACGAGCCGGCCCTCGGCGTCGGTGTTCAGCACCTCGACCGACTGGCCGGACAGGGACATGACCACATCGCCCGGGCGCTGGGCGGCCCCGTCGGGCATGTTCTCGACCAGACCGAGGACACCGACCGCGTTGACCCGGGCCTTGCGGCCCGCCAGCGCGTGCATCAGGCCGGCCACCGCAGCGGCACCGCCCATGTCCCACTTCATGTCTTCCATGCCGTCGGCCGGCTTGATGGAGATGCCGCCGGTGTCGAAGCAGACGCCCTTGCCGACGAAGGCGATGGGCTGGTCGCCCTTCTTGCCGCCGTTCCACTTCATGATCGCGACCTGGCTGTCCCGGACGCTGCCCATGCCGACGGCCAGCAGGGTCCGGAAGCCGAGCTTTTCCAGTTCCTTTTCGCCGAGAATTTCGACTTCAAGGCCGAGCTTTTCCAGAGCCTTGACGCGTTTGGCGAACTCTTCGGGATAAAGGATGTTGGCGGGCTCGGCGACCAGATCGCGCGAAAACTCCACGGCGTCGGCGACCGGCGACAGCTTGTCGTAGGCCGCCGACGCCGCCTTGGGATCGGCGGCGACGACGCGGATCGTCTCGATCGACGGCGTCTTCTCGGGCTTCAACGTGGTGCGGTATTTCAGGAAGCGGTAGCTGGCCAGACGCGCGGCGAAGGCGGCCCGGGCCGCCTGTCCCGCGGACAGATGCTGGCCGTCGATGGTCAGCGACTTCGCTCCAGACAGTTTGACGGCGTGATAGGCGGCACCGGCGGCGGCCTCCAGCGCCAGATCGTCGAACGCGTCGGCGGCGCCCGCGCCGGTCAGCACGACCACGCCCGCGTCGACCCCGGCCGGGGCGGCCACGATCAGGGTACTGTTCGACCCGCCGGTGAAGCGGCTGGAGGTCATCGCCTTGGTCAGGGCACCGGAAGCCGCGATGTCCAGTTGGCTGCCGAACCCGCTGAAGACGCGCCCCTCGTGAACCAGAACGGCCAGAACGTCGGAGGCACCTGCGGACGAGACGAATACGATCTTCATTTACGGCTCCCGCCGGACGGTTAAGCCCCGGCTTTGTGGACATGGGATTGATTCGCGCGGTTTCACCGGCGTATCGGGGTGTGTATTAGATGCGCTCCCTCGCCGCCGCCTGCAACGGGCGTTTTTCTGCCGCTTATGACGCTGATCCAAGGCTATCTTTTCCGGCAGATCGGCCGCCCCGTCGCAGGCGCGTGCGCCGCGCTGGCCGGAATCGGCATTCTGAGCCAGAGCCTGGATCAGCTGGAAGTCATCGTCGAGCGCGGCCAGAGCGTCTGGCTCATGGTCAAGCTGACGCTGCTGGCGGTGCCGCAACTGCTCGCTGTGATAATTCCCATCGGACTGTTCGTCGGTGGACTTATCGCGCTGACGCGCTTGCAGCGGGAGCAGGAGCTGACGGCGGTGTTCGCGTCGGGCGTGACGCGCTGGGCGGCGATTCGGCCCGCCGTCTGGCTGGCGGTCATCGCCACACTGCTGACCCTGTCGATCACCACAGTCGTGCAGCCGTGGTCGCAGCGTCAGGCGCGGCTCGAGACTTTCGCCATCCGCACCGACCTGGCCGCCGTCCTCGTCGAGGAGGGCCGCTTCGTCCAGGGTCCCGACGGACTGACCGTCTATGTGCAGCAGATCGAGCAGAATGGCCTGCTGAAAAACCTGTTCGTCTATCTGGAGCACGGCGACAAGATCACCACTTGGGACGCCGCCGAGGCGCGCTTCGGGCGGGTCGACGGCCAGCCCCTGCTGACCCTCATCAAAGGCTCGAGGCAAAGCTACTCGTCACAGGGCGTGCTGGAATACTTTTCCTTTGACCGCACGGTGGTCGACCTCTCGCCCTACACCGACATGACAAAACAGATTACATACAAGACCCAGGACCTTTATCTTCCACAACTTTTCGATCCATCGCCGCAGGACCTCGATCGGGTTGGCTCGCGCGGCGAACTGGCGGCCGAAGGACATTCGCGCCTGTCCGCGCCCCTCTACGCTCTCACAGCCATGGCCATGGCGCTGGCCGCCATTATGGGCGGACCGTTCAGCCGGACCGGGTATGGATTGCGGATCGCCAAGGCGGCCGCGACCTTCCTCGTGTTGCGGCTGGTCGGTTATTCCGTGGTCGCCGCGAGCGCATGGAACGGCTGGCTCAACGTCTTTCAGTATCTGCTGCCAATCATCGCGGCGGCTGTCGCGCTCCGCCTGTTGTTCCGGGCCCTGAAACCCCGCCGGCGTCGGGCCTTGCCCGGTGTCGACAGGCTGAAGGCGAGGTTCGCGTGAGCCGGACCTCCCTGCCCGTCCGTTGGCTCAGGCTGGGGCGCATCGAACGCTATGTGCTGGTCCAGCAAGGACGCGCCCTGGCGGTCGCCCTGGGCGTCATCGCTGCCCTGATCATGCTGATCGACTTCGTCGAGATTTCGCGCGGCCTGGGGTCCGACGTCGATCTGTCGGGCATGCGCATCCTCGGGCTGATGCTGCTGAAGTCGCCGCAGGTGATCATCCAACTGCTGCCCTTTGTTTTCCTGTTCGGTACGCTGTCGGCGTTCGTTGGCCTGAACCGGCGTAGCGAACTGATCGCCATGCGGGCGGCGGGCGTTTCGGCCTGGCGGTTCGTGCTGCCCGCGGCCGGTGCGGCCCTGATGCTCGGCGTGGTGACGGTGATCGCCCTGGGACCGCTGGCGGCCTCGGCGGATGGCCTTTTCCAGCGTGAGCGGACGCGCCTTTCGGGCTCGGTCGCTGGGGCCGAAAGCCAGGCCGTCTGGATCCGTGAAGGGGACGACACCCGACAAATGGTCATCCGCGCGGCGCGACAGGATCGGTCCAGCGCCCGCCTCGTGGGGGTGACCTTCTTCATCTACACCAATGATGGCAACGGCCTGCGCAGCTTCTCGGAACGGATCGATGCCGCCTCTGCCTCGCTCGCGGCCGGTCGCTGGCGGCTGGTGGATGCCGTCGGGGCCCAGATCGGCCAGCGCGCCGTGCGCTACGCCACCCTTGACCTGCCATCCAGCCTCGCCGACGAGGAAGCCTTCGAGCGGTTCGCCCGGCCACAGGCGACGCCGTTCTGGTCGCTACCGGCCCAGATCGAGCGGGTCGAGGCCGCCGGCTTCTCGACCACCGCCTATCGCCTCAGATTGCAGCAACTGCTGGCCACGCCGCTGATGTTCGGGGCTATGTCGATTCTCGCCGCGGCCTTCTCATTGAGGCTGATGCGGCTGGGCGATCTGGCCCGCATGAGCGCCTCGGCCGTCGTGCTCGGTTTCGGCTTCTTCTTCGTCAACCAGGCCGCGTCGGCGTTCGGATCCGCCGAGGTGATCCCGCCCTGGCTGGCCGCTTGGCTCCCACCCTTGCTGACAGCGCTCGCCGCCTTCACCTTGCTGTTCTATACCGAAGACGGCTAAGCGATCCGTCCGGCCGTTCCGTTCGCCTTCCAGAGTGACCTTGCATGCAGCGTGACCGCCGCGCGCCCGATAGGGGAGCCTTGCGTCTCCGGCTTCTCGCCGGTGCCGCCGCTATTGCGATGGCGTCCTTGGCGAGCGTGGCGCTGGCCCAGGAGGTGCCCGCTACCCCCGTACCTGCGGCTGTTCCGGGACCAGATGGGCTGACCCCCGACGCCGTCTATCTCGAGGCTGGCTCGGCCACGCGCGAAGGTGACCTGATCACAGCGACGGGTGAGACCGAACGGGTTCTGGCCCGGTTCCGGAACGGCACCTTGCGGGCGGGCCGGCTCTCCTACGACCTGGGTCTCGGGGGCGCGACCGCCGGCGACGAAGACGAGTTCACCGATCCCGAGGGCAATGTCGTCTTCGCCAGCTATCTGGAACTCGATTCCGACCTGAAGGCCGGCGTGGTAGTGGATTTCGCGACCCGCTTCCGCGGCGGCGCTCATCTGATGGCCGCAACGGCTGTGCGGCGCAGCGAAAACGTCAACGAACTGAACTACGCCCTCTTCACCCCCTGCCCGATCTGCGACGCGGAAGGGAAGCCAAAGGAACCCAGCATCGCCATCCAGGCGCAGAAGGTGGTTCAGGATGAAGAGCTGCGGGCGATCCTGTACCAGAATGCGGTCTTCCGGGTCGGCGGCGTACCCGTCTTCTATCTGCCATTCTTCGCGCATCCCGACCCGACCGTCGAGCGCGCCTCCGGCTTTCTGGTCCCGATCCCCAGCTATGACGAAGGACGGGGCATCAGCCTCGAGGTCCCGTATCTGCGGGTGATTTCGCCGTCTGAGGACTGGCTGATCAGTCCGCAGTTCAATTCCGACATCGCGCCGTTGCTGAACCTGCAGTGGCGCAGGCGCTTCGCCAACGGCATGATCGTGGCCCGTGCCGGCTATACCTATGAGGAGAATTTCGGCGATTTCGACGGGCTTGATCCCGACAATCTGCCGGACATTCCGATCGACGCGGAACATCGCAGCTATCTGCTCGCATTCGGGCGATTCGATCCGACCGGACCCTGGCGCGGCGGCTTCACGGCGGAGCGTACCTCGGACAAGACCCTGTTTGATCGCTACGACGTCCGCGATCCCTACCAGGACAACGGCCTCTACTATGGCGATCAACGCCGCCTGATCAGCCAGATCTACGCCGAGCGCCAGACTGCGCGCTCCTATTTCTCCGTCGCCGCCTTCGATATCCAGAGTCTTCGTGTCGCGGTGGCCAACGACGATGCGCCCGGCCTGAACATCTTCGAGACGGACGAGGGCCTTCCGGTCGTCGCCCCCCTGGTCGAGGCGCGATGGGAGCCTTCCGGGCCCATTCTGGGCGGACGGCTGAGATTGCGCGGCTCGGCGGTTTCGCTGTTCCGCGATGCCTATGTCGGCGGCCCTGTCCTGCGGCCCGAGATCATCCCTGTCGGCTCTACGCTGGGTCTACCCGGCGTCGACAGCCGCCGCGTGTCCGGCCAGGCCGAATGGCGGCGCACGCTGATTTCGCTCAACGGAATGCGGTGGGAGCCGTTCGTCGACGTGCGCGCCGATCTCTATTCGGTCAGTGACCTGCCGCCGTTGACGGGTCTGCCGGAAGAGGCGATCACGCGCGGACGGGCGACAGCCGGCCTGGACCTCGGCTACCCCCTGATTCGCCGCGTCGGCCCACGTGCCGACCTGATCCTGGAGCCGATGGCTCAGCTGTCGATATCGACCGATCCCGATCTGGATACGCGCGTTCCCGTTGAAGACAGCCAGACTCTGGAGCTGGACGAAAGCTCGCTGTTCCGGATCGATCGGTTTCCCGGCTACGATCTGTATGAAGGCGGGGTCCGGGTCACCGCTGGCGTGCGCGCGACCCTGCGCTGGAATGAAGGCCGGCAAGCCAGCCTGTTTATAGGCCGCAGTTTCAGGGAGTCCGAAGAGCCCGCCTATCTGGTCCCGATTCCCGACGCGCCGACCCAATTGTACGATCCATCGGGGCTGGCCTCCGACACGTCGGACTGGGTGGTTCAGGGCAGTTTCTCCCCCTCCGACCGAATCCGTGGCTGGGGCCACGCAACTTTTGATTCATCAGGCGAAGTCCGTCGGGCCGAGGCGGCGGTCGACGGACGTTGGGGCCGGCGAAACCTGGCCACGGTCAGCTACATCGTCGATCGCTCGAATCCGCTCGATGGGCCGCTGAACCGGAACTATGAATTTGTGCAACTGGCGGCGCAGCAGTTCATCTATGGAAACTGGGGCGTGGCCGTCACCGGCATCGCCGACCTTGACCGCGACATCGTCACCCGGTCCGAGGTGGGACTGCTGTTCGACGACGATTGTTTCCGCTTCGAGGTCGGCTATCGGCGCGACAACACGCGCGTGCGGCCGACCGGGCCGTCTGAAGGCGTCTATATACGCCTAAACCTCGCCACTTTCGGCGGTACAGGGTATGGACGCACCGATCGGCGTTGACCGGCGCGCGACGCGGGGGCACGCGCCGCCGGACCGGGACGGTTCCCTGGACGGGCGTCGCTTGAGGAATCAGGACTGACATGGGTTTGAAGCGTTATTTGACGGGTGTGGCGTTCGCCGCCCTTTTGGCCGGTCCGGTCGCCGCGCAGACCGCGCCCCCGGTCGCGGCCGGGAACCTCAATCCGGCCGCAGAACAGGCACCGGCGGTGGCACCCGCTGCACCGGCGTTCCAGATGTCCGACGGCATACTGGCCACGGTCAACGACAGCGTCATCACAGGCTTCGACCTGCGCCAGCGCATGTTGTTGCTGATCGCCATGACCCAGGTCCAGCCGACCCCTGAAAACATCCCGGCGATCCAGCAACAGGCTTTGAACGCCCTGATCGACGAGCGGCTGCAGGTCCAGGAACTGGCCAAGTTCGAGGACCTGAAGGTCACGGACGAGACGGTCGACGCCGAAATCGCGGCCATGGCCCAGGAGGTGGGCACGACGCCGCAGAGCTACATCGACTTCCTCGCGCAAGGCGGCATTCGCCCCACCACGATCCGCGAACAGCTGCGCACCCAGATCGGCTGGAGCCAGCTGGTCGGCGGCCGGTTCCAGAGTCGGGCGCGCGTCAGCCGATCAGCGGTCGATTCGGCCATGCGCCAGATCGCAGAGGCCGCGACGAAAAAGCAGTATCTGATCGGCGAAATCTATCTCGAATCCGCCCGCGTCGGCGGCCAGCAGGCGGCGCTGAACGGGGCCAACCAGTTGGTGCAGCAGATGGTCCAGGGCGCGCCCTTCCAGGCCGTTGCCCAGCAGTTTTCGGCGGCTCCTTCGGCGACCCGGGGCGGCGACGCCGGCTGGGTGGTCGAAGGCACGGTTCAGCCGGCCGTCCAGCAGGCACTGGACCAGCTCGCGGCAGGCCAACTGTCCCGGCCCATTCCGGTCGATGGCGGTGTCTACATCATCTATATGCGCGACAAGCGCGACGGGGCCTCGGCCAGTCTGGTCCAGATCAGGCAGGTGATGATTGAAATGCCGGAGACGGCGACGGAGCCGGAGGTGCTGGCGGCGACGCAGCGGCTGGAGACCCTGCGACCGCAGCTGACCTGCGACACGATGCTGACGCGGGCGACGTCGGAGCAGGGTCTGCTGGGCGCCGACCTCGGCGAGGCCGATGTCCAGAACCTTGCCCCGCAGTTCCAGCAGGTGGCCCGCTCGGCCGAGGTCGGCTCGATCAGCACGCCGGTGCGCACCCCGCTGGGCGTCCACCTGCTCGGCGTCTGCGGGCGTCGCGTCGGCGGCAACGAAGCCCCGGACGCCCGTCAGGTCGAGGGCCAGCTGTTCCGCCAGAACCTCGCCACGCTGGACCGCCGCTACATGCGCGATCTGCGCGAGGACGCCCTGATCGAGATGAAGTAATGGCCGGGCCGGCCCCGCTGGCCCTGTCCATGGGCGAGCCGGCGGGCATCGGCCCGGAAATCATCGCCGGGGCCTGGAGCGCGCTGGCGGCCGAGGGACCGGCCTTCGTCGTCATCGGCGACGCCGCCCTGCTGCGGGCGCAGGGCAGGCCGGTGCAGACCGTCATGGCGGCGTCCGACGCCGTCACCGTGTTCCGCCACGCCATGCCGGTGCTGGATCAACCCCTGCCCGCCCCCGTCATCCCGGGCCACCCCGAGGCGGCCAATGCCGGCACCGTGGCCGACTGGATCGAGCAGGCGGTCAATCTGGCCCTGTCCGGCGAGGCCTCCGGCGTGGTCACCGCCCCGATCGCCAAGGCCCCGCTGTACGCCGCCGGGTTCCGCTTTCCCGGCCATACGGAATTCATCGCCGAACTGACCGCCGACGTGCCGTATTCCGGCACGCGGGGTCCGGTCATGATGCTGACGGCGAAGGACCTGCGCGCCTGTCTGGTGACCATCCATGCGCCGCTGGCCGAGGTGCCGGAACTGGTCACCCTCGAGCGGGTCTGCCGCACGGCCCGCGTGGTCCATGAGGCGATGCGGCGCGATTTCCGCATCGGCACGCCGCGGCTGGCGCTGGCCGCGCTGAACCCTCACGCGGGCGAGAGCGGTTCGATCGGCCTGGAGGAGATCGAGGTGCTGGCCCCGGCGGTCGCCGCGCTGCGCGCCGAGGGAATCACGATCACCGACCCCCGGCCCGCCGACACCCTGTTCCACGACGCCGCCCGGGCGACCTACGACGCCGTCCTGTGCCTGTATCACGACCAGGCCCTGATCCCGGTCAAGACGCTGGACTTCTGGGGCGGGGTCAACACCACCCTGGGCCTGCCGCTGATCCGCACCTCGCCCGATCACGGCACCGGGTTCGACATCGCCGGCCAGGGCGTGGCCCGCGCCGACAGCCTGATCGCCGCGATCCGGCTGGCGGGGTCGATGGCGGCGGCGCGCGCAGGTTAGTCCTCCCCCTGGGGGGGGAGGGGGACCATCCGATGGATGGTGGAGGGGGCCTATTCCTCCCCCACAGGGGGAGGGGGACCATCCGCAGGATGGTGGAGGGGGCCTGTCCCGACCCGCGCCCTCAATCCGTTCAGCACGCCATCGAGATTCCCCAGCACCTCCCGCACCGGTATGCGCAGCGTCGATATCCCCCGCTTCTCCAGCCAGATCGTCCGCCCGCGGTCCCGCGCGATACGGTCGGGCTCGCCATGGCTGGCGCCGTCAATCTCCACCGCCAGCCGGCAGGCATGACAATAGAAGTCGAGAATCCATGGCCCCACCGGGTGCTGGCGTCGGAAATGCACACCCAGCCTGCCTCGGCGAACAACCTGCCAGAGCATGACCTCGGGCAGGGTCATCTGCCGGCGCAACGATCTGGCGCGTTCGATGGTGAGGCCCGGGGCGTCCATTGACGCAACCTATAGCGGTATCGCGTTTGCGCAAGGCCGTTCAACCGGGGATGGGGATGGTCCCCCTCCACCATCCTTCGGATGGTCCCCCTCCCCCTGGGGGGGAGGAATGCGTATGAAGGGGGGGTGACCGACCTCCCCTCCCTGCGCGAATCTCTCGACGCCCACGGCCTGTTGGCGAAGAAGAGCTTCGGGCAGCATTTCCTGCTGGACCTGAACATCACCCGCAAGATCGTGCGGCTGGCCGGGCCGTTCGAGGGGCGGGCGGTGATCGAGGTCGGGCCGGGTCCCGGGGGGCTGACGCGGGCGCTGCTGGAGAGCGACGCGGGGCGGGTGGTGCTGGTCGAGAAGGACCCGCGTTTCCTGCCGCTGCTGGCCGATCTGGACGACGGTTCCGGGCGGCTGGTCGTGGTCGAGGCCGATGCGTTGGGGGTGCGCGAGGCCGAGCTGGTCGAGGGACCGGCGCACGTCGTCTCCAACCTGCCCTACAATGTCGGCACGCCGCTGCTGATCAAATGGCTGACCGGGCCGTGGACGCCGCACGCTCTGACCCTGATGTTCCAGAAGGAGGTGGCCGAGCGGATCACCGCCGCCCCCGGCGACGATGCCTATGGGCGTCTGGCGGTGATCAGCCAGGCGGTGTGCGAGGCCAAACTGGTGATGCACCTGCCCGCCGCCGCCTTCACCCCCCCGCCCAGGGTGGCCTCGGCCGTGGTCCATCTGGTGCCGCGCGCGGACCGGCCGGACCGGGACCTGTTGAAAACGCTGGAGCGCGTCACCGCCGCCGCCTTTGGCCAGCGACGCAAGATGTTGCGGTCCAGCCTCAAACAACTGGGCGGTGCCGGGCTGTGCGAGGCGGCCGGGATCAGCCCGGAAGAGCGGGCCGAAACCATCGACCTGGCCGGTTTCCTGCGTCTGGCCCGGGCCTCCGCCGGCCAGACCCAGACCCCGGCGCCGAGCGAGGCCGGGGTCAGTCTGGCGCGACGCAAGCGGGTGTAGACGCGGGGCGTCCGCAACCCCGGCGGCCACGGCACGTTCAATCGGTCCCCCCTGATCGGAGAGACCGGATGATACTTCCCAATGGTGC
>Ga0105044_10003584_pt1 | contig 21319 bp, 14 predicted proteins | sample MAT01_FD_78092 | JGI IMG/M metagenome (GOLD analysis project Ga0105044, IMG submission 78092) | Freshwater microbial communities from Lake Fryxell liftoff mats and glacier meltwater in Antarctica - MAT-01 | ecosystem: Environmental > Aquatic > Freshwater > Ice > Liftoff microbial mat | place...
CACAGCGCCAGCGCGCTGCCACGCGTCGCCAAGACTATCGTGTCCATCATGTACGGAGTCACCTGACTCCGTACACGAACCCTGCACGAACTCACCTGACTCCGTACACGGTTCACAGGTTGTCCAGGAAGCGGCGGTACTCGATCTGGAGCGCTTCCTCGGAGCGCACGCTGCGCGCGCCGGCTTTCATCTGCTCCAGCGCGGCGTCGAGCAGGCGTTTCGTCAGCTCGTGAGCCAGTTGAACCTCGCGCGGGTCGCTGCGTGCTCCGGCGTGCGCGTCGAGCGTCGACTCGCGGATCTCCTCGAAGCGTCGCCGCAAGTCGGCGATCACCGGCGTGAACGCCGAATACGTGCGCGATGTGAGGTACTTGTGGATCTCGGCCACCAGGATCGCCGTCGTGCCGTCGACGGCTTCGGAGCGGCCGCGCTCGTTCTCGCGCACGATGCGCTGCAGGTCGTCGAGGTCGTAAACGAGGATGTTCGGGCTGACTCGCGCGACGTCGGCCGCGACGGCGCGCGGCACGGAGAGGTCGAGCACGAGCAGCGGTTTGTCGCGGCGGCTCACCGCGCGCCGATCGAAGTGGCGCGCTTCGATCGGCGGCGAACCCGCCTCGACGCAGGCGACGACGAGATCGGCGCGCGCGATCCTCTCCGCCAAGACGTCGAGTCCGCACGCGTCGGCGCCCAGCGCGTGCGCGGCTTCGACCGCGCGCTCGGGCGTGCGGTTCGCCAGAGTCAGCTGGCCGATTTGGCGATCGCGCAGATGTTGCGCGACGAGCAGGCCCGTCTCGCCCGCGCCGACGACCAGCGCGCGCTCGTCCTCGAACGTGCCGAAGATGCGCGCAGCGAGGTCGACACCGATCTTCGCGACCGACAGCGATCCCTGACCGATCTGCGTCTCGGCGCGAACGCGCTTGCCGACGTGCAGCGCCTGCTGGAGCAATGGGCGGAGCACGGGTCCAAGAGTTCCGGCGCAGGCCGCGGCTTCGACGCCGCGCTTGATCTGCGCCAGCACTTCGCTTTCCCCGAGGACGACGCTGTCGAGGCCGCCCGCGACGCGGAACGCGTGGATGATCGCGGGCACGTCTTCGAAAGAGTACGTGGACGACGCTTCCAGGTTGCGAAAGAGTTGCGCGCGCGCCGCGCTCACTAGATCGCGTCCACGCGGACCGACGAGCAACACTTCGGTCCGGTTGCACGTCGAGAGGACGAAGCACTCCTCGACTCCTTCGAGAGCGCGCAGCGAACCGAGCGTCGCCGGCAGGTCCGCTACGCTCACGACGTAGCGCTCACGCAGCGCGATGGGCGCCGTGCGGTGCGAGATGCCGACCAGGATGACCGTGAGCCGCGCGTCCATGCTCAGGCGGCTCCGTGGAACGAGTGCGGGAGCATCACGAGAACCAACGAGAGCAACGCCGCTGCGAGGCCGAACGCCGCGGCCCACGAAGCGCGCCGCGCGCCGAGGCCGGGGATCTTCTGCGAGAACGCGACGACTCCGAAGTGCGCCCACAGCGCGAGCGACAGCAAGACCTCCGGGTGGCGGTACGTGAACCTGGGCGAGCTCTCGGCGTGCGCGAGTCCGATGCCGACGTTCAGGCCGACCGTGAGTCCCAGGAATCCGAGCAGCGCCGCGCGGCGCGTCATCTTCGCCAACGTGTCGAGGTTCGGCAGGCGCTCGAGGAACGGACTGAAGCGCCGCGCCCGGATCGAACGGAACAGCGTGAGCCACAGCACACCGTGAAGGCCGGACAGGAAGAGCGCGGCCAGCGCGACGCAGCTCGTCGCGACGTGCGTGATCTGCAGCGGACCCATGCCGCCCGCGCGCGGCAACGGCGTGAGCGGCACGCTGGACGACGCGACGAGCTGCAACGCTCCGACGAGGCCCAGTACGAGACCGCCCGACCCGGTGTGCTCCGCGTTGCGGGCGACCAGCGCCCAGAGCGCGGCGGTGGCGAACGCGCTCGCGGAGACCGTCGTCCACAAGTCGGTGACCGGGAAGTGTCCCACCTTCACGGCGCGCACGACGAAGTCGAGCGCGTGCAGGCAGAGGGCGACGCGCAGAGCCCAGCGCGCGCGCTCGTCGCGTCCGAGCGCGAACGACGCAGCGGCGGCGGCGTAGACGAGCGGTAAGACGACGGCGAGTGCTTGCAACGCGTTCAAGTACTGGCCTCGCTGTCGCCGCGGACGAACCCCACTCGATCCCGGTTCCTTCCCTGCAGGACGTCTTCGGCCGCGGCGCACCCCGAAGTGAGGACCTGTTCGACCGCGACGCCGCCGACCCAAGCTCCCGCGACGTGGAGGCCGGGCGCGCGCTCGCGCAGCACGGCTTTGATGCGCGCGACGCGGTCCGCGTGTCCGGGCGCATGCCGCGGGATCACGTCGTTCCAGCGCTCGACATGCACGGCGATCGCGCGCGGAACCGGACAACCGATCGCGAGCGCGAGATCCGCCTCGGCTTGCCGCGCTAGTGCGGAATCGTCGAGTAGCGCGACGTCGGTGCCGCGGTAGAAGGCCGCCACGGAGCGAGCTCCGCGCGGCGCGCGTTGGGGGAAGAGGTTCGTGACGAAGATGGTACCCAGCGCGCGCGGCGCGGGGGACGCGCGGCCGTCCTCCGCGGGGGGGACGAGGTAGCCGAAACCCTCGGGGAACTGCGCCAGCGCGTCGGCCGCGAAGCCCAGCCCGATCAAGGTGACGCTGGCGTGCTGAAGCGCGCGCAACGCGACCAGCTCGTCCCGCGGCAACTCACGCGCGAGCAGTCGTGACGCGCTCGGCGCCGGTGTGGCCACGACCACGTCGTCGGCGACCTGACCTCGACCGTCGGCTGTGCGAACGAGCCAGCGCGTCCCGAAGCGCTCGATGCCCGTCACGGCGGTTCCGAGTCGCACGCGGTCGCCCAGGCGGCTCGCGAACGCGTCGACGAGCTCCTGCAGGCCGCCGGGAAACGAAACGAGCGCGCCGCGCGGTAGATCGGGGCCGGGCAGTGACGACTTCTTCGCGAACGCGCGCGCCAGGCCGCCGCGCAGGATGCCGCCGTGATCCGTCGCGAGAGCCCACAATCGCGGGAACGCGCTGCGCGCACCGAGCTCGTCGAGCTCCGCCGCGTGGATGCCGCGCACGAACGCGCCCGCGAACAGGCGCGAAGCCTCGCGACCGATGCGCTCGTCGAGAAACGCGCCGAAGCTGGGCTCGCGTTCGCCCTCGCGCGGCGGCAGGAACGAGCGCAACGGCTCGCTCAGCAAGCGTCTCTTGCCCGTCCACGAGAGGAGATCGGTGGTGATCAGTTCGGACGGCTTCGCGGGCAGCGCGCGCAGTTTTCCGCGGTGCCACAACCAACGGATCTTCGCCGCGGGGTCCGCGCGCTCGAGTCGCGGTGAGAGCCCGAGCTCGTCGACGACGCGACGGAACGCGGCCGAGCCGGCCAGGATCGTGTGTGCCGCGCGCTCGAAGCGGAAACCCTGCTGATCGACGGATCCGACGACGCCGCCGAGCGTGCGCGACGCCTCGAACAGTTGCGCATCCAATCCGTGCGTGGCCAGGCGGTGGGCCGCGGCGAGACCCGCGAGCCCGCCTCCGATCACGATCGTGCGGGTGCTCATGGACGGCGCAGGTTAGCAAGCGGGCGACGCGACCCGCGCGGTCAACCTTCGCCGCGCCGCGCCTCGGCAAATCGCGCCCGCAGCTCGACGTTCGCGCTGAAGATGTCGGCCATCATCGCGCGCTTGTGCGCGAACTGCTCCTCGTTGGCCGACAGACCTCGGACGACCTTGTGGAGCGACGCGACACCGTCCTCGATCGCACGCGATTGCAGTGCGCCATCGAGTGCGCGCTCGGACTGATGGAGGGCTTCGACGAGCTTCGCCACGCGGCGCTCGAGTCGGTCGATCGCCAGATCGCGCTCGTCGAGGATCCCGGGGCGGCGCATGCGCGCGATCTCCGCGATGTCCGCCGTGAGCCAGGCACGCTGGTCGGAAACCGAACGGCGCGCGGACTCGAACTCACTCGCGCCACGCAAGAGACCCAGCAATCCGGCTTGCACTCCGCCGACGAGATCGGTCAGGCCGCGTTCGTGCTCGGCGCGCGATTCGAGGGCCTTCTGCACCGCCTTTTGCAGCACTTCGCCGAGCTTGTCGCGCGGGACGAACCGAACGCGCCGCACGTTGCGCTCGGTGAGGTCCTTGGGCGTGTACGCATACCCGACCTCGCGAGCGGCCTCGAGCAGCGCGTCGTCCAGGTGTCGATCGTCTTCGTTCATCGCGAGGGCCGCTTTCTAGGACACGACGCGCGGTCGTCGGAGTCCATCGCCGAATCCTCAACGCGAGACGAAGTCCGCATGAAGGAATCCGCACGTGAGCGGGCGCCGCGGAGAGCGCAGGTTCCGTGAGTCGTTACGGTGCGCGGCGCGCGTCGGACCAGCCGACTCGGCGAACTCGAGCGAATCGACACGAGCGAGCGCGCAGAGTCCAATCCGGATCCCGAGCACGACCAGCAACGCGCCTTGCGCTTGTCGCTCGATCTTCACCGCGCGACCGCGGAGCCCGTCTGGTGCTCGACACGTTGCACGATGAGCTCGTCGGCGTCATGCGTGCGCTCCGCTCTACACGACGCGCGACTGGGCTGCGTGGGTGCTGACCGGCGAACCGGAATGAGCGTTGGATCGGCGAACGGGGCCGGTGTCGGCCCGTATTTCGACCCTGCGCGGGTATCGTGTCGTTCGGCGCGATTGCGCGCCGAGGCCAACGAAGAGACCCCGAGGACACGATCATGAGCACGACACCGCAAGACCCCTCGTTCTCCCGCCGAAGCTTGCTGATCGCGGGCTCCGCTGTTGCAATCGCGGGCAGTTCGCTCGGCTGCTCGACTTCGCGCGCGGCTGCGGCCGCTCCCGTCGGCGCGCTCGACGCGGCGCCGTTCGCGCTTCCGCCATTGCCTTGGAAGGAGGACGCGCTCGCGCCCGTGATCAGCGCGAATACGCTGTCCTTCCATTACGGCAAGCACCACAAGGCCTACGTCGACAACCTCAACAAGCTCGTGGAGGAGAAGAAGCAGTACGCCGGCAAGTCGCTCGAGGACATCGTGAAGGCCAGTGCGAAGGAGACCGCCGACTCGGCCGTGTTCAACAACGCGGCGCAGACGTGGAACCACACCTTCTACTGGAACAGCCTGAAGCCCGGCGCGGGCGCGCCGACGGGCAAGCTGCTCGAGCGCATCCAGGCGGACTTCGGCAATCTCGACGAGTGCAAGAAGCAGCTCGCCGAAGCGGCCAAAGGCCAGTTCGGCAGCGGTTGGGCCTGGCTCGTCGAAGACGGTGCGAAGCTCGCGGTCGTGAAGACCTCGAACGCCGGGAACCCGATCACCGACGGCAAGAAGCCCTTGCTCGTGATCGACGTGTGGGAGCACGCCTACTACCTCGATCACCAAAACAAGCGCGCGGACTACGTCGCGGGCGTGACGGACAAACTCCTCAACTGGGAGTTCGCCGCCAAGAACCTCGGCTGACCGAACCGCTCTGCACGGTGCCAACCGCTCTGCACGGTGCCAACAGCTCTGCACGGTGCCAACAGCTCTGCACGGTGCCAACAGCTCTGCACGGTGCCTGGCTAACTTCCCGCGCGCTCGCCCAGTTTCGGGACATCCACGCGCCTGCAGGGCAGCGGCGGTGCCAAGTTTGGGCGAGCGCGCGGGAAGTTAGCCAGGCACCGTGCAGGGCTGTTCGGTCAGATCTGCCAAGTGATCGCGACGCCGTTCGAGAGGTTGAACGTGCTGGGCGTGCAGAAGCTCGCGGCGTTGCGGTACCAGCATTGGTAGGTGCGCAGCGAGCCCGAGCTCGTCACGAGGCCGCGCACGGACACGGTCGGATCGCCCGCGGCCGGATACTGCGACGCGCCGGCTGCGTTGAGCTTCGTTCCGAGGCGCACGACGCTGCCGCCGGCGCAGCGCAGGCCGTCGCCGAACGCCGTCGCGACCTGTGTCGTGCCTTGGAAGTAGAGGGCCGACGAATTCGGCATGCCTGAGCCGGCCAGGACGAGCGTGTCGTTCGCGAGGCTCGCCGCGCCGGTCGCGTCGAGCAGTGCGCCCGAGGCGTTCAGCGAGTTGGCGCAGCCGCGCCCGCTCGCGCCGCTGTTGCCGCACGGACATGCGGTGCTCGATCCGTCGCCGAAGCAGAACGCGGTCTGGAACGACGGCGTCGTGCGGTAGGCGCGCACGTTCGTGCTGACGCCCGCGACGATCAGCGTTCCGTCGCGCCCGATCGCCGGCGCGCCGATGTTCACGTTCGCGACCGCGACGTTCCAGCGCGGGCTCAGGTCCGCGTTGAACGCCCAGAAGCGTCCGTTCGTGAAGCCGCCGTTCGACAGGAAGACGCGGCCGAGCGCGTCGACACCCATGCGCGGGGCCCAAGTGTCGTGGACGAGCACGCCCGTCGTGTTCAGCGTTCCTCCCGTGTTCGGATCCAGGCGATCGATCCCGTTGTTCGTGTTGAGCATGTAGACGCTGCCGTCCGGCCCGACGCCGAACTCGCTCGCGTAGCAGTAGCCCGCCGGCCGGTTCCACAAGTTCACGATCGCCAGCCCTGAGTCGCGGAACGCGTAGAAGAAGTCGACGCTCGCGTTGTTCTGCACGCGCGCCAGGTAGATGTCGCCGCTGGGCGCGACCATCGGCGTCGTCTGGATCGTGAAGCCCGCCATCGTCGGGCCCTGATACTGGAACGCACCGGTCGCGAGGTCGAAGCGCTTGATCGCGTGACCGCCGACCACCGCGTCGGCGACGTAGATCGCGCCGCCGTGGATCGCGCCGCCGCAGTCGCCGCTGACGGAACCCACGCGCGGCGTGCTCCACACGGTCGCGCCGGTCAGATGGTCGAAGCGCCAGATACGCGTGAAGGCCGCGACGATGGGATCGCCGTTCGGCGCGAAGACGACGCCGTCGTACGCGCCACCGTTCTGGTTCTCGACGCTTTGCCACAAGATGGCGCCGGTCGCCGCGTCGAGGCAGTAGAGCTTGGCCGACACGCTCGCGCCGTTGCCGCTGCGCGACGCGTAGACGCGTCCGTCCTTCACGCCCGCGACCCACGTCGTCCAGTCGCCAGGATTCGCGGGGATGTGCGCCGTCCACAGCTCGGCCCCCGTGTCGATGTCCTGGCAGACGATGGGCGATCCGATCGTCTCGGGCGGGAACGTCGTCTGGCGCACCATGAAGACGCGCGAGCCCTCGGTGACCGGTTGCCACGCGATGATCGAGGGGCGCGAGCCGACCCAGATCTGTGCCGCGCTCTCGGGACCGACCTCGGGCGTGAGCCCGTTGCGGCCGGCGTTGCCGCCGGAGTTGTTCCAGTCGCCAGCGAAGGCGGCGGGGGCGAGGACGAGGAGTGCGACGAAGAAGTTGTGCATGGTGGTCCGAGGCGTGAGTTGGCGCGAGCTCGACCCCAGAGTCTATGCGGGGAAGCGGATCATGGGGGATGCCCCTGGCCCCGATCCCCGCCCTGCCGAATCGTCCGGCATGTGCGGAGTCCACGGAATCCGCGACATCGATCGACGTTCGGCGGCATCCGGTAGGACGGACGCGATGAGCACGACCCCGCACGACCTCGACGCGCTGCTGGCCCAAGCGGGTTGGGCGAAGGCATTGGCGCACAGCCTCGTGCGGGACCCCGGCCGGGCGGAAGACCTCGTTCAGCGCGCGTGGCTCGCCGCGATGCGCCGCCCGCCCGCGGAAGGGACGCCTCCGCGGCGCTGGCTGGCGGCGGTGATGCGCAACCTTGTGCGCGGGGACGCGCGCGAGGTCGCGCGACGCGAGCAGCGCGAGCGCGCGGTCGCTCGACCGGAGCGCGCTGGCGGCGCCGACCAGGTCGACGACGCGGCTGCGCTGCAAGTCCGCCTGATCCACGCGGTGCGCGAGCTGCCCGAACCGAGCCGTTCGACCGTGTGGACGCGCTACTTCGATGGCCTTTCGCCGCGCGAGATCGCGAAGCGCGACGGCGTGCCCGTCCACACGGTGAAGACGCGGCTCGCGCGCGGGCTCGACATGTTGCGCAAGCGCTTCGATCGCGAGCACGGCGGCGATCGCAGTGCGTGGATCGCCGCGTTCCTGCCGCTCGCGGCGCCACCGTCGCTCACGGCCTCGACGATCGGAGTGATACTGATGGGCGCGAAGTGGAAGGCTGCGGCGGTCGTCGCGGTCGTGTTGTGCGGTGCGGTGACTTGGATGGCTGTCCCGAGCGACGAACCCGCCTCGTCTCACGCGGTCACAGCAGTCTCGCCCGAAGTGGCACCGGATCCCGAACACGGAGCCGACCGGCTCTCGAACGTCGAGATCGTGCCCGGACACGCAGCACGTGCGCCGGTCGCGGCGACTACTGCGCTTCCGGTGGAGATGGAGAGAAGCGACTCCGAGTCGCTGCTGCGCGGCCGCGTGCTCGATCTCGAGCGGCATCCCGTTCCGGGGCTCGAGGTCGGGACAGTGAAACGCACCCGCACGCCGACCGTCCTCAGCGCGGCCGACGGATCATTCGCAATCAATCGCGGTAACGTAGGTGTCGCGCTCGAGGCGACTGGGCGCGGATGGACCACGGTGTGGGCCGATCGACTTCCGCGCGCAGGCATCGATCGGCACGTCACGATCATCGTCGCGCGCTCGGGCAAGTTGAGCGGATCGGTGGTCGACCCGTTGGGTCGGCCCCTCGCCGGCGCATCCGTCGACGTGAACATAGACGACAGCGCGCAGCGAACCCTGGCCGACGTGATAGACGCGGACCCGCACCAGATCGGCTACTCGACGGTCAGCGATGCGGAAGGTCGTTTCGACCTCGGCGAAGTGCCTCTGGTCGACGGCACGATCCGCGCAAGCCTCGACGGGTGCGACGCGCGCGCCATTCCGATCCCCACGCGAGCGCGCGACGACATCGTGATCGCCTTCGACGCTCCGGCCTTCGACGACATCGTCGTTCGAGGCTCGGTGGGTAGCGCGCCGACCATGCGCATCTCCGGCGCATACGTGCGCGTCGGGGACGCCACGCAGCGGACGGCGAACGACGGGACCTTCTCTCTGTTGGTGCGCCCTTCGGACTTCCGCGCCGCCGATCCGATCGAGCTCGTCGCCGTTTCCGAGAACCAATTGCCGACGCGCGTAGCGTTCGCGTCGCCCGGTGACCTCCGGCATCGCGCCGCCAGCGAGACATTCGATCTCGTGCTCGGCAACGACCCTTTGCGCATCTCCGGCCGCGTCGTCGACACGGCGGGAGATCCACTGCCGAGCGCGCGCGTTCGCCTGGACGAGGAACCATTCGGCACCGTGACGGTCAAATCGACCGGGAAGCCCCCGCGGATGTATCAAACGGTGGAGGCCATTGCGCGCGGTGAGCCGAACTCCGGCGCCGAGCCTGGCAAAGACGACGATGTGTTCTCGATCGGCGGACTGCAGGAAGGCAAATATCGACTCGTCGTCAGATCCATCGATCCGCCCGCGGTGTGCGTGCTCGAACACGTCCAGGCGGGCACGAGCGATCTCGTCGTCGTGGTCGACACGGGCGGTCCCAAGCTGCGCGTCGCCGGTCGAGTGGTCGACAGCGCGGGCAAAGGGATCGTGGGCATGAGCGTCAACGCAGACCTCGATGTCGGTGCTGACGTCGGGCCGTTGACGTCGCGTAGCGTTTCCACGGACTCCACGGGCGCATTCGAGCTGACGAGACTGCGCGGCCGCGTCGCGCAGGTCTTCGCGGATCTCGGTCCGCGCCGGATCGGCGTCGACGTGAAGCCGGGCGATCCGCTGGACGACATCCGCATCGTCGTGCCGTTCGAGCGCGCCATCCAGGTCGACTTCACGTCGAAGCCGGGGTTCGCCACGGATTTCCTGGTCCGCAACGCGCGCGGAACCGTCGGGCTCAGCTCGTCGTGGACGATCGCGGCACAGACAGTCACGACGAAATCGGAACGGCTCGCGGCCTCCCTCCCGATCCTCGACGGTCGCTCGGACGTCGTGACCGTCGACGAGGACGAACTGACACTGGTCCTGCTCCGCCAAGGGCAAGAGGTCGCGCGCGTCCCGATCGTCTTCGCGAAGGAAGGCGTAACGATCATCCGGCCCTGACGCGGCTCGCCGGCAACTTCTCGAATACCGTGACATCGATCCGAACCCCGCGGCGTCGGGACGTCCGGACACGATGGACACGACTCCCCGAGACCTCGACGCGCTGCTGGCCCAAGCGGGTTGGGCCAAGGCGTTGGCGCGCAGCCTCGTGCGCGATCCCGACCGCGCGGACGACCTCGTCCAGCGCGCGTGGCTCGCCGCGTTGCGCAACCCGCCGCAGGACAGCACGCCGCCGCGTCGCTGGATCGCCACGGTCATGCGCAACTTCGCGCGCGACGATGCGCGTGACACGTCGCGGCGCGAAGAGCGCGAGCGGGACGTCGCGCGGGCCTAACGCGTGGACGGTCACGATCCGATCGAGGACGCGGCCTCGGCGCAAGCGCGCTTGCTCGCGGCCGTGCGCGAGCTGTCCGAGCCGTCGCGTTCGACCGTGTGGGCGCGCTACTACGAGGGTCTCGCGCCGCGCGAGATCGCCGCGCGCGACGGCGTGCGCGTCGAGACGGTGAAGACGCGGCTCGCGCGCGGGCTCGACGCGTTGCGCAACCACTTCGATCGCGAGCACGGCGGCGATCGTAGCGCGTGGATCGCGGCGTTCTTGCCGCTCGCCGCGGACCCGCACTTCGTCGCGCCGCTCGTTCCGCATCCGGTCGCGAGCGCGCCGCTCGTCACCACGACCCTCACGACGCTCGCCATGGACGCCAAGCTCAAGATCGCTGCGGTGCTCGCCCTCGTCGTGTGCGGATCGGGCGTGTGGATCGCGACGCGCGACGGGGCTGTCGCGCCGCGCGCGGAGGCTCTTGCGGCGGCTGTCGCGCCGGAGCTCGCGTCGCCGGACGAGCGCGTCGAGCCGCAGGCTCCGCTCGAGCCGGCTGGCGCGGCGCGCGCGGTGGTGGACGAGCCGCGCGCAGGGGAAGCTCTCGTGTCAGTCGCCGAGCTGTTCCACGACGGTGTCGTGCTCGATCTGGGTCGCAAACCCGTTGCAGGACTCGCGATCGTCAGCGGTTGGAACGGCGAAGCGATCCTCGTCGACGGCGAGGCGCTGGAATCGGATGCGCACGGACGCTTCCGTGTCGCCGGGGCCCACCGCGGTTACGTGACGGCCCGCGGCAACGGCTGGGTCACGGTCTTCGCGACGCAGGACGATTTGCCGGACGCGCGCGGTGAACTGTGCGTGGTCGTCGCGCACGGCCGCACCCTGTCCGGTTCCGTCGTCGACGCCGGCGGTGCACCGGTCGCCGGCGCGCTCGTCACGCACCACGTCAGCGAATCCGTTCGTCGCGAGCTCGGCGAGGTGCTGCGCGGACCGGTCGAGCTCGCGTTCGAAGCGCGCACCGACGCGCAGGGGCGCTTCACCCTTGCCGCCGCGCCCGATGCCGAGGCGCAGTTGGTCGCGAATGCAGAGAACCACAGAACGGGCTTGAAGACTCGGTCGATTCGCCCAACGCGTCCAGGATGCGCGACTCGCAAGCGCACTCCTCGCGGATCTCGCGCACGAGCGCCTCGAGCACCGTCTCGCCGGCCTCGATGCCGCCGCCGGGCAGGTAGAAGCCGTCGTCCTCGGACACGAGCGCCACGCGTCCGCGCACATCGAACGCGACGGCGTACACGCTCGGCCGCGGGCGGTACTCGCCGCCGGGGTTCCTTTCGCCGAATCGCAGCATGATGCTTCGATCCTACGAGAAACGCACGCCGATGCTCGCGACGAGTCCCCCGGATGCGTGGGTCGAGTCGAGCTCGCGACCGGATACGATCCGCGTCGAGGTAACGCTCATGACACCCGAAGAATTCCGCAAGTACGGGCACAGGATCGTCGACCGCATCGCCGACTACCGCGCCGGCATCGAAGTGCATCCGGTCGCTTCGCGCGCGGAGCCCGGCTCGATCAAGGCGCAGATGCCGAGCGAGCCGCCCGTCGAGCCCGAGAGCTTCGAGGACGTGCTGGCCGACGTCGAGCGGCTCGTGATGCCGAACCTCGCGCACTGGCAACATCCGCGGTTCTTCGGCTACTTCCCGTCGAACGGCGAGCTGTCGGCGGTGCTCGGCGACTACCTCTCGACGGGCCTTGGTGTCCTCGGCCTCGCGTGGCAATCGAGCCCGCCGCTGACGGAGATCGAGGAGGTCGCGACCGACTGGTTGCGGCAGATGAGTGGCCTTTCGAGCGCGTGGAGCGGCGTGATCCAGGACACGGCGTCCACGAGTTCGCTCGTGGCGCTCCTGTGCGCGCGCGAGAAATCGTCGAACTTCTCGCTCACGCGCGGCGGGCTGCAAAGCGAGCAGCGCGCCCTCGTCGTCTACACTTCGGAGCACGCGCACAGCTCGATCGACAAGGCCGCGCTCATGGCCGGTTTCGGCCGCGAAAACCTGCGCAAGATCCCGGTCGACGCGTCGTTCGCGCTGAAGGCCGACGTGCTCGAGGCCGCGATCCAGGCCGACCGCGAGGAAGGCCGGATCCCGTGCGCGATCGTGGCGACTACGGGCACCACGACGACGACTGCGATGGATCCCATCGAAGCTTGCGCGCGCATCGCGCGCGAGCACGGCCTGTGGCTGCACGTGGACGGCGCGATGGCCGGCTCGGCGATGATCCTGCCCGAGTGCCGCAACCTGTGGCGCGGCATCGAAGGCGCTGATTCGATCGTCGTGAACCCGCACAAGTGGTTGGGCGCGTCGTTCGATTGCTCGGTGTACTACGTGCGCGATCCAGATCACCTCGTGCGCGTGATGAGCACGAGTCCGAGCTACTTGAAGACCGCGGCCGACGGGAGCGTCAAGAACTACCGCGACTGGGGCATTCCGCTGGGGCGCAGGTTCCGCGCGCTGAAGCTCTGGTGCCTGATCCGCGAGCAAGGCGTGTCCGGCCTGCAGAAGCGGCTGCGTCGCGACATCGAGAACGCGCGCTGGCTCGAGGGCGAATTCCGCGCGTCGCCGGGCTGGAGCGTCGTCGCGCCGGTCGTGCTGCAGACCGTGTGCGTGCGCCATGAACCGGCGGGGATCAGCGGCGAATCGCTCGACACTCACACGCTGAGCTGGGTGGCGGCGGTGAATGCTTCGGGGACGGCTTACATCACGCCGGCCCTGCTCGAAGGCCGCTGGATGGCGCGCATTTCGATCGGCGCGATCCTCACGGAGCGCGAGCACGTGGCGCAGACCCTGGCGGCGATGCGCGAGGCGACTTCGCACTCGGGCTGAGCAGCGCCGCTCGGCGCGGGTCAGCCGTGGGTACTGGGCGCGATCGGCGTCTGATCGGCCTTCGTTTGCCGGCGGGTCGCATCGATGGCGGCATCGGCCTCGTCGTCGCTGCGGCCCATGCGCATGAGCGCGTGGTGCGCCAGCGCCAACGCCAGCTCGTGCTCGGCGACCAACGCCAACCCCACGCCGTGGCGCTCGAGGTAGGCACGCTCAGCCTCGCTGTGCGTGCGCGCCAGCGTCTCGATGCCAGGGTTCGCCGCGTGCGCCAACTCGATGATCGCTCGCGCCTGGTACGGATCGGGCACCGCGACGACCAGCATGCGCGCGCGCGAGACTTGTGCTTGCTGTAGCACGCCCGGTCGCGCGCCGTCGCCGAACAGGATCGAGATACCGCGCTCGCGCGCGCTCTCGACCAGCGCGTGGTCCTGCTCCAGGAGGACGTACGGAATCTCGATCTGCGCGAGCGTCGCCGCGATCACGCCTCCGACGCGGCCGGATCCGACGACGATCACGTGGTTCGACATCGGGCACTCGTGAGCACCGATCGGCTCGTCGACGATCTGCGCGACGTCCCGCTCGAGACGCGCGGCCAGTTTCGGTCGTGCGCGGATCCACCGGCCGATCCCCGGCGTCGACGCGAAGGCCAGTGGATTGAGTCCGATCGACACGAGCGCGCCGGCCACGATCAGGCTCTGACCTTCCGGAGGCAGCAATCCGAGAGACACGGCCAGCGCCGCGAGGATGAACGAGAACTCGCCGATCTGCGCCAGGCTGGCCGAGATCGTCAGCGCCGTCGACAGCGGATAGCGGAACGCGATGACGATGAGGAACGCCGCGATCGACTTACCGACCATGACGATCAGGACGATGGTCAAGAGCTCCAACGGCTTGTCGGCGAGGATCGACGGATCGAAGAGCATTCCGACCGACACGAAGAACAGGACCGAGAACGCGTCCTGTAGTGGCAGCGACTTGGTCGCGGCCTCGTGGCTCAGATCTGAGCCGTTCACGACCATGCCGGCGAAGAACGCGCCCAGTGCGAACGAGACGCCGAACAGGGCCGACGCGCCGAATGCGATCCCGAGCGCGATCGCGAGCACTGACAGGGTGAACAGTTCGCGCGATCCCGTGCGCGCGACGTGCTGGAGCAGCCACGGCACGACGCGGCTCCCGACGACGAGCATCAACGCGACGAACGCGGCGACCTTTCCCAGCGTGATGCCGATCGCCGTCCAGAGGCTGCCGCCCGCACTCGCTTCGCTGGCATCGGACGCGCCGCCGCCCAACGTGACCGCGAACGCGGGCAAGAGGACCAGGACGAGCACGGTGATGAGGTCCTCGACGACGAGCCACCCGACGGCGATGCGCCCGTCGACAGAGTCGAGGATCCCGCGGTCCTCGAGCGCGCGCAGCAGGACCACCGTGCTTGCGACGGACAAGCACAGACCGAAAACCAAGCCGGCGCCCCACGACCAGCCCCACCAGTGGCAGACCGCTGCGCCGAGCCCGGTAGCGACCGCGATCTGCACGAGCGCGCCGGGCAGCGCGATGCGACGAACGGCCAGCAAGTCGGCGACCGAGAAGTGGATGCCGACGCCGAACATCAGCAGGATGACGCCGATCTCCGCGAGCTGGTTCGCGAGGCCGATATCGGCGACGTAGCCGGGCGTGAACGGTCCGACGACAATCCCCGCGACGAGGTAACCGACCAGGGGCGGCAGTCGCAGGCGCACGGCCAGGAGGCCGAGCACGAACGCGAGGCCGAGGCCCGCCGCGATCGTGGCGATCAGAGCCGTTTCATGCGGCACGTCGACCTCGATTACCCACGCCGTGCCGGGCGCGATGCGAGCTCATGAGGTCCTGTGTGTGCACGGTGCGCATCGGCGACCGTGCAGGATGCGGTCGCGAGGGCGTCATGCAAGCTCGGATTGGATCGCACGCCGGCCCCGGTCAGCCACCCGCATCGCTGCGACGCCGGGCCGGCACGAAACGCAGCACGATGATCGCCACGACGACGGCGCCGATGCTGATCAACACGAGCTTCAGCGCGGAGGCGAAGGCCCGATCGACCGACTGATCGACGCGCGTGGCCGCGTCGTCGAGGTTCCGCTGCGCGACCGGCATGCTCGTCTCCAGCCGCTGGACCGCCGTGTCGAGCTCCTCGAGCACGCGCGTCGTCTGCACCGCGAGGGCGGTGTACTCGACCGGATCGAACGGCTTGCCCTGAGGCGAATCCCCCGTGTCGACGGCCGCGGTCTCCTCGTCCGACGGCGGATCGCGGAACGCCTCAGCCATCGACTCGACCGACTGGGCCAGCCGCGTTCCCGCATCGAGCGTTTTCTCCGTCGTCGTGAGCAGCGCCTGCGTGCTCGGCCCCGTCCGTTCGATGTCGGCGGCGATCCCCGTGCGCTGCGCCTCGACTTCCTTCGAAAGTTCCTGGATCAGAGCCTGCCCTTCGACGCGCAATTGCTCGGGCAGCGCCGCGATGGTCTCCGACGCGCTCTCGAGCGCGATCGACGTGCGTTCGATGCTCTGCAGCACCGTCTGCACATCGGCCTGTCGCGTGAGCTGCAGCGTGAGTAGTTCCGTGCGCCAGGCCAACGTGCGCGGCGCGCGCTGGGCCAGGTAGAGCGCACGCTCGCCCAGCTCACGCGTCCGCGCGATCTCGCGCGCCGCGGGCTCGATCGAATCCAGCGGGTCGAGCCCGAGTGCGCCGAAGAGCGTGACCGACTCCTCGGGGGCGAGGTCCTTCGGCACGAGGTCCTCGAAACGCGGCGGTCCCGCGCGCTGGAGTTCATCGGGATCCGTCGCCGCCTCATCCCAAGCGATCAGGACCTTGGCGATGGACTGGCTCAGCTCCTTGCTGAGCAGTCGGTTCGCGGTTTCGAGCCCTTCCTCCACCAGTGAGCTCCACACCGTGAGCATCGGCTCGTCGGCTTCACCGAACCGCTTGCTCCAGTAGAGTCTGTGGACGCGGCGTTCGTAGATGCACAGAGCGAGCAGGTCCATGAGCGCCGCGATCGGCCGCGATTGCGCCGCGGTCTGGAAGGCGCGATCCGCCGTGTTGAGTCTCCAGCTCAAACCGCGCTCGTCCGCTTCGAGCGTGTCGAGTCGGTTCGCGAAGATGCGCGTGGCGATGTCGATGCGCGTCACCATGCGGTCCGCGAAGCGCAAGCCCTCGTTGCGCACGATCTCGAGATCGATCGTCGACTTGCCGTCAGGACCGGGAGCCAACACGCCGAAGAGTCGACCGGGTGCTTCGGCGACGCTTTGAAAGATCGAGCACGAAGTCGTCACGAGGACGACCGCGCAAAGCGCCAATTTTCCATGCATTCGTGCCATGATATCCAGCGCGCGAGCCACTTCCGGGCTTGCTCGGCTCCCAGGGGAGCCCCCGCGCGCGAGTCCCGGTGCGAATGCGCACGCGCCCGGATCCTTGCAGCTTCTGTGCCCGACGTGCGCCGATCGTCGCGCGCATCACGCGACGGGCGCCGCCGGCGTGCGAGCGGTCACACGCCCCGCGCGCCTCGAGAGAGTCGGCTCTGCGCACGCGCGCGGGCCGTCCTCACTCCTTGCGCGAGCTCGCGCACGGTCGCAAGCCCTCAGACCGTTCGCGAGAACGTCCTCTGTCCGTCGCCGCCCTTCGCCTGGCGCGCGCGGTAGTACGTGTCGAAGGGCAGCGCGACGTTGCGCAGGAACAACTGTCCGAGCGCCGTCACGCGGATCGCGCTCGGCGTGACTTCGACCAGGCCGTCGGCCTCGAGAGGCGTTAGCTCGCTCAATTCGCGCTCGAAATGCTGGCCAAAATCGAGGCCGTGGCGCGCACCGACCGCGGCCGTGTCGAGCACGAGGTTGCACATCAGGCCCAAAATCACTTCGCGACGCAGACGATCCTCGGCCGACAGCGCGTGCCCGCGGTATGCGGCGAGACCGGTTTCGTCGGTCTTTTTCACGTACTCGGGCTCCTCGGGCAGGCTCTGGACGAACGAGCCGGCGACTTCGCCGATGGCCGACACGCCCAGGGAAACCATGTCGCCACCGCGACGCGTCGTGTAGCCCATGAAGTTGCGCTGCAGCTTGCCCTCGCCCTTGGCGCGCGCGAGCTCGTCGGTCGGCAGCGCGAAGTGGTCGAGTCCGATGTACGCGTATCCGGCCGCCTGGAACAGCTCGAGCGCGCGCAGGAAGATCGTGAGCTTGGCGTCGCTCGACGGCGCGGCGTCGAGGTCGAGCGCGCTCTGGTGCTTCTTCATCCAAGGCACGTGCGCGTAGTGGAACAGCGCGACGCGCTCGGGCCGGATGTCGAGCACGCGCTGCACTGTGCGCTCGAAGCCCGCGAGCGTCTGGTAGGGCAACCCGTAGATCAGGTCGATGTTCACCGAGTCGATGCCGAACTCGCGCGCAGCGTCGACGACCGCGCGCGTCTGCGCCTCGCTCTGCACGCGCTTGATCGCCTTCTGCACGTCGGCTTCGAAGTCCTGCACGCCCAGCGAAACACGGTTGAAGCCCGTCTCGGCCAGCCAGCGCACTTGGTCACGCGTCGTCACGCGCGGATCGACCTCGATCGCGATCTCGGCGTCGGCCGCGAAGTGGAACGTCTGCGCGACGAGGCGCTGCACGCGCTGCATCTGCGCGAGCGAGAGTTGCGTCGGCGTGCCGCCGCCCCAGTGGTACTGGCTGACGGCGCGGCCGCCGATGCCGCTCGCGGCGACCGACTCGATCTCGCGCTCGAGGGCGTCGAGGTAGCGGTCCATGCGCGGAGCGCTGCGCGACACGACGACGTTGCAGCCGCAGAAGAGGCACAGTTCGGCGCAGAAGGGCAGGTGCACGTAGAGCGACAGCGGCTCCGTCGACGAGGCCGCCGTCCGCAGCAATTCGGGATAGCGCGCCGGATCGAAGTCCTTCGACCAGTCGACGGCCGTCGGATAGCTCGTGTAGCGCGGCGCGGATGTCGCGTAGCGGCTCAGCAGCGCGCGGGCGGGTGACGGGGCGGTGGTCATGGGCGGAGAGGGCGGGAGCGGGCGCGAAGATAGCCCGCCAGCGTCCGCGGGACCGGATTCCTCGGCGTTCGTCGGGGTCCGACCGCGAGCGCAACCACGATCCGGACCCGGCCGAAACCCTGGACGATGGCGATGGCCGCCCTCTGGACGATACTGGAGGGCCCGCCGCGGCCCCCCGGACTCCCTCGTTTGAGCTTCTACAACCTCCACACCCACGACTTCGTGCGCGTCGCCGTCGGCGTGCCGCGCGTCCACCTGGCGGACCCGAGCGCGAATGCGGACGCGGCGATCCGGCTCTTGCGCGCGGCGGTCAAGCGCGGCGCGAGCGTATGCGTCCTGCCCGAGCTCGGGCTCACCGGGTACTCGTGCGAGGACCTGTTCCACCAAGCGGCGCTGCAACGCGCGGCGCTCGAGGCGCTCGAGCGCGTCGTGCGCGCCACCGCCGAAATGCAGGTGGTCGTCGCGGTCGGCCTGCCTTTCGCCGTCGACGGCGAACTCTACAACGTCGCCGCGATCGTGTGTCGCGGGCGCGTGCTCGGCCTCGTGCCGAAGACGTACCTGCCGAACTACCGCGAGTTCTACGAGCTGCGCCACTTCGCTCCGGCGACGCACGCGCGACGGCGCGAGGTCGAGCTGTTCGGCTGCACCGTGCCGTTCGGCGCGGACCAGGTGTTCGCGGTCGAGGGCCAGCCGAAGCTCGTGATCGGCGTCGAGCTGTGCGAGGACTTGTGGACGCCGCTGCCGCCGTCGTCGCTGGCGGCGCTGGCCGGCGCGACGCTGATCCTGAACCTCTCGGCCTCGAACGCGACCGTCGGCAAGTCGGACTACCGCCGTTCGCTCGTGCTGGGCCAGTCGGCGCGCTGTCTCGCGGCCTACGCCTACGCCGGCGCGGGCTACGGCGAATCGACGACGGACCTCGCCTGGGATGGACACGCGCTGATCGCGGAGAACGGCACGACGCTCGCGGAAGGCGAGCGTTTCCGCCGGGAAGAACAGCTCATTTGCGCCGACGTGGACCTCGGACGATTGGCGGCCGACCGCGAGCGCATGACGACGTTCGGAGCGACCGCGCGGCGCCACGCGGACGAGATCGCGCGCTATCGCCGCGTGTCCGTGCCGCTCGAGCTGGGCACCGAGGGTGAGCTCGCGCTCGAGCGCGTGTACGAGCGCTTCCCGTTCGTGCCCAGCGATCCGGTGACGCGCGCCGAGCGCTGTCGCGAGGTCTACCGCATCCAGGTGCAGGGTCTCGCGCGCCGTCTCGAGGCCGCGAAGTCCACGAAGGCCGTCATCGGTGTGTCCGGCGGACTCGATTCGACGCAGGCGCTGCTCATCGCGTGCCGCGCGGTGGACTCGCTGTCACTGCCGCGCAAGAACGTGATCGCCGTCACGATGCCGGGCTTCGCGACGAGCGACCGCACGCTCGATCAGGCGCAGCGTCTCATGAGCGCGTTCGGCGTCTCGGCCTCGACGATCGACATCCGTCCGAGCTGCAAGCAGATGCTCGCCGACATCGGGCACCCGTACGCGCGCGGCGAGCAGGTTTACGACACGACGTTCGAGAACGTGCAGGCCGGCGAGCGTACGAGCCACCTCTTCCGCCTCGCGAACCTGCACAACGCGCCGGTCGTCGGCACCGGCGACCTGTCCGAGCTCGCGCTGGGCTGGTGCACGTACGGCGTCGGGGACCAGATGGCGCACTACAACGTGAACTCGAGCGTGCCGAAGACGCTGATCCGCCACCTGATCCGCTTCGAGGCCGCGAGCGGCGAGCTGTCCACGGAAGCTTCACGCGCGCTGCTCGACGTGCTCGCTACCGAGATCAGCCCCGAGCTCGTGCCCGGCTCGAAGGACGGCCAGCCGACGCAGCGCACCGAGGAGGTCGTCGGCCCCTACGAGCTGCAGGACTTCCACCTCTACTACGTGAACCGCTTCGGCTACCGCCCGAGCAAGGTCGCCTTCCTGTGCTGGAACGCGTGGCGCAATGCCGCGCGCGGCACGTGGCCCGACGTGCCCGATGACGAGCGCCGCGCTTACGACCTGGGCGAGGTCCGCCGCTGGCTGCGCGTTTTCCTCGTGCGCTTCTTCGCCCAATCGCAGTTCAAGCGCAGCGCGATGCCCAACGGCCCCAAAGTCGGCTCCGGCGGCTCGCTCTCCCCACGCGGCGATTGGCGCGCACCAAGCGACGCCGACGCGACGACGTGGCTCGCCGAGCTCGACGCCCACGTGCCCGGCTGACGCAGCGCGAGCCGCTCGCTCCGGTGCCTGGCTCGACTTTCCTGGACGCGGATGCTGGGGATCGAACCCCTCCCAGCCCGGCGGCGCGTCCCATGTCGTTCCTCGCACTCCTGCTCGCGCTCGTCCCTTCGATGTCGCCCGACGCGCGCGTCGAGGAGCCGCGTCCGGAGGTCCCACGCCTCGTGACCGGCCTCGACGCCGCCGTGAAGAGGGACGGCAAGGAGGACGAGCAGGCGCTCGCGATCGTCGGCCGACTGGCCGACATGTACGAGAAGTGCCTGCCCGTCGAGCGCGAGCTCATCGTCAAGCAGATCGGCCGCGCCCTGCGAGACCCGCGGCAGCGCCCCGACAAGAAGAGCTTCGAGCATCGCTTGGCGATGGCGTCCGCGCAGGCGCTCGGATCGATGGGCGACGCAGGCGCGAAGGAACTCGCTCCGGCGCTCGCGCTCGAGCAGTTCCGCGTCGACGGCGCGCTGATCGAGGAGACCATCGCGCAGCTCGGGCGCACGCGCGCGAAGCTCGCGACGGAGCACCTGCTGGAGATGGCCGGCTTCCGCAGTGTCCACTTCGTGCGCGGAGCGGCGCGGGGAGCGCTCCACTGGGGCGAAGCGGATGGCGCGACGCGCAAAAAGATCTTCGAGGCCCTGCTCAAGCCCATGCAGGCCATGGCGGACGAGGCGCGTAGCGACGGCAGCGAAGCAGGCTACTCGGCCAAGCAGACCTTCGAGGGCGCACGCGACAGCGTGTACGAGGCGTTCGGAGTCCTCTCGGGCGGTGCCGAGGTGCGCGACATCGACGCGTGGCTCGCGTGGTGGAAC
>Ga0105044_10003587_pt1 | contig 21316 bp, 18 predicted proteins | sample MAT01_FD_78092 | JGI IMG/M metagenome (GOLD analysis project Ga0105044, IMG submission 78092) | Freshwater microbial communities from Lake Fryxell liftoff mats and glacier meltwater in Antarctica - MAT-01 | ecosystem: Environmental > Aquatic > Freshwater > Ice > Liftoff microbial mat | place...
ATCAGACGAGGTTCCCGTGATAAGCGCCCAGACCGATTCCGCCCTCATCGAACGCCTGCAGGCCGGCGACGACACCGCCGTGGCCGAGCTGGCTCGCAACTACGGCGCCAAGATGTACCAACTGGCGCTGCGCTACACCCGCAATAAGGAAGACGCGGAAGAAGTGGTGCAAGACGTATTGCTGAAGGTGCGCGACAAGATCGACGCCTTCCGCGGCGACGCCGCGTTGTCGTCCTGGATCTACCGCATCACCTTCAACACCGCGATGTCGCGCCTGCGCGCCACCAAGTCCACGCGCATGCACGAAGTGCCCGATGAGCCGCTCGGCACGCACGACGACGGCGCGCCGCGGGCGATGGAGCCGGCCGACTGGTCGAACCTGGGCGACGACCTGGTGCACCGGCGCCAGATGCGCGATGCGCTGCGCGTGGCGGTGGCGGAACTGCCGGCCATCTACCGGGCGCCGGTGATTCTGCGCGACCTGCGGGGACTCTCGACCGAAGAGGCGAGCCGCCGGCTGAAGGTGAAGGACCAGACCCTCAAGTCGCGGCTGCACCGCGGCCGGCTCATCCTGCGCGATCGCCTGGGCGACTTCGCTAACGGCCTGGCGCTGCACAACGTCGCGTCGGCGCATTTTTAGGGGCCAGCCCCCAGCCCCCCTTAGCCGGCGATGGCCGACTCGAGCCGCGTGCGGTCGCGCGGCGAGAGCGTGGGCCAGACGGGCGTGATGCCCTCGGTGCGCACCGTGGCCGGCAAGGCGACGCCTCGGACGCGCACCCCCTCCGGTGCCCGAGGCACCACGAACAGCGACGGGGTGCCGGCGCCGTGGGTCAAGGCCAGGCTCGCCACGCGCACGGCGGCGCCCGCCAGCGTGAGCGGGCCCGGCGGCCACAACTGCGCCAGCCGCGCTTCAAGACGCGTCAGGGCCGGCGGGTCGAGCACGTCGGTGGCACGCCGTCCCGCAATCGACGCCTCGTTCCACATCGCGATCGCCTGACGCGGTGGGCGACCCACGAGCATCAGCGACACCTCGCATGGCGCCGAGCGCGCGTCCAGGCTCGTCAGCGCCACCAAGCCGCAGCGCAGCGCCTCCGGCGCTGAGCCCGCCACCCGCGTGGCGTCGAAGCCGCGTTCGTGCACCAGGCGCTCCACCACGTCGAGCTGCGACGCGCCGGCGCAGATGATGAGCGCGTGCGGGTTCAGCGCGCGCACCCGCGCGAGCAACTGCATCGCCGAGTCCCCCTGATGTTCCAGGGCCGGTGTGGCGTGACTATCGGCCAGCACGACCACCGCCGCGCCAACGACCACGCCGAGGTCGCTCGTGCCCACCACCGCTACGGCCATCCCGCCGATGGCCGCCGCCTGATGGATGTCGAGCGCCTTGCCGCGCGCGACATCGACCGCATCGTCGACCAGCACGACCCGTCGCGCCACGGCGAGTGAGACGGCGCAACTGGCCACCGCGCCGCCGAGATCGCCCGCGCCGAGCACCACGAGTGTGGACACGGGGGTATTCTAGACGGATGGCAGTAGCACTGGTGACGGGCGGCACGCGCGGTATCGGCTTCGCCGTGGCGCAGGCGCTGCTGGCGCGCGGGGATTCGGTGGTGGTCACGGGCACGTCCGACGACGGCGCCTTGCGAGCGGAGAAGGCGCTGGCGACCGCGGCCGGCGATGCCACCCGCGTCGTGGGCGTGCTGTGCGACGTGCGCGACCGGGCGTCGGTGCAGCGCGCCGTGGTCACCGTGGTGCAGCGTTTCGGTGGGCTCGACGTGCTCGTGAACAACGCCGGCGTGGGAGTGGGCGCGCCGATCGAGGCGCTGTCCGAAGAAGAGTGGCACCGGCTCATCGACATCAACCTGACCGGCGTCTTCCACTGCTGCCAGGCCGTCATCGCGCCGCTCAAGGCGCGCGGCGGCGGCTGGATCATCAACGTGAGCAGCCTGGCGGGCAGCAATCCCTTTGCCGGCGGTGCCGCCTACTGCGCCACCAAGGCCGGCGTCGACGCCTTCAGCGAGGCGCTCATGCAGGAGCTGCGCTACGACGGCATCCGCGTGAGCTACGTGTGCCCGGGCTCGGTGGCCACGGGCTTCAGCGGCCGTGAGCCCGAGGCCGGCGCCGAGTGGAAGCTCCATCCCGAAGACGTGGCGCAGGTGATCGTGGATCTGCTCTCGCATCCCTCGCGCAGCCTGCCGAGCCGGATCGAGATCCGGCCCTCGCAACCCCCGCGGAAGTGACGCGATGATCATCGAATCCGCGGCCGCGCCGCCCTTCATGAAGAACGGCTTCGTCGTGAGCTGCGAGCGCACGCGCCAGGCCGTCTACGTCGATCCCGGCGATGAAGTGCAGGAGCTGCTCGCCTACATCGAACGCGCGCAGGTCGAGGTCACGGGCATCCTGCTCACGCACGCGCACATCGATCACGTGTCGGGCGTGGCCGCGGCCAAGCGCGCCCTGGGCGCGCCGATCTGGCTGCACCCCGACGACGCCTACATCTACAGCCGCGCCGTGGAACTAGGGAAGGTGTTCGGCTACCACCTCGAACAGCCGCCGCCGGTGGATCGGTTCTACGACCTGCCCGGGCCGATCACGTTCGGCGACTACGATGTGCTCGTGCACCACACGCCCGGCCATTGCCCCGGCAACGTGTGCCTGCAGGTGGGGCGCCGGGGCGAGTTCGGGATGGATCTCTTCGTGGGCGACACGCTGTTTGCGGGTTCGATCGGCCGCACCGACCTGCCGGGAGGGAACTACGAAGTGCTCATGCGGGCGATCACCGACGTGCTGCTGCCGCTCGGCGACGACGCGCGCGTGCGGCCCGGGCACGGGCCCGACACGACCATCGGACGCGAGCGGATGACCAACCCGTTCCTGCTCGAGTTTGCGGCGCGCTAGCAGTCCGCGGTGCAATCCCGGGCGTTCTAGGACTGCCGCACCGAGAATTCCATCCGTCCCACGCGCAGAGCGTCGCCGCTGCGCATCACGAGCCTGGTCACGCGTTCGCCGTTCACGAACGTGCCGTTGGTGCTCTCCAGGTCTTCCACGAGCAGGCCGCCTGGTTGCAGCGTGAGCCGGCAGTGCAGCCGCGACACGAGCGGGGCATCCACGACGAAATCGGCCCGGGGCGCGCGGCCCACCGTCTTGATCGAGCCGGGCAGCAACCGGAAGAGCAACGCTGCCGGGGACTCAGGCGTTGATTCGAGCATCCACATCCGGGCGCAATTCTAGCAGGCTGCGGCGTCAGCCGTGCCTCGTGCTGCTGGTGAGCGCCTTGGTGCCGGCGCTGCGCGCGTCGCGGCTCGATCCGCTCGACGCCCTTCGCTACGAGTAGCCGCGGAACGTAGGCCGGCGGAGCCGGCAGCCGCGGGTGCGGCAGAACCGGCGTCACCAACGACCTGGCACTACTGGAACCGCTGACCCGACGCCGTCGAGCAGCCAGTGCGGTATTGCACCGCGGCATTCGTGTACAAGGCGTTGGTGCCGGCTGACGTGAAGTGGTCGGCGTCGAGGAGCGTCACTGTGTGCGTGATGGTGTTTCCACCGGCGAGAAATCCCCCGGGTGGCACCGGATATCCCGCTGGCGTGTCGAACAGCAGCAGCGCGGCGATGTTCTGCGAGTAGGTGTTCGGCCCCTGCCGCGTCCAGGAGCCGTGGCCCGCGGTGCGCTGGCCCGGGGCAAACGTGGTGCCGCCCGGGTTCTCGCTCAGCGTGCCATCGGAGTGGAACGTCACGAGCGAGTAGAACGGCGGACCGAGGGGCGCGTTGGTCTGACAGTTGCGAAGCGTCACCTGCGTGAGCCAGGTTCCGACGAGGCCGCTGGACTGTGCGAACGCGGCGCCGCTGGACGTCAGCGTCAGTGTCACGGCCAGGGCCGTCACTGCAGCCGCGTGCCACCTGGCGCCCGTTCCCGAAGTCGTCTGCGAAGCAATCCTGTTCATATCGTCTCCTCCTGGCTGCAGCGGGTCAGCGTCGCCATGACGCTGGGCCTCTGAGCCAGTGCGCGGCCATCGTCGGTCGACGCGGCCGCCGGAGACCATGGCTGGCGTCTGGAAAATTCCTGGGATGCTCCTGTAACGCCAAACAGTTGACCGTGCTCGACTTGTGACATCGTGGAGGTTCACATGGCGGCGTCAGCCTCGCCCGAAATCTTCCGGTTCCTCGACTTCGAGCTGGACGTTGCCGCCTACGAGCTGCGTCGGCTGGGGCGCCCAGTCAAGATCGGGCGACAGGCCATGGACGTGCTGATTCTGTTGCTCGAGCGGCGGCGTCAGCTCGTGTCCCGCGCCGAGATCGCGGACCGGCTGTGGGGCAAGGACGTGTTCGTGGACGTCGAGACCGGCGTCAACACGGCGATCAGCAAGGTGCGGCAGGCGCTGCGCGATTCGGCGGAGGCGCCGACCTATGTCGAGACCGTGGCCGGCAAGGGCTATCGGTTCGTCGCCGCCGTCGAGGTCATCACTCCGGCGCCGGAAGTCGCCGAGCCGGACCGGGCCGAGCCGGCGCGCGCCGACTTCTCGTTGCCGCCGCTGGCGGCTCCAAGCGCACCCGTCATGGCGCCGCGCGCACCCCTGGTGGCGCCGGTCAAACGGTCGTTGGTTGCGTCCGTGCTGGTGGGGTTGCTGGCCCTGGCGCTGGTGACGGCAGCAATCGTCGCCGCGCGGACCTGGAGCAGTGGCAGTGCGTCGGCCGCGCGCGTCTCACTCGCGATCCTGCCCTTCGAGCACATCGGGAGCGATCCTGAGCAGGCCTACCTCGCCGCGGGATTGACCGAGGAGACCAGCGCGCAGCTCGGACAGGTCGACCCCGACCACCTGAGCGTCAAGGGACGCGCGCTGCACTACCGGGGCACCACCAAGACGGCCGTCGAGATCGGCCGCGAGCTGTCGGTCGACTACCTCCTGGAGAGTGCGGTGCGCGCCGAAGGCGACCAGCTACGCGTGACCGCGACGCTCATTCGCGTGCAGGACCAGGAGCACATCTGGTCACAGTCCTACGATCGCGAGGTCACGAGCCTCCTGGGGCTGCAGCAGGAGTTGAGCACCGCCATCGCCGAGCAGGTGCGCCTCAGGCTGTCGCCGGACCGCGTGAGCGGCCTCGCGCGCCGGCAGACGCAGAACACCGAGGCCTTCGACGCCTATCTCAGGGCTCGCTACTTCGAGAGCCGGCGAACCGCCGCCACCAACGACCAGGCCTTGCAGCAATATCGGCGCTCGCTCGCGCTCGATCCGAACTATGCGCTGGCATGGGCAGGGCTGTCGCTGGTCTTCGCTGGGGGCACCATCAATGCCGATGCGCCGGCCCTCGAGATCGGCCCATCGGCGCGCGACGCCGCGGCCCACGCCTTGGCCGCCAACCCGGAGCTGGCCGAAGCACAGATGGCGGCCGGCTACGTGCACTGGCTGCTCGACTGGGACCAGACGGCCGCTGAAACGGCGCTCCGCATCGCGGTGCGCCTCGATCCGAGCAACGCCCGGGCCTACCTGCTCCTCGGACACGTGCTGTCGCAGGCCGGCCGGCACGACGAGGCAAAAGCAGCCATGCGCCGGGCCCGTGAACTCGAGCCGTTGGAGCCTCTGAACGTGGCGCTGTCGGGCCAAGTGGCGTTCCAGGCGCGCGACTTCCGCGCTGCCGCCGACCACGCCCGGCGCGCCATCCTCCTCGACCCGACATTCTGGATCGGCCATCTACAGCTGGCCCAGGCCGCGGAGCAGTTGGGGGAGACCGAGGTGGCGCTGGCGGCGCTCGCGGATGCCACCCGGCAGTCTGGCGGCAACAGCAAGGCCCTGTCGCTCAGAGGCTACATCCTGGCGAAGACCGGGCGCACGGCGGAGGCGCAGGCGACGCAGCGGCAGATGGAGGAGCGCGGGCGGCAGGCCTACATGCCGCCTTACGCCGTGGCTCTCGTGCAGGCGGGCCTGGGCGATCGCGATGCGCTGTTCGCGTCACTCGACCGGGCCTGCGGCGAGCGTGACGTGCACCTGATCTATCTGTCCGTTGATGCCAAGTGGGATCCATACCGCGACGACCCGCGCTTCGGGGCGCTGCTGACGCGGTGTGGGCTGGCCCACCGCTGACCGCACGCTACCGGCAATTCCACTCGGGTTTGTGCCACCATGCCGCAGCGTCCGGTCTCGCCCGGTTCGCATCTCTATGGTGGACGCATGAACACGATGAAACGAACGTATGCAGCGCTGGCCCTGGCTGCCGCGCTCGCGGGCGCGGCCGCCTGCGGACCGAGCGCCCCGCCTGCCACCATCGCTCCGGCAGCCACGAACCAGATCCTGTGGGACACCTACGGCGTGCCCCATGTCTACGGCACGAGCACGGCCGCGGTGTTCTACGGCTACGGCTACGCGCAGGCGCACAGTCATGCCGACGAGATCCTGCGGCTCTACGGCGAGGCGCGGGGACGCGGGGCGGAGTATTGGGGCGCCAGGTACGAAGACACCGCCGTGTGGGTGCTCAGGAACGGCGTGCCGGCGCGCTCCAAGACCTGGTACGACGCGCAGGAGCCGGCCTTCAAGGCCAACCTCGACGCGTTTGCCAAGGGCATCAGCGACTACGGCGCTGCCCACGCCGACGCCGTCGCCCCTGACGTGCGCCTGGTACTGCCGGTCACCGGGGTGGACGTCGTGGCGCATGCGCACCGCCTGATGAACTACATCTACGTGGCCTCGCCCAATCTCGGCGGCGAGGGCGACGCGCCGGTAATGGATGCGGCAGGCGCCCTGCCGGATGTGGGCTACACGGGCGAAGACGGCTCCAACACCTGGGCGATCTCGGGCAAGAAGACGGTGAGCGGCAAGACCATGCTGCTGCAGAATCCCCACCTCGGGTGGGACGTGAACTACTTCACCTACTACGAAGCCCACCTCGTCGCGCCCGACTTCGAACTCTACGGCGCCACGCAGATCGGCCTCCCCGTCATCCGCTTCGCGTTCAACCAGCAGATGGGCATCTCGAACACCGTCAACGGCATGATGGGCTCCACCACCTACAAGCTCACGCTGGAGGGCGACGGCTACCTCTACGACGGCAAGGTCACGCCGTTCCAGGTGGCGTCCACCACCTACAAGCTGCGCCAGGCCGACGGGTCGGTGGTGGAGAAGCCGCTCGAGATCAAGAGCACCGTGCACGGCCCCGTGTTCACGCGCAAGGACGGCGTGGTCGTGGCGCTGCGCGTGGCCGGCCTGGACCGGCCCGCCATGCTGCACCAGTACTTCGACATGGTGACGGCCAGGAACTACGACGCCTTCACGGCCGCCATGAAGCGGTTGCAGGTGCCCACCTTCAACATCAGCTACGCCGACAAGGACGGCAACGTCGAGTACATCTTCAACGGCATCGCGCCCAAGCGGACGTCGGGCGACGTGGCGTTCTGGCGGGGCCTGGTGCCTGGGGATTCGTCGGACTACCTGTGGACCGAGGTGCATCGCTACGAGGACCTGCCGCGCGTGACCAATCCGCCCGCCGGCTTCATCCAGAACACCAACGACCCGCCGTGGTTCCCGTCATGGCCGACGCCGATCAAGGCCAGCGACTATCCGCCCTACCTGGCGCCCCAGGGCCCCGAGTCGATGCGCTCACAGAACGCGCTGGCGATGATGGCCGACAACGACCAGCTCACGCTCGAGAAGCTGATCGCGCTCAAGCTGTCGACGCGCTCGCTGCTGGCCGACCGCACGCTGCCGGATCTGCTTGCGGCTGCCGTGGCCGATGCCAGCACCGACCTGCGGGCCGCCGTGAAGCTGCTGTCGGAGTGGGACCACAGCTACTCGAAAGACAACCGCGCCGGGCTGCTCTTCGAGGAATGGGCGAAGCTCTTTGCCGGCAACGGCTTCGGCGGTCAGGCCAACTACGCCGTGCCGTTCGACGGCGCCAAGGCCACCTCCACGCCCTCGGGCATCAGGGACAAGGCTGCCAGCGTGAAGATGTTGCGCCAGGCGATTGCCGAGACGAAGAAGAAGTACGGCGCGCTCGACCGCGTGTTCGGCGAGGTGTCGCGCTTCAAGCTCGGCGACGTGGACGTGCCCGGCGACGGCCACGTCGGCGGCCTCGGGCCGTTCCGCGTCATCACCTGGGGCGCGCTCGACGCCGCCGGCAAGCGCTATCCGCAGCATGGCGAAACCTGGATGGGCATGATCGAGTTCACGACGCCGGTGAAGGCCTACGGCCTCATGAGCTACGGCAACTCGCGCCAGAAGGGCACCACGCACCGCAGCGACCAGCTCGAGCACCTGTCGAAACACGAATTCCGCGAGCTGTGGCTGACGCGTCCCCAGATCGAGGCCCATGTCTCGGAAACGACGGAGTTGAAGCCATGACCGGGCGCACCGCTCTCACGCTTGCCGCCCCATTCACGCTGACTGCCGCGCTCGTCGCCCAAACCGCGGCGCCGCCGTTCACGCCGGTGCAGCCCGACCTGCTCGCCGTGCCGAACTCGTACTCGAACGCGTGGGGGGACTACGACAACGACGGCGATCTCGACCTGGCCGTGTCGCTCGGTACGGGCGAGGTGCGCCTGTATCGCAACGACGCCAGCGTGCTCGTGAGCGTCGGCGCGCAGGTGGGCATGCCGCAGGCCGGCAGCCACGAGCTACGTGGCCTCAGCTGGGGCGACTTCGACCAGGACGGCGACATCGACCTGCTCGGCGGCTCGACGCCCACCGACCAGCTCACCGTGGTGCTGCGCAACGACGGCGGGAAGAAGTTCGTGGACGTGGCGGCCGAGATCGGCCTCACGATTCCCGGGCGTTCGGCCCGCCAGACCAACTGGGTCGACTACGACAACGACGGCGACCTCGACGTCTACTCGTCCGATCGCGCCGGCGACAACCAGCTGTTCCAGAACACCGGCGGCAAGTTCACGCACGTCTTCGTCGGCGTCGGGCCCACCGACCCGCGGCCCACGGTAGGTGCCTGCTGGTTCGATTCGGACCACGACGGCGACCTCGATCTGTTCCTGGCCAACCAGGCGGGGGTGGCCGACGCCCTGTGGCGCAACGACGGCTCGTCGTTCACCGATATCGCCAAGCAAGCCGGCGTGGCCGGGCCGCCGCGCACCAAGGCGGAGGGCGGTGTGGGCTGCGCCGTCGGCGACTACGACAACGACGGCCGGCTCGACATCTTCGTGCCCAACTACGGCCACAATCAGCTTTACCGCAACAACGGCGATGGCACCTTCACAGACACGGCGGCGAAGGTGGGACTCGCCGCGGAGAACCACGCCGTCGGCTCCGACTGGGGCGACTACGACAACGACGGCGATCTCGACCTGTCGGTCATCTCGTACGTGGGCGAGCCCGGTGCCCAGACGCCGCTGAACGCGCTCTTCCGCAACGACGGCGCCGCGGGCTTCGTCAACGTCCTCACCAAGGACAGCCCGCTCAACCAGGCCGACCACGCCTCCCAGTTCGTGGACTACGACAACGACGGCGGGATCGACCTCTCCATCACCGACGGCTATGGCCCCCAGGGCGGCCACTTCGTGTTCAAGAACACGTTGTCACCAGAGGCGAAGGCCCGCAGCCTGAGCGTGCTGGTCCTCGACGCGAAGGGCCATCACACGCGCTTCGGCGCCGAGGTGCGCGTGTTCGATCAGAGCGGCCGCATCCTGGCCACCAGGCAGGTGCTGACGGGCGGCGGCTACAACTCGCAGCGCGCGGCGCCCGTGCACGTCGGACTCGCGACGCTGGAGACCGTGCGCGTCGACGTCACGTTCATGAGCAAGAGCGGGCGGAAGACGCAGACGCTGCCCAAGGTGAATCCGGCGGACTACCGCGGCCAGAGCCTGGTGATTCGTCAGGCCAACTGAGTTGGACGGCGGCCGCGCCGTCCACGTTTTCCTCGGGGGATCCCGTGATCAACAGCGCTACGTTCCGGCATGATCTCGCCGCGTGCGGCGCCCTGCTCGCGGCGCTGCCCGTCCTGCCGGCGACCGCGTTGGCGCAGACTGCCGAGCTCCGCGGCCGTCGAGATCGAGACGACCAAGTGGGATCTCTCCGCCGTCGTGAACCAGGAGCAGCTGTCGGAGCTGCCGGTGCTGAACCGCGGCTTCGTGGGACTCGCGCAGTTGCTGAGGGCATCTCCACCTCGTTTGGCGGCGGCAACGTGCGCAGCATGTACTCGATGCAAATCGACGGCGGCATCATGGACCACCCGATCTACGACTTCGCGATCGCAAACGTGAGCCAGGATGCCGTGCCGGAATTCCGGGTGCTCTGCAACCAGTTCGATGCTGAGTACTCGCGCGCGGGCACGGCGGTCGTGAACGTGGTGACCCGCTCGGGCACCAACGACCTGTCGGGCCGGCTGTTCTACTTCGGCCGGCGACGATTCGCTCAACGCGAAGAATGCGTTTGCCCGCACTAGAAGCACTCCTTCAGTGGGGCGCGCGCATCCAGTTCTGACGATGCGCGTTTACCTACTCGTAACGCCAACGACACATGGCTGAAACGCGTGTGACGTACATGTATCGGTCATGGTTTCCATCTACCGGCGCCGGGGCGTCCGCGGTGCCTCCACCTGCTCGAAATCGCTGACGCTTGCCGCGCTGATGGCGCTGGCGGTGCTCGGTCAGCCGCGACCAGTGCAGGCCGCCAATCCTGCGCTGCTGCGCTTGCTCCAGGTGCTGCGCGACAAGGGATCGCTTTCGGCACAGGAGTACGAAGACATCCGCGCCGTGGCCGACCAGCCCGACACGCCGCCGGCCCCGCCAACGCCAGTTCCCTCGCCGGCCCCGCCTACGCCCGCTCCAACGCCGGCGCTGCAGCCCCCGGCCGTGCCGACGTCGGTGTCAGCCGAGGTGAGCAAGGCGCTAACCGGCAAGTGGTACGAACGCATCAGCCTGCGCGGCTACACCCAGTTCCGCCGGCAGGACGTCACGTCCGAACGGGGCGCCGTGCTGGAGGTGCCGGCGGACCGCACCGTGAGTCCGAACGAGTCGTTCGGCATCCGCCGCGGACGCTTCATCTTCAGCGGTGACATCAGCGACCACCTGAGTCTCTACGCGCAGTCGGATTTCAATGCGTCCACGGGCGCGGCCGACTTCTCGCTGCAGATGCGCGACCTCTACGGCGACATCTTCCTCAACCAGGCCAAGACCTTCCGTGTGCGGCTCGGGCAGTCGAAGGTGCCCTACGGCTGGGTGAACCTGCAATCCAGCCAGAACCGCGCACCGCTCGAACGGCCAGACGCGCTCAACAGCGCCGTCGAGGGCGAGCGCGACCTCGGCGCATCGCTCATGTGGGCCTCGTCCACCGCCAGGCAGCGCTTCCGCGACCTCGTGGCCCAGGGTCTGAAAGGCTCCGGCGACTACGGCGTGGCCGCCGTCGGGCTCTACTCGGGACAGGGCTTGAACCGGTCCGACCAGAACGGCAAAGCGCACGTGCTGGCGCGCGCGTCCTACCCGTTCAAGACCGCCAGCGGACAGTTCCTCGAGGTCGGCGTGCAGGGCTACCGAGGCCGCTTCGTCTCGCCCACGCAGAGCCTCACGTCGAGCGGCGCGACCTTCACGCCGGCGCAGCGCGCCGACGGCGTGCTCGACACGCGCGTGGCGGTGAGCGCCGTGATCTATCCGCAGCCGTTCGGGCTCGAAGCGGAGTGGACGTTCGGCACGGGGCCGGAACTGACCGCCGACTTGCGCGCGATCGAATCGCGCTCGCTCCACGGCGGCTACGTGCAGGTGGCCCGCCGCGGGCGCACGGCCGCCGGCACCTGGTACCCCTTTGCGCGCTGGAACTACTTCGACGGCGCGCGCAAGTTCGCCCGGAATGCTCCGCGCAACCAGGTGAACGAGCTGGACTTCGGCGTGGAGTTCGCGCGCTGGGCCGACGTGGAGCTCACGGGCGTCTACACGCGCACGCTCCGCCGCACCCGCACGAGCACGTTTCCCTATGCGCTCACCCGCGACGCCAACCGCGTCGGCCTTCAGGTGCAGTGGAACTACTAGGCGGGGCCCCGGCCCCGAGCCCTGCGATGCGTTAGTATCCCTGCATGAGTGTCGCAGAGCATCTCGGGATCAAGACGGGCGAGTACGACCGGCAGATCCTCACGTTCATTCCGTTCTACGCCGAGGTCCTCGATGCCGCCTCCGGCGCCCTCGACGCGCTCGACCGGCCGGCGCGGGTGCTGGTCGACCTGGGCACCGGCTCCGGCGCCCTGGCGGCGCGCTGCGTGAAGCGTCTGCGCGGCGTGCGCGTGGTCGGCATCGACAGCGATGCCGCCATGCTGGGCATGGCCCGGAAGCGCCTGGGCGCGCGGCTCACCACGGTGGTGGGCAACTTCGAATCCGCGCCGATTCCGGCGTGCGACGTCGTGACCGGGTCGTTCTCGCTGCACCATGTGGCGCAACCCGAGGCCAAGCTCGCAGTCTTCCGACGCGCCTTCGCTGCCCTGCGCCCGGGCGGCATGCTGATTGACGCCGACTGCATGCTGAACGCCGACCCGCGGCTCGCGGCGCGTGACCACGCGGAATGGCACCGGCACCTGGCCGTGACCCATGGCCGCGCCCGGGCCGCGAAGTTCCTGCGGGCCTGGGCGGGCGAAGACACCTACTTCGCGCTCGACGTCGAGACGGCGCTGCTGCGCGAGGCGGGCTTTGCCGTGGACGTGGTGTGGCGGCGGGGCGGCTTCGCGGTGGTGGCGGCCACCAAGCCGCGGAGGCGCCCACGCCGATAGTGCCCGGCGAATCCGCCGCTTGTCCTACAATCTCCCCCGCGTGCAGAACTTCTGGGACGTCTTCGCCGCGGCCTCCTCCCGCTTTCCGGACAACGTCGCGGTCGAAGTGCAGCGGGCGGCGGGCCTGGAACGGGTCACCTACCACGACCTGCAAGGCATGGCCGAGGCCGTTGCTCGATGGCTCGTGACGCACGGCATCACGCCCGGCGATCGCTGCGCGATTCTGGCCGACAACGACGCGCGCTGGTGCGCCGTCTATCTGGCCATGCTACGCATCGGCGCGGTGGCCGTGCCGCTCGACACCAACTACTCGGCCGCGCAAGTGGCGACCGTGCTCACCGCCTCGGGCGCCCGGTTGCTCGTGGCCGGCACACGGCTGCTGCCGGTGGCCGAGCAGGCGCTGTCGGCCACGGCTACGGCCTTGCCTGCGGCCACGCCCCTGCCGCTCGTGCGCATGTACGAAGCGAGCGGCGACCCGCGCGCCTCGGTCGACGGCATGTTGCGCGACACGTCGCCCGCGGCCTCGCCGCTGCTGCCGAGTGCGGCGGGCCGCGATGACGCCGCGGTGATCCTCTACACCTCGGGCACCACGTCCGACCCCAAAGGCGTGGTGCTCTCGCACGGCAACCTCGCCGGCGAACGCGAGTCGGCGTTTGCCGTGGTGGACGTGTCGGAGCGCGACGCCGTGCTGGGCGTGCTGCCGCTCTTCCATTCGCTCGCGCAGATGGCCAACCTGCTGCTGCCGTTCGCCGTGGGCGCGCGCGTGGTCTTCCTCGAAACGCTCAACACCACCGACCTGCTCAAGGCCCTGGCCGAGCGTCGCATCACGATCTTCGCGTGCGTGCCGCAGTTCTTCTATCTGATTCACCAGAAGGTCACCGCCGAGGTCGACAAGGGCGGATGGCTGAAGAAGAAGATCTTCCGCGGCCTGGTGAGCGCCAATCTGGTGTTGCGTAAGGCCGGCATCAACATCGGCCCCACGGTGTTCGGCAAGGTGCACCAGGTGCTGGGCGGCCACATGCGGCTACTCGTCACCGGCGGATCGAAGTTCGATCCCGCGGTGGGCAGGGATCTGTACGGTCTGGGCTTCTCGATCGTCCAAGCCTACGGCCTCACGGAAACGTCAGGCGCCGCGACCATCAACGAGCCGCACGAGGCCCATCTCGACACGGTCGGCAAGATTCTTCCGGGCAACGAGCTGAAGGTGCTGCCACGCGACGGCGATGCCGACGACGGCGAGATCGCCATCCGCGGGCCGATCGTGATGCAGGGCTACTACAACCGGCCCGACGCCACCGCCGAGGTGATGCGCGACGGCTGGTTCCTGACCGGCGATCTGGGGCGCCTCGACGCCGCCGGCCGGCTCACCATCACCGGGCGCAAGAAAGAGATCATCGTGCTGGCGTCGGGGAAGAACATCTATCCCGACGAGATCGAGAAGCACTACGCGAAGTCGGCGGTGATCAAGGAGATCTGCGTGTTGGGCGTCACGCGGCCCGACGAGCCGACGACCGAGCGCCTGCACGCGATCGTCGTGCCCGACGCAGACGTGCTCAAGGAGCGCAGGATCGTCAACGCCGGCGACCTGCTGCGCTTCGAGATGGAGAGCCTGGGCGCGGGCCTGCCCGCGCACAAGCGCGTGCTCGGCTACGACGTCTGGCGCGAGCCGCTGCCGCGCACCACCACCGGCAAGCTGCGTCGCCACGAAATCCAGCGGCGGTTGCGCGATCACCAAGCCGCCAAGGACATAGCCGCGTCCCAGCCGGTGAGCGCGGCCGATCAGGAATGGGGCGACGACGCGCACGTCGGCGCCGCGCTCGAACTGGTGGCGCGCCGCGCCAAGCCAGACGTGACGGTGCGGCCCGACGCCAGCCTGGAGCTGGATCTGGGCCTCGACAGCATGGAGCGCGTCGAGCTGCTCACTGAACTCGAGCAGCGCTTCGCGGTCAAGGTGAGCGAGGCCGTGGGGCACGAGGTCCACACGGTGCGGGAACTCGTCGAGGCGGTGCGACCGGCCGGCGGGGCCGCAGGCCCCGCCCAGATCGACGCGGCGTGGGACACGATCCTGCGCGATCTGCCGCCCGCGACGGATCCGGTGCTGGCGCCGCTCCTGTGGAAGCGCCGGGTCATGGCGCCGATCGAGTGGCTGATCTGCCGCGCCGTTTGCGGGTTGTTCGCGCGCGTGGACGTCGAGGGCCTGCAGCACCTGCCGGCCACGGGCTCGTTTCTGATCTGCCCGAACCACCAGAGCTACTTCGATCCGTTCCTGCTCTGCGGCGTCTTGCCGCTCGCGACCTTCCGGCAGATGTTCGTCGTCGGCGCCGCGGAGTACTTCGAGACGCCGTCCATGCGCTGGGTGGCCAGGCAGATCAACCTCGTGCCCGTGAATCCCGACGCGTCGCTCGTGCCGGCCATGCGTGCCGGCGCCTTCGGCCTCACGCACGGCAAGGTGCTGCTGCTCTTTCCCGAGGGCGAGCGCTCGATCGACGGCACGGTGAAGCGCTTCAAGAAGGGCGCGCCGATTCTGGCCAAGCAGCTTGGCGTGCCGATCGTGCCGGTGTCGCTGCGCGGCATCTTCGAGCTGTGGCCGCGCACGCGCGGCGTGACTTGGCGGCTGGTGTGGCCGTGGAGCGGGCATCGCGTGCGCATCCGGATTGGCGCGCCGTTCACCGTGAAAGAAAGCGAGAGCTACGCCGACGCCACCGTGCGCCTGCGCGACACCGTGGACACGCTCTGGCAGGGCCAGTGACCTGCCGTCACCACGCGGCCGGCGTCAGCCACTGGCCTTGCGCACGCCGTCCTCGTCGACCGGCCGGCGCACGCCGTTCACCAGACTCGTGCGCACCACCGTGACCACGCTTTCAGCGATCGGCCAGGGGGCCTCGTTGGCCACTGCCCAGTAGACGACCCGCGCCGTCGCTGAGGTCTTGCCCCTGGCCCAGGGCCGTTCCAGCGTGAACTCGGGATAGATGAACAGGTTGTCCTGTGCCGCCGCCACGCCGAGCGGCGTGAACGAGAAACGCGGCACGACGTAGAGCAGGTGGCTGTCCACCTGGTCGATGCGCGCATCGGCGAACTGCGCGCCCCGGCGGGCCACGTCCATCATCACCGACACGAGCGTGTACCACGACACCTGGCGAGCCGCGTTCAGGTTACGGCGGCGGATCTCGATGCCGTAGGGGTGTGCCGGCGGTTCGGGCGCCACGCCGTGCCGCCGGCGATGGGTGCCACGGTGGATGGCGATGTGCGCCACCGGCACGGTCTCGGGTTTCTTGCCGCCGTCAGGAGTACGCATCACCTGGAAGTCCATCACCAGGTGGTCGGCCTCGGGATAGGGCAGCGCGAAGTGCAACTGCTTGTCGGCCAGCCGCGCGGGCTGCTTGAACTCCACGTCGAGGCTGCTCACGCCCTGCAGCAGCTCGCGCTTGGCCAGGTAGTGCCAGAGCGTTTCGATGTACCACTCGGCGCTCACGCTGCCGGCCGAGTTGAGCATGTCGGGCACGATCGGCTTGTGGCGCATGTCGAGCACCGCCGTGATGGCCCGCCCGGCGGCGCCCACCGCCCGCTTCACATCCGCCGCGCGAAGACGCTTCATCGCAAGTCGCTGCTGCCTGACGCTACTTCGCGCCAGTGCTCATGGTCTTCGTGAGCCACTCGGCCACGGCGGTAGTGGCACGGCTGCTCACCTGCTTGTCGGCCAGCGTGAGGTACTCGGATACTTCGCCAGTCGTGGCTGGCACGAGCAGGTGATTCACGCCCGGCACCTGCACCACGTCGGTCGCCACCTGACGCTTCCGCGCACGGGCGAGCACGGCCAGCGCGTCGGCATGGTGCTTCGCCACCTGCGTGTCGAGTTCGCCCTGCACGATGAGCAGCGGCTGGCGCACGTCCTTGAGCACCTTCCCTGGTTCGTAGGCCAGATAGCTGGAGAACCACGGCGTGTCGGCCTGCGCGCGCAGCTCGGCGGGCACGCCGTCCCAGGAGCCCTTGCCCGTGGCGGCGTCGTTGATGCGCGCCTGCAGATCGGCCTTGGTTTTTTTCTCTTCGGCCGACACCTCGAGCAGGTCGAGCAGGTGCTGCTGCTGTTCGAGCACGAGTGCGCCGCCCGTGCCCGACGCGCCGCCCACCATCACCAGGGCCGCGATGTCGCGTTCCGCGGCGCTCAGCTGCATCGCCACCCACGCGCCTTCGCTGTGGCCCAGCACCGCGATGCGCCTGGGATCGGCGTCCTTGCGCGACTTACGCACAAAGGTGACGACCGCGCGCGCGTCGTCGGCGTAGTCGGCCAGCGTCGCGGTTTCGGCCCGCCCGCCGCTCTGGCCGATGCCGCGCTTGTCGTAGCGCACCACCATGAAGCCGGCGTCGACCAGGGCCTTGGCGATCTGGCCGAGCACGGGGATGCCCGCCACCACGCCGTCGCGATCGGCCAGTCCGGATCCGCCGATGAGCACCACCGCCGGGAGTCTGGCCGGTCCGCTGCGCGGCTTCGTGACGGTCGCCGCCAGGTTGAAGCCATTGGCCGGCACCCGCACCGACTCGTCGCCGAGGATCGAGAACGCCGTCATGCGCGAGGCCGCCGACGCCACGTCGTCGCGGGCGACTTCGAGCGTCTGCGCCGGCACGCTCAAGCGCACGAAGGCGGCCGACGCGGCTTCGGCCCACACGGTGGCGATCAGGTCGCCGCCGGGGTTCTTGAAGGTGAGCGAATAGCGCTTGGCCGCGAAGGTGCGCCGAGGGGTTTCGATCCGCTCGTCGACAATGGCGGTGACCACCAGGGAAATCTCGGCCTGCGGCGCGATGTACGCCGTGATCTCGGTGCCGACCGCGGCGCGCTGCAGCCGCGCCGCAAGCGCAGCATAGCCGCCGAAGAACACGCTGGGCAGCACCACCGCATGGGCCGACACCGCGTCGGTCTTCTCGGTCGCCTCGGTGCCCTCGGTCATGGTGTTCACGGCCTTGCCGTCGGCAAACGCGGTCTTCAACGTCACCTCCCGGCCTTGCACCGACCCGTCGAGTTCGAGCGAACGTGGACGCCATTCGGCGTCGTAGCGCAGTTCCACGTGCCGCACGATGGTGGCCATGGGGGGGCCCAAGCGCGCGGACCCCCTCAGAATCCAGCCATCGGCCTGGCGGGTGAGCGCGAGTTCCTCTCGCCCCACTACCCGTCCGGCCAGAAACACCACGAAGCTGTCGGCGCCAGTGAGCGGGGCGCGGGCCGCCGTGGCCGGCGGCGGCGGCATGGTCACCTGCGCCTGCGCCAGCGCGGCCGCCGGGGCGCACCCGGCAAGAAGCGCCAGAACACCCAGCCGGCGGATACAATTCTCAGTTGTGACGCGCACTCGTTGCTCCACGGTCAAAGGTTAGCACCGTTGTCAGAGACGATCGATTTCGACGTCCTGCAGCAGGGGGCCGCGCTCGTGCCGCGCGTGGGGCGGTGCGTGGTGCGCGTGTCGGGCACCGAACGGGCCAGCTGGCTGCAGGGCCTGCTGACCAATGACGTGCAGGCGCTGGCGCCCGGGCAAGGCTGCTATGCGGCGTGGCTCACGCCGCAGGGCCGCATGATCACCGACGCGGTGGTGCTGGCCGAGGACGACACGCTCACGATCGACGTGCCGGTAACCCTGGGCGAACTCGTGTATCGCCAGCTCGGCGCCGCCATCTTCGCGGAAGACGTGCAGCTCGTTGCCGAGGGCGCCCTGTGGGCCATGGTGGGGGTGCACGGGCCCACGGCCGCCGCCAGCATCTCCCGCGCCATGGTCGGCACTGAGCCCTCGGCCACCCGGCTGACCGCCGAGGCGATGATGGGCTGGCCCGAGTATGCCAACGCGCCGCTTGGCTCGGCGGGCCGCGTGATGCGCCTCGATCACTACGGCACGCCCGGCTTCGTGATTCGCGTGCCCGCCGAGGCGCGCGACGTGTGGCTATCACGGCTTCGGCTCGCTGGCGCCACGCCCATCGCCGCCGAGGTGGTGGAGTTCGCCCGCGTCGAAGCCGGACGTCCCGAGTTCCTGGTGGACATGGACGCCGATACGATTCCGCTCGAGGCCGGCATCGAGGATCGCGCCATCTCGTTCACCAAGGGCTGCTACGTGGGCCAGGAGGTGATCGTGCGCGTGGTGTATCGCGGCGGCGGCCGAGTGGCCCGCAAGCTCGTGGGGCTGAAGCTCGAGAGCTCGGCCGTGCCCGCTGCCCGCGCCACGGTGCGGAGCGAGCGCGGAGAGGTCGGTCGGGTCACGAGCGCTGCCTGGTCGCCGCGCCTGCGCCGCACGGTGGCCATGGCCTACGTGCATCGTAAATTCGTCGAGCCTGGCACTGCGCTCACGGTAGATTGCGAGGGCACGCTGGTGCCCGCGGTGGTCAGCGCGTTTCCGATCCGTTAGACCACTCGGCGCCCCCAACCCAGCCGTACGTGGCGTCTGGTTTGCAGGGAAACGCCGTGGGAGCTGATTGCCCCCCGAGGAGAGACACCGTGAATCGACGACTGACGACGTGGACCGCAGCGATTGCTCTGGCGATGACCGGCGCCGCCGGTGCTCAGGAACAGGCCACCGTGCTGAAGCGCGATGGCACCCGTGTGTCGGGCCGGTTCGAAGCGTGGAACCGGAATACCAATACTCTGTACATCCGCGTCTCACTGGGCGATCAACGGATCATTCCGCTCGGCGATGCCCTGGTGATCGACGCCGAGGGCGATGGCCAGAACCTGCCCGAGACCGAGTTGGGACCGGCCCGCGGCGGTGACCACGTGCTCGTGACCCGCGCTGGCGAGGTCATTCGGGGCCGTATGACCAATATCGAGGGCGGGGAAGGATCGGGCCAGGACGGCGAGCCGCGGATCGTCACGTTCCAGGCGTCGGGCGGTGGCGAGCGCCGCGTGCGCTTCACCGACCTCCGGCGCCTCTACCTCGGCAACGTTCCATCGTCCCCGGGCAGGCCGTTGCCCGAGACGCCCATGCCCACCGGTGCCATCCGCGTGGCCGGTTCCGCGGGCTGGGTCGGCACCAACATCATCGTCGGCCGGAACGACCGGCTGCAGTTCACGGCCGATGGGCAGGTGCAGCTCTCCGCCGATTCGGAAGACCGCGCGAGTCCTGCCGGGTCGCTGAAGGGCCGCTACGCGCCGAACGGGCCGGCGCCAACGCTGCTGGCTGGGGCTCTGCTCGGCCGCATCGGCAATGGTCCCGCGTTTGCGATTGGCGATCAGACGCAGGAGCTGCCGGTGCCCGCCGCCGGGCAGTTGTTCCTGGCGGTGAACGACGACCAGGCCGGCGACAACCAGGGCGCCTTCGCCGTCTCGGTGCGCCACATTCGCCGCCGGTGACGCTCGTCGTGGTGGCGGCCGTCCTCGAACGTGACGGCCGCTTCCTGCTCACGCTGCGGCCGGCCGGCACGCACCTGGCCGGTCACTGGGAGTTTCCCGGCGGCAAGTGTGAGCCGCGCGAGAGCCACGCCGAAGCGCTGCGGCGTGAGCTGCACGAAGAACTCGATATTGTGGCGGACGTCGGCAGCCTCGAGTTCGCGGTGACGCACGCGTATCCCGAGCGCACCGTCGAACTGTATTTCTATCGTTGCACGTTCGTGGGCGAGTCCACACCGATGAACGGTCAGAAGATGCGGTGGGTGACGCGCAGCGAGCTCGTTACACTTCCGTTTCCCGAGGCTGACGCCGAGCTCATCACTCGCCTCGCTGCGCAGGCAGGGCCATAGTAGCATTCCGGCCCGGTTCGCATCCCGCGAACCGTAGGGAGTGCCTCATGATCGTCAAGCGAATTGGTCCCATGTCCCTGGCGAAGATCAGCGCGGCGCTCTATGCGCTGATTGGCCTGATCATCGGCGCCATCGTCTCGGCCGCGTCGATGATCGGCGGTGCGCTGGGCGGGTCGGAAGCCGGCATGATAGCCATGGTCTTCGGCGCGGCCGCCGTGATCCTGCTGCCGCTGCTCTACGGGTGCATGGGCTTTGTGGGGGCGCTCATCGGCGCCAGCCTCTTCAATCTGGCGGCCGGCTGGGTGGGCGGCATCGAGCTCGAGACCCTGTAGCTCTGAGCCGGTTTGTCGCGCCGCTGCGCATTCCCCTGTGCACGCCCCAATCAGCGCCGGCGATGACCGCCGGACCCGGGCCATCAATTGGTTCGCCGAGAGCCTCGACGGCACGCTGGCGCGCGTAGGTCGCGATCGGCCGTCTGTTCCAATAGCCACCGAAGATACCCTCGCACCTTCGCACTCGCCTGTCGACCAAATCGGCTCAAGCTCAACAGTGCGATCATGTTCGATCACGTATTATTCGCACCCCTGGCGAGAAGGCTGTTACGATGCCCGTCCCTCCGAAAATTGGCGGTGCCAGTCGCGTCGAGCAACCCATTCTCCTCCCTTGCCCTTCCCCTAGTCAGGTTAGCGGAGCGCATTGGAGCGACTGGCAAGGATCAAGGTGGAACGAGGACAGATGCCTATTGCGCGCAAGAGACCTGCCAAGGCGGCTGACGTCGACGCCTCACACGCCGAAGCTCTGCTGAAAACGGGGGCCCTGCAGAGCGCGATTTTCAACAGCGCCAACTTCTCGAGTATCGCGACCGACGCGAAGGGCGTCATCCAGATTTTCAACGTCGGCGCCGAGCGGATGCTGGGCTACACGGCCGCCG
>Ga0105044_10003589_pt1 | contig 21308 bp, 8 predicted proteins | sample MAT01_FD_78092 | JGI IMG/M metagenome (GOLD analysis project Ga0105044, IMG submission 78092) | Freshwater microbial communities from Lake Fryxell liftoff mats and glacier meltwater in Antarctica - MAT-01 | ecosystem: Environmental > Aquatic > Freshwater > Ice > Liftoff microbial mat | place...
GCGTCCTTTCAATCCCTAGAACCTTGATCACCTCTGGGATATCGGCTCCATTGTGCAGGGCAAGTAATACCTGAGCGCGATTGACTATCGAGGTATTAGTCCCTTGGCGACAAAGCTTTATACATTGCTGATAATCAGCATTTGAGAGCGTTAGTTTGAGTTTGACCATGTTGCATATGACGTTTTATTAAGGTTTTGACAAGTGGCTATTTTCATAACTGAGTTACAAGAATTTGTGCCAAATCGGCAGGGCAGCCTGTATGGGCTGCTTGTAAATCCGCTAAGCTATTGTGAATATTGCGATCGCTAAGCCGATAACGACAAAAAATAGGTTTTTTTTATTTATATGTTATAAAGTTCTCGCTTTAAACCTGTTATTAATTGTCTGTCGGACAAGTATTCGTTAATTTCCTTAGCTAGATTGTTTAATAATTGTAGCCGTTAATGGGGCCTCGTACTTTACATGAATTTCTCCTAAGTATCTCCTATCCCTCATATTGAGCGGTTTCTGGCACTTCTAGAAGATTGTCCTTGATGAGTTCTCTTCGATCTAAACCTACTTGTTCTCGATCTGAGCCAAACCCCAAGTTGTATTTCCTTATATTTTTCTATATTCACTCACCTTACGCAAATAGAAAGCCAAAGGATTAACTTCTCAGTATAAAAATATAAAAAAGTATAATAGAAGAAAATTAAAAGATAATTATTGCTAAAGCTAAATTAAGAATAGCAAAAGGTATAAAAATATGTACTTATAACTCCAATTATCGTAAACTAGTGGCTTAATCCCTTATAGGCTAATGCTTTTAGCTTTCTATAGCGTCGATGAATCTAGCCTATTGACAATGGGTTTACGAATTATGAATTGTTTATAAATGTACTGATCGCATCTTTGGTGTTTGGGGACTCTTTGATAAGTATTGCTTGTTTACTTTTTTAGGAGTATTTAGGTGATTTCTCAAAAAGAAATTACCTATCGTAGCGTAGGCATCCTGTCTACGATGCAAGCAAGACGCTTGCGCTACGATCAAATTAAGGGGATATTCTTTACCAGAAATCACCTTATATCGATATTGATTTCAGTTTTCATGCTTAGCGTACGATTTTCATCAATTCTCGCGTGACCCCATACAGTACACAATTTCCAGAGAGATTCTATAAAAGCTATACTAGGCAACGTTTTGATTATCCTCGACGAGTATCAGGAAAAGGTCGCACTCGAACAGAACTCAACTTAAAAAATGTGATTTCGTAAACATTGCTTTTTTGTCATCAAAAAGATGAATAACATCTGATACAGTGTCTATAATACTTGATAAATGTTGCGGTACAGCCCAACGGATGTCATTATTCCTTGCATAGGGCAGTAAATCTTGTAAAAAGCGAGTCTTAAATATTTGTCATCGGGGGCATTTCTATGAGTAGTAAATTTAAGAGCTTTACAGTACCTACGGCGCGGATGATGCCTGTCATTATTTTGGCAGACGTTAGTGGAAGTATGACTAAGCAAGGCAAAATAGCTATCCTGAATAGGGCGATCGCCAGTATGATTCAGAATTTCGCTGATGATAATTCGGCAGTGGCTGATATCCACATTGCGGTTATTACCTTTGGTAAAGCTGGTGCAGTTTTACATACTCCCTTAACTCCTGCTTCTAAAATTCAATGGGAGGACATGAAAGCAGAGGGGACGACTCCTATGGCAGCAGCATTTGAGCTTGTCAACCAGTTAGTTGAGGATCGTAATACTATTCCCAGCCGTTCTTACTACCCCAACTTGATTCTGGTCTCTGATGGTGTCCCTACCGATGAAAAAGGAAAAGCTAGTAAAAACTGGCAAGAATCCCTAGCTAAGTTACTAACATCAGACCGAGCGAGTAAGGCTGTAAGGTTTGCGATGGGAATTGGTGAAGATACTGATAGAGATGTTCTCAATACCTTTGTTGCTAATCAAAGTACGCAAATTTCTGTTTTTGCGGCTGATGAAACAAATATTCAGAGATTCTTTCGTTGGGTGACATTTTCTGTGGCAACGCGATCGCGCAGTGCTGATCCTAGTCAACTCCAGCAACTAGTTGATCCTGATACTCTTGATTTGGATGACATTGATTTCTAATGACTGAAACATCAACTAACAAATTAATTTCTTTTGGGGCTTCTGTCACTGGGACACAGCATAAACTAGATCGCCGCCCTAATGAAGATGCATGGATGGGAGGTCAGAGTAAATTCGGCACATTTATCGTTATCAGTGACGGATTAGGCTCAAAGCCAAATGCTCGCCAAGGGGCAAAGATGGCTTGCCGTGCTGTTAAAAATGCTTTGCGCCATTGGGGAAATAGTGTAGATGCTTCACCCACGCTCTTATTGCGCTTAATTCATATTCTTTGGAACTTATATGTTTTACCAGCCAGTGAAAACGATAGCGCAGCTACTTGTTTATTTGCTGTTGTTTCATCTGAGGGAAAGTTGGTGATGGCTCAGCTTGGGGATGGATTAGTGGCAATGCGTAAAGCTGATGGTAGTTTACATCGGCTTAATTTCGAGAGAACAGGATTTAGTAATCAAACGACAGGTTTAGGGATCTCGCGTACTACCCAAGACTGGCAGATTCTTACTCTACCTGTTTTAGAAATTGGTGCTGCTATTCTATTGGCTACAGATGGCATTTCTGAGGATTTACAAAGCGATCGCCTGAGTGATTTTATTGCCATGCTCTTAACAGATTTTGCCTCAATGCATCCCTATCAACGCTGGCAAGCTTTGTGTCGAGAACTGCGTGAATTTCCTGTCCCGAATCATCTAGACGATAAAACCCTCACTGTACTCTGGAGACAGCAATGAATAATCGTGCTAATGCCAATAACAACGAATATATTGCTGACGAACATGGCACAGTTTATGAACTTGGGTTCAAATTGGGTGAAGGTGGACAGGGCAAAGTTTACTCTGTCAAGAATGGTCGATATGCTATCAAGGTTTTACAACAAGCTAATCAATTACAGAGAGAATGATTGCGCCGTCAAATTAAGCTGGTACGCCAATTGGACTTGACGGGATTAAAAATTGCTCGTCCGATCGCTTTATTAAAAGAACCAAGATTGGGGTACGTAATGGAGTTGCTTACAGGCATGGAACCTCTCAGCAACTTAATTCCTACCCCTCTTCAGTTTAGAGAACTTGACAATCTTGTTGAGTGGTATCTCCAAGGAGGCGGTCTAGGTCGCCGACTAAGATTGCTAGCAAAATGTGCTGAGATTTTTTCTAAATTACACTCTAAGGGTCTGGTTTACGGCGATCCATCCCCTAACAATATCTTTGTTTCATCAAGTAATAAATCAGAAGAAGTCTGGTTAATTGATTCTGATAATTTGCGCTATGAAGATTCAGCGATCGCGAGTAGGCTTCGGACTACGCCCTATGCTGCACCAGAGATCGAGTTGTGTATAACGGGGACAAATACCCTAACTGATGCCCATGCGTTAGCGGTAATTGTTGTTAAAACATTGAGCTTTGTTCATCCTCTCATGGGTGATTTAGTGGAAAATGGTGATCCTGAAATGATCAACCAAGCTGTGCAAGGTAAGTTGCCTTGGGTTAATGACCCTAACGACGATCGTAATCGTTCTAGCTATGGATTTCCCCTTGATATGGTCTTATCTCCTAGACTAAAAAAGCTGTGTGCAAAGTCTTTTGGCGCAGGTTTGACAAATCCAAAGATGAGACCGAGTGCTAATCAATGGGTGGAAACATTACATTCAGCAGCAGACTATATTCTTCACTGTCAGCATTGCGAAAGTACTTTTTATGCAACTAGTAAACTATGTCCTTGGTGTGATACTCCTAGATCTCAATTTGTCCAATTAGCTATTTCTCAGTGGGAGCCTCAATATGGTGCGATGCTGCCGATATTACAGGCGATCGCCTTACAAGTTGATCAACCAATAGAGTTAACACACCGCATTACTAGGGGGTGGGTAGAAAATCAGCAGGATCAGGCTTGTATTAGATTAGAGGCAAAACAAGAATCCACAGGCATTCATATAACCGTGCAAAGTCTTGATGGTAAGAGCTACTGGTTAACCTCTGATGGTAGAAAAAAACTAGAAGTGGAAATTGGCGATCGCCCTGAACGATTTCTGCTTGATCCATCAATTGATCGGCAGCGCTTTGGTTCTTGTTTCTTGCATTTTGGTGCATTGGATCATCCTCATCGAGTTGCCAAATTTAGTCTAGTTATGGGAGGTTTGTCATGAGAGTTAGTGATTTAAAAGTTGGCAAGAGCTTTACTCTAGACCTAGAAAGAACTGGTGGATCTCCCTTTGCAGGTGGTGATGCAGTTATTAGCATTAAGGATGAAATTAGGCTGTCACGTTCAACGGCGGATAATGCTCTGCTACTGCAACATGGAAATAGTATCTGGGCAGTTTGTGGGACTGATCAAAGATCTCAAACAGAACTAGAAAAGCTAGTCGATTGTAATCTTCCTTTTCTTGGTTGGGTGTTAGCAACTAATCCTAAGCAAAAAATTCCTGAGCAAGTGACGATTCAAGTTCATGAATTTATTCAAGATTGGCGTATTGATGAATTACAAATTGGTGTTGACGAGAAAATAGTTGAAGATATTCGTGTCAAATACCTACGCTCAAGTAAACCTGTAGAAGAGATCATTGAGTGGTTAACTTATAATTTATTAATTCCATCTCCTACAAACGCTAATCCAACCGCTAAACCTTGCCAGCGTATGTTTGTACAAGCGGGACAGGAGGTTACAGGAGTATTAGCAACTTCTTTTCAAATTAGAGGCAAAGACATTGCAGTTGATGTCAAGCAAACTTCTGAAGGTAAGTTGAGAATCGAGAGGATTATCCCATCTAGAAAACAACGCAGCAATTTAGAAACTCGCCCATTTATTTTGATGCTTGGGGATATTTGTTTCTGTGATTTCACGATCGCGGGGGCGATGCGTGACACTGTGCGTACTGATTTAGATTTATTGGTGAAGAGTGCTGATAGTTATCTACGTCTATGGCAGGAATATAACGCAATTGAAGGTGCAAATATTCTTGCTAAGGCTCAAGAATTTGGCTGGATACGTTATGAAAGTTGTCAGCTTTTATCTGATGGGGTTTATCGATTTTTTGTGCGTTCCGATGGACGCGAGCAGTTAATTGCTGTCCGAGAAATTAATGAACTAGCTTTAGAAGCTAGTGAGATCGAACCTGATTTGTCTGGGTTTGCTACTCAGCGCAAATATGGTGGGCGTAAATCTGGACAAAATTCTCAAAATAAAAGCTTCTTTGGTCAAGTTGATCGCCTTGATCTTTCTAGCCTTAAAAAACTATCCATAGATTTACGTCCTAATAATTCTGAAGACGCAATTGAACCTCCAAAATCTGGTTTCTTGTTTATTTCTACCCAAGGCGATCGCATCCGTCTGGAACGGCGGCTTCAAGCTGCTGAACGAATTCAGCAAGCTAATTGTCCGATGCCACAGCTAGGCAAAATTCTGGAAAATCGTGCTGTGCAAATCAGGCGATCGCAAAAGGTAAAGCCAATTTCTCCCGCAACCATTGACAGATTTGGCGGTAAGCCTACGGCGCGGCAAAAAGAAGCCCTTGACATTGCGATCAATACTCCTGACATTGCCTTGATTCAAGGACCTCCAGGAACAGGCAAAACAGGCACGATCGCCGCTTTGCAAACTAGACTAGCCGAGATCGATGAACAAAATCAGCAATCGGTAGCGAAAAGAATCTTGCTGTCCAGCTACCAACATGACGCGGTGGATAATGCTGCCAGTCGTACATTTGTTTATGGTTTGCCCGTTGCACGGATTGGTGGTAAACACAATCAAGTTGATGCTGTTAATGATACCGATCGCTGGCGGCGTGAACTAATAGAAACACTTGAGATTAAACTAGCCCAAATGTCTGAGACTGCTGAGTATTCGCAGTTAAGGCAAGTACAAAATTTAATCTTTAGTTATCTGCTAACTCCTAGCGGTCGCCCACAAACAGCAAAAATGCTTACTGAAATTTACCAACTCACATTAGGAAAAATTTCCAGCGAACTCAGCGATTTATTGCTAGAGCAGAAGCAAATTCACGTTCGCACAGAGCGCAGTGTAAATAATGGAGTGAGTAGCGATCGCCCAGAATTGGAATTAGTGATTAAAGCAGTGCGATCTCTAAGTGTCGATCCGATCAGTTTTGCTGATGATGGCTCTTTGCAAGCAGGAAAAGTGCTGCGCCGCATAGATGCGTTGCCAGATAAATTACAAATCTTAAAACCTAGCGATCGCCAGTTGCTCGAAACGGCGGCTGATTGGGAACCAGAAGATAATTTAGAAAATTCACTATCTTTTCTGTCTGATTTACAAGCATTACAGGAACGTTTGCTCGATTGTCTAATCCCTATTAATGCACCACAGGCGATCGTTAATATCACCAATCCAGAAATAGAGAGACTTCTGCAACAAGTGCGTGAAGCCTTTTATCAATATGTTCGTCAAAAGGATGTTGGTGTGCGCGATGTCCTCGAAGAATATCTTTACGATCTTAGAAATGATCCTATGGGAGTAAATGAGATGGTGCGAAAATATACGGCTGTACTCGCAGCGACCTGTCAACAGGTCGCAGGCAAAGATATGGCAATGATTACAGGCAGTCCTGATAGTATCTTTGAAACCGTAATTATTGATGAAGCTGCTCGTGCTAACCCGTTGGACTTGTTTATCCCGATGGCAAAGGCAGAAAGGCGGATTATTTTGGTGGGAGATCATCGTCAGTTGCCGCATATGCTTGAGGAAGAAGTGGAACGCAAGTTAGCAGCATCTAATGAGCAAACTCGTGATGTCCTGAAGCTCAGCTTGTTTGAGCAACTCTTTCAACAACTTAGAGCCAGAGAAGCCGAGGATGGAATTAAGCGCACGATTACCCTTGATACACAATACCGAATGCATCGGGTTTTGGGCGATTTTGTAAGTCGTACTTTCTATGAATATCACGGCGATTCAAAGATTAATACGGGTAGACCTGATGCAGATTTTGTGCATAACATTCCTAATTATGAGGGTAAGGTTGCTGCTTGGCTTGATATTCCTTTAATACGGGGTAGTGAAACCAAGGGGCAAAGTAAATCTCGCCCCATTGAGGCAAAGCATCTTGCCCATGAGTTGCGTCTAGCAATGGAATCCTCCCAAAATCTGACGTTTGGGGTGATTACTTTCTATCGCGCTCAAGTGACAGAAATTTGGGAGGCACTCTGTATAGAAGGTATTGCTGAACCTAATGACGAAGGGGCTTATCAAGTCTCGCGTCAGTGGGAAGAGGGAAGAGCAGATTCAGGAAAGCTGATCGAACGCTTACGAATTGGGACAGTAGATTCTTTTCAGGGCAAGGAGTTTGATGTGGTATTTCTATCTATGACCCGTAGTAATGACATTGTTGCGAGAGAACCTAAGCAATATCAACAAAAATATGGCTTTCTGCTCCTTGAAAACCGTCTATGTGTTGCCATGAGTCGTCAGCAAAGGTTATTGATCGTTGTCGGTGATTTAGCGATGGTGAGGAGTGAAGCTCAGAAACCTGAGATTGAAAGATTTGCCATGCGCGAATTTATTGATTTTTATCAACTCTGCCAGAGCGAAAATGGCGTGATTAGGAGGTTTTAGATTATGAAATTTGACCAAGATATCCCGATACTCTATTACGACCCCAAATCTCAGAAAAAATGGCGCGATCGCCGCTTTTTTGTGTATCCTGCTTGGATGTATCGCGTGGTAGCACCGCGTACAAGTTATAACAAACTCAACATTCTCGAAAAAGCAATTCTTGGACTATCTAATGCTGGTGTGCAGTCAGCCGAACAGATCGGTACATACCTAGAAATTCACAAAGATTTAGCGGCTCTGATCCTTTCGGAATTAAGCGATCGTAATTTAATCAATAACTATGGCATTCTCACTGAGCATGGTAAGCGACTCTTAGAGAATGAAATTTTCACTACTGAAGAACCTGTGGCAGGCTACATTTTTCAAGATATTTGGACAAATCAGCTTATGCCCCGTTTTATCAATACAGAAGAACGTGCGGATGTGCGACTAAACTCTTCGGGATTTCCTGAATTAAATTTAGGCTCTGTTGGTCAGCCAAATTATCAAACTCTAGTGATACCTAAAGTGCCTGATTTTAGTCCCCAAACTCCTAATCCCAAAGATATTCTGAAGGCAGTTCGCAGCCATAGTAAAGCAATAGGCAAATTAGCAACCAATACTTCAGATTTAGATGATGACGATATGCCTGAAGAGTCTTTGCATAATTCTCAAATTCTCTCTCTCAAGCGGATCTCGTTTATTGAAGAGAACCCTACCCCAGTATGGTTAGCAACGTTCCTATATCTTCCTGAGCATGATCCTAATTGGTTAGTTTGCGACCCATTTGGTTTGGGTGATAGCCTTTGGTTGCGTAAAGCAATTGACAAGCAATTTGAGCAAGATAATTTTCGAGAATTGCAAAAACGTATTCTTGGCATGAGTGAATCACGAGATGATCAAGGTACTCTGTCAGAGCTAATAGAAATGTATCTCTCTGACGCAAAGCAGCAAGTAAAATTTAAGCTCACTGTAGCAATTGGACATTATGACGATATTTATGCTTCTCTAGTCAGGATGGAAAACGATCGCGCTCAGATTAAAGATTTAGATATAACTAAGCAACAAGATCCTCTGATTGAGTCCTGTTTAATTCAATGTCAAAAAGTCGGTGAGCAAATATTTAACTATATCCGTCCCAAGTATTTACCAAATAAAGAATGGAAACAGCTATCGATTAATGACAAAAATGGCAACCGAAAATTTATTAATGATTTAGCTAAGCAGATTGGCTTTACAATGCCATTACCTGCGACTTTGACCGATGTAAAACAGGGAAAAGTCCGTAACGCTGCCGAATATGGTAGTCAGTCCTTGCGTCCTCATATCCTTGCGGCACTCTTAGCCACACGCATTTTTGCCGATCATCCCTTACATAATCTTGCCCAAACATATCCAGATATTTTGAGTAGGTTAGATCAGTTGGCAACCCTAAGAGATGCTAGTAGCCATGCTTCTAGTCGTGCTTCTCCTAATATCACTGAATGCGATCGCTGTATCGAGACTATCTATCATCTAGTTTCTAGTATTCTCAATCTTTCTTACTCTCCTGATTAAATAAACTTATGGCATCAAAAAAACGTACTTCTACACAAAGAAATCAGACATCTGCTAAGTCAGAGCCTAAATCTAATAATCAAGGTCAAATCGATCAGGAAAAATTAGAAACTCTAGCTATTACCGCACTTGCGACTGTGACCGAACAACAACTTGAGCAAGTCATGACCACATCACCACCCGAAGCTTTTAACAAGCAAGATTGTTGGGAAAAAGCTCAACTTTATGAAGCTGCAATTAAAAACATTGAGGTTGATCGTCAACGTCTGGATGAGACAACTAAACAGTTAGAGTTGCAAATTGCTGATTTGCAGGAAAAAGAAGCAGCTATTAATTCAGAGCAAACTAGCTTAAATCAAGCTAAACAGGAATTTGAGCAAGAGCAAAATGTGCTTAAACAAGAGCGTCAACTGTTTAATAAGGAGGTTATTGATAAAGATCGTAAACTGAAAGAACGGGAATCGAATGCTGCGGCAGGATTTACGGAGCAAAATCAGGATGCTCTCCAAGCCCTAGATGAAGCCACCGAAAATTTGCGTCAAGAACGCTATAGCCAATACCAAAAAATTTCCGAACGCCGCAGCAGTCTTGATTCTGAGATTGCTGAGCAGCAAGATAGATTAGCGCAAGAACTAAGTGCTATAAGACAACGGTATGAAGAAAATTTAACAATAAGACAGACCGAGATTGATGCTGAACAGCAAGAATTGCTCGTTTTGCGAAAAACAATACGCAAAGAGCAACGACAGTTACAAATAGAACGTGAGTTGCTTGAGGAAGATCAAGAACTACAAGCGACTAAAATTCGTTTAAAATCTGCTGCTGAAATTGAAGTTCTACAATTTAAAAATCAAGAGTTACAAGAATCTATAATTGAGGTTAAAAAAGTTCGTGATGAGTTAGCCACTAAACTGCGTCAAAGACTCGAAGCCGATCGCCGTTTTGGACAAAGGACTCCAGAACAAGTATTAGAAATATTAGAAAAGTTTCGCAAAGAGAATGACTCACTCAAGCAAAAATTAGCCGAACTACCGAGTCAAGCAAGTCTAGAACGTTTGCAGAAGCTAGAGACCTTACAGGAAACTTGGGAAAGTGAACGGCTACAACTTACAAGCAAAACTCAAGAACAAGAGAGAGCTTTATCTTTAATTCGTGTTGAAAACTCTAACCTTGCAACTCTTCGCAGCGAAAAAGAGGCAATGGAGGCAAGTAATTCACGCCTTCGTAAAGCTCTTGAAGATCTTCGAGGTGATTTAGCACTCTCTATTGCTGATGATCAAAAACGTAGCCAATTTGAACGTTGTGCAGCTATGGATCAAGATCAACATTTGCAAACTCCTTCACAACTCTATAAAGAAACTACCGATCTGCGTGCATTTGCTAAAGATTTGCGCGATCGCATAGCTTTGTCTCAAGGAAGAGGAAAAGAACTTTATTACTCAGAACAGGATATTCGGGCTTTCCTTGGTGGTCTAGCAATGAGTCGTTTACACATTTTGCAAGGAATTAGCGGCACTGGTAAAACTAGTTTACCTCTTGCTTTTGCGCGTGCAATGGGCGATCGCCAAGCCAGCAATTGTAAGCTGATCGAGATACAGGCAGGATGGCGCGATCGCCAAGATTTGATTGGTTATTTCAATGCTTTTGAGGGACGCTTTTATGAAACTGACTTTTTCAAAGCAATCTATGAAGCCCAAACGCCATTGTACCGCGATCAAATTTATATCGTGCTATTAGATGAAATGAATCTTTCGCGTCCAGAACAGTACTTTGCTGACTTTCTCTCGAAGTTAGAACAGGCTGAATCAGGCAAGACCCCAACTCTAAGCCTACAATCAGATCTGAATAAACCTTTCCCTAATCTATTCCAAAATAAGGAACTAGTAATACCTCCGAATATTTGGTTTATTGGTACTGCAAACCAAGATGAAACAACTTTAGAATTTGCCGATAAAACCTATGATCGCGCCTATGTGATGGAATTACATCAGCAAGCAGAATCTTTTAATGTTGGCAGAATTGAACCCCGTCAGCCTGTTTCCTATATTGCCTTAACTAAGACCTTTAATGAAGCAAAAAGAAGTCATCTCGATAAAGCTAAGGAATCATGGGAATTTATCAATGAGCCTGAACTTCGTGATTTACTAAAACGATTTAGATTAGGATGGAGCAATCGACTGAAGCGGCAAGTTGATTGTTTTGTACCTGTAGTTGTTGCCGCAGGTGGCACAGTGGGAGAGGCGACCGATCATATCTTGGCTACCAAAGTTCTTCGTAAATTGCGCGATCGCCATGATAACCGCACTGATGATCTCAAGCAACTACAAACTTATATTCAAAAAAATTGGGAAGTTCTCGATCAATCATCTAAGCCAGTCCAATCTCTCAATATTTTACAAGAAGAAATGCAGCGCTTGTCGGGGGGAGATCTGTCATGAAAATTTGGGATCGACTACAGCAAAAATTTGTGCAGTTTCTCGCAAAATCTGAACAAGCGATTTCAGATGCTTTACTAGGACAATGGCAAGTATTGGCTGATGATGACGGGACAAAAATCAATGGTATTCACGTCCAGAAAAATACTCGTAATCATCTTGTCCCTGAGTCCACTAAACGCTTGACTATACGCGATAGTAAGTTAGCATTGACCAGTAAATTTCCTGCTTGGCAAATTCCTGTAGATAGTGCTGCTGATAGTCTGGGTTTTTTTGTAAAACAATATCAACAAATGCTTTTAAAGCAAAGCACTTGGCAAGATTTAGCAAATCTTTCGCCTCTCGCACCTGAAATTGCTAGTGCTATTCAAATACAACCACTAGAGAAAAGTATTAAAGATGCAATTCCTCATCTAGAAGAGATTTGTCATCGTCCGCGCTCTTATCTCAAGATGGAAACTGAAAAACTTCCTGTAGCCAGAGTTCAGCGTATTGCTCCTCATGCGATCGCCTATTTAACCAGTCATACTGAAGATTGGGAATGTAAGACTTTTCGAGGAGTCCGACCGAAGAATGTGTTGAGCCTTGTGCGGGAAGAACTGCTAGATATTTATGAAAATCGGGTTACAGTAAGGCTAATTGACCATGTTTTAGTTTATCTGAGGCAAAGAATTCGTGATGTCGAGAATCTGAAAAATGAACTAGAGCAAGCACTTAACTTCTCAGAAGTATCGCAGTCTATTCATTGGCGAAATCGCGAGAGAATTTGCCATCTCTGGGGCGAAGACTTTGATGCAGCTCCACAGTTAAGAGTGGCGGAAGTAACGCTAGATTTTTTAAAACAAATCAAACAGAAGCTTTTGAGTCTTACTGATACAGATCTATACAAAGCAATTCCTCGTAGGGCAGAAGTGGAAAGTACGCTCAGAAATACGAATATCCTGATTGGCGATCGCCACTATCGCGAGATTGCTAAACTGTGGCGGGAGTGGAGCAAGTGGCGGAGCCAAAAAAGTAAAACTGCACAGCAACTTTTTGATTTTTATCAGCAGACAATCAATGGCTTTGAGGCTTTTTGTTTTTTGCTTTGTTCTAAGGTGTTGATCAAAACAGAGCGCGATCTCGGCTTTGGTTACTCATCAGATTCGGCTTTACCTGAACGCGGTCAATCATCATATTCTTTGCAGAAAGATGCATATAGAGAAAGTGAATCTCTAAATTTCCAATGGTTAGAGGATGGCTCAATTCAACTGGAATCTGAAGGATTAGGAATTTTAAAGTTTATTCCTTTAGTTGCACAGTTAGCAAAATCTCCCGATGAACAGACAAGCGAGCAGATATTAAAATTGCTTGAGAAAGTATCTGGTCAAGCCGTTTCACAGCAACATCAGACAATTATTCTCTATTTTGGAACTGCTCAGGATTTGTCTCAAATATCTCCCAAGTTACAACGATATTTTAATACTATCGGTAATGATTTTTTAAACGCTGATTTAAATCAGCGTTTAAAAAGCGATCGCAGATTGGCTTTGTTGCCTGTTAGTCCCTTTGATATTTTGAGTACAGAGAGAGTTGCTAGAGCAATTCAATGGTGGATTTATTCGCAAAAGTACAGCGCTTATCCTATCAAGAAAGCATTAGAATTTCGATTGCCTGATCAATTACTGCAACAGCTTCAGCAGTCAGGAATGGTACGTCAAAATCCTCAAAATAATCAGCTTCTAGTTATGCGTCCTCTTTCCCTTGATGATCGCAAGGTATTTACTAATAACCTGCATAGTATGATCAAGAGAGAAGAGGCTAAAGGTAATTCTAGTAAGGGCGAAGTCGTTAAACTTCGGCAACTAGAAAATTTGACTGAAAGTATTGAGCGAGAATTTGAGTCATTCTTAACCTGTCCTACTTGCCAAGCAAATTATTCGGCAACTAGCTTTGACATTAATTTAGAAAATATTGGCAATGATTGCTTTAAGGCTGATTGTCAACGATGCAAAACTACTTGGGGCTTACAAAGATGTGGGCAATGTCAAACTAACTATCCATATATCAAACTTGATGGGGCTAATCTTGAAATTAACGATCGCTCAGTTGGCTGGTGCGATCGCGTATTTGGACGTGATGTACTGGCTAGTCCTTGTTTTGATGATCATAATTCTCAGTTCTATGTTTGTTCTAATTGTGGAAGTTGTGGCAATTCTTCACAGTCTAGATCCTATTCTTGTCAGCGATGTCAGCAATTCCCATAACAAAACCAAATTTTATAATGAGAATTGATACAGCGATGCTTATCGAATATGTAATAATCAGATTTTAGGATTTTTTGAGAAATAGATTTAAGTAAGGATTTATGCAACCCCAGAATCAAGCTCAGGCCCTGCCAGAACAAGGACAGTTAGTCAAAGTACGCGGACGGACTTTTGCGGTGATGAATGTCCAAGCTTCGGGTATGACTGCGAATCCTGTCCATCTTGCTAAATTACCAATTCATCACCTGCTGACGCTTGCCTCCGTTGAGGATGAGGGAGTGGGCGAAGAACTAGAGGTGATTTGGGAACTAGAGAATGGCGCGAAACTGTTTGAAGAAAGAGAATTACCCTATCCCGATGCTTTAGATCGTCCTGAAGTATTTTCGGCTTTTTTGGATGCGGTGAAGTGGGGAGCAGTATCTCAGGGCGATCGCCAGATTGTGCAGTCACCCTTTCGCAGTGGTATCGAGATTGAAGATTATCAGCTTGATCCTGTGATGCGGGCCGTGCAGATGCCGAGGGTGAATTTGCTGATTGCCGATGATGTGGGCTTGGGGAAAACCATTGAGGCGGGATTGGTGGCGCAGGAGCTAACCTTGCGCCAAAGGGCGCATCGCATTTTGATTGTTTGCCCATCATCTTTGCAGGTGCAGTGGCAGGAACAGATGCGCGACAAATTTGGCTTGGACTTTCGGATTGTGAATAGCGAATTGATGCGCGACCTGCGGCGGTGGCGGGGGCTGCATACTAATCCTTGGGGGCATTATCCGCGATTGATTACTTCCATTGACTTTATCAAGCGCGATCGCCCATTGCGGTTATTGCGTGAATCTTTACCATCGGAAGGTGAGTCAATTTATCCGCGTAGAATTGATCTATTGATTGTCGATGAAGCCCATAATATTGCACCATCAGCAGGGGGGAAATATGCGATCGATTCTCAGCGCACGGGGGCGGTGAGATTTTTAGTACCCCATTGTGAGCATAAATTATTTCTCTCGGCAACGCCACACAATGGCTATAGCGAGAGCTTTACGGCGCTGTTGGAACTATTAGATTCTCAACGTTTTGCAAGGGAAATCCCCCCCGATCCTAAGCAATTGAACTTGATCATGATCCGTCGGCTGAAGCGGGAATTGCCGCCAAATTGGGATGGCAAACCGCGCTTCCCTGAGAGATGCTTGGAGGCGATCGCTGTTCCTTATAACGATGCAGAACGCGCTGCTAATCGTAAATTAAATGAATATACTAAATTGCGAAGAGAAGGAGCGACTAACAAACTAGAGCAAACTGCGACAGAGTTTGTTTTGAAGTTACTCAAGAAGCGGTTGTTCTCTAGTCCTCAAGCCTTTTTGACTACTTTAATCAAGCATGAAGAATCCCTCAAAAAAGGGAAGAACTTAGCAAAACGCTTAGCAACGCCAACGGTGGGACTATTGCGGCGGCAGATTGATGATATTGAAGAAGAATTTGCCGATGATGATCTCTATGAAGAATCAACATCAGAGGCGATCGCTACGAGTACATCCATATGGCGATCGCTGTCGGCTCAAGAACAAAATATAATCACTGAGTTAAAAACTTGGGCTGAGCAATCATCGCGTCAAACCGATAGCAAAGCCGATCAGCTATTAACATGGATCGCTCAACATATTCATGTGCATGGGCAATGGTCAGATCAGCGCGTAATTATTTTTACGGAATATCGAGCCACCCAGAAATGGCTGGCGGATTTGTTGCTTAGTCGTGGTTTAGGGCAGGGCGATCGCTTGATGATTCTTTATGGAGGGATGAATAGCGACGATCGCGAAAAAGTGAAGGCAGCCTTCCAAGCCAATCCCAAAATTTCGTCTGTGCGGATTTTACTAGCTACCGATGCCGCATCTGAGGGTTTAGATTTACAAAATTACTGCTCGAAATTAATTCATTACGAAATCCCTTGGAATCCTAATCGAATGGAACAGCGCAATGGGAGAATTGATCGCCACGGACAAAGAGCCGACAAGGTGCTGATCTATCACTTTGTCGGTCAGGGCTATCAAAATCAGGTGACTCAAGATGTGAAGGTGGGCGATCTCGAAGGAGATTTGGAATTTTTGATGCGGGCGGCGTTGAAAATTAATAATATCCGTGAAGACTTGGGCAAGGTCGGCCCTGTGATTGCCGCACAGGTGGAAGAGGCGATGCTCGGTAAGCGGGTGTTTCTGGATACGGCTCAAGCCGAAAAGGACTCCGAACCGATGCGCCGCTTGCTCAAGTTTGAGCGACAGGTACAAAAAGAGATTGCTCAACTTAAGGAGAAACTCGATCGCACCCGTCAGGATCTCCGCCTCGAACCGAGCAATATTCAATCGGTTGTGCAGGTGGGCTTGCGCCTAGCAGGTCAGCCCGAATTAATTCCTATTGATGGCGACCGCGAAGTTTTTCATTTGCCAGCTTTTCGCGGTAGTTGGACGGTGTGCAATCAGGGCTTAGCCCATCCCCACACAGGCGAAATTCGTCCAATTACGTTTAACCCCGATCGCGCTAGAAATCATGATGATGTAGTACTTGCTCACCTCAATCATCGACTGGTACAGATGTGTTTGCGACTGCTCCGTGCTGAAGTCTGGCGGCGCGGAGAAACCAAAAAGCTAAGTCGCGTTACGGCGCTGCAAATTCCTAATCATCTTATTACTGAGCCTGTGGTGGTCGTTTATGGGCGGTTGGTGATTTTGGGAAGCGATCAACAGCGTTTGAATGAAGAGGTGATTACGGCGGGGGGCGTGATCCGTGGTGGAAAGTTTGTGAGGTTGAATGTATTGGAACTAGCGCAGTTATTGCAAAATGCTACGCCTGAGCCAGTACCAGATGCTTTTATGCAGAAATTAATTGGGCTTTGGGATGTTTATGCGGAACCGTTGAAAAAGCATCTCGAAAGTCGGATGGGCGATCGCCAAAATTCTCTGCAAAAGCAATTAGCCGATCGCGCTCAACAGGAGATGGCGGATATCCAAACGATTCTCCAAGAATTGCAGAAGAGTATTGAAAAGGAGCTTACGAATAACGAGAAACCGCTTCAGCTTGATTTGTTTAGCTCTGATGAGAGAGAACAGTTTGAGCGCAATCGTCAAAGTTTGGAATTGCGGCTGAGACAAATCCCTGATGAAATCAGCAAAGAGCAGGAGATCATCCGTCAAAGGTATGCTGACCCGCAGCCAAGGTTATTCCCCTTAGCGATCGCTTTTCTTGTACCACCAAAATTGTTTTGAGAAAGCCCAGATAAATTTTTGAAAGTGCCGCGAAGCGGCACTTTCAAAAATTTATCTATACTCCTTAAAGTCGCTATAGTGAAGAGGGTAGAGCATTTGCAAATTGAGATTTTCTGAGAATTTTAAATATAGTGGTGCAAATGCTCTACCCCTAAGGTATTGGAATTGAGATTTGATTTTTTAAACGTTATTACATTTACATTGCGCCCAAATTTATGTCGATCGCCCGTCATCATGCTGAATGGTTAAGTCTTGTTGATATTGTTGGCTCATTTTTGAGCATGGAGGTATTGCTAGAGGTATTTCCGCAGGGGTTGAGCGCCCATGATAGCGAGCATTTTTCGCTGTTAAAACAGGCTTATCAGGAATGGGGAAATGCCCAGAAGGAACTGGCGATCCATCGGGCTTGGGTGTCATGGGTGCTGAGCAATACGTTGGGTTATCCGCAGGAATATTTGAAGACGGGGCAGGAGATTGCTAATCATTGGCGGGTGCGGGTGGAGCAGCATCAGGAAACCCTTACGCCTGATTGGGTATTGGTTGATCCTGAAGTTAATCGTCCTGAGTTGTTGATTCAGATATTTGAGCCGAGTCAAAAGCTGGAGGGAACCTATAGGGGATCGGTGTGGGCGGCTTCACCTGTGACGCGGACGGTGGAATTGTTGCGGGGGTTGCGGGTGCATTTGGGGTTGATTACCAATGGCGAAGAATGGATGTTGATTTATGCGCCGCAGGGTGGGACTTCGGCAACGGTGTCTTGGTATGGGAATATTTGGATTGAAGAGAAGATTACTTTACGCGCTTTTCGGGATTTACTAGGTATAGAGCGATTTTTTGGGGTGCAAGAGCAGGATACTTTAGCGAGTCTGTGCGATCGCAGTAAGAACTCGCAGCAGGAAGTCACTGACCAACTGGGTTTACAGGTGCGGAAGGCGGTGGAAATCTTGATTCAGAAGTTGGCGGAAATCGATACGGATCATCAGGGGCGAATGTTGGCGCGGGTGTCGATGCAGGAGCTATATCAGGCGGCTTGTTTTGTGATGATGCGTTTGGTGTTTTTGCTATGTGCGGAGGAGCGCGGGCTGTTGCTATTGGGAGAGGAGCGCTATGACAAAAATTATGCGGTTTCGACTTTGCAAGAAAATCTCAGGGCGATCGCTGATCATAGTGGTGAAGAGATTTTAGAGCGCCGCCATGATGCTTGGTGTCGGTTGATGGCGCTATTTCGGGCGGTGCATGGGGGCGTATATCATCAAAATTTTAAGTTGCCAGCCTATGGTGGTAATTTGTTTGATCCTGATATGTTTCCCTTTTTAGAGGGCAGATTTGAGGGGCATGATGAGCCAATCGCTGTGGATAATCGCACGGTGTTACATTTGCTGGAGTCGTTGCAGATTTTGAGGATTAAGGTGGCGGGGGGTGTTTTTGAGCCGCGCCGTCTCAGCTTTAAGGCGATCGAGGTGGAGCAGATCGGTCATGTCTATGAGGGTTTGCTCGATCATCAGGCGGTGCTGTCGAGTTCAACGGTTTTGGGTTTGGAGGGAACCAAGAATAAGGAGCCAGAGTTGTCGCTAGAGGCGTTAGAGGCTTTGGCGGCGCAGGGTGAGGATGTGTTGATTAAGTTTCTGAAGAAGGAGACGGGAAGGGGTGAGGGGGCATTAAAAAAATTATTGCCGCCCTCACCCCCTCTCTCCCAAGGGGCGAGGGGGGACAAGAATAATCTCTTGCTCCCTCTCCCTCTGGGAGAGGGCTGGGGTGAGGGTTTATCCCATTACGAAGAGTCACGTTACTTGACTCGTTGTGGTAATGATTTGGGGCTTTGGCATCGGGTTAAGCCTTTTTATCGGTTAATTCGCAAGGATACGCGGGACTATCCTGTGATCATTAGTGCGGGGTCGGTGTATGTGACGGCGGGGACAGATCGGCGGGAGTCGGGGACGCACTATACGCCGAAGGCGCTGACGGAGGAGATTGTGCGCTATACCTTGGAGCCGTTGGTATATGTGGGGGTGAGTGAGGGTTTGCCGCAGGGTGAATGGAAGTTAAAGTCACCGCAGGAGATTTTAAGCCTAAAAATTTGCGATCCGACTATGGGTTCGGGCGCATTTTTGGTGCAGGTTTGTCGCTATTTGGCGGCGCGGTTGTTGGAAAGTTGGCTGGGGTTGGAAAGCTCTCACTCCGCCTCTCCCAAAGGGAGAAAGGGAACAAAAGCTCTTTCTGGCTCCCCTCTCCCCTTGGGAGAGGGGCTGGGGGTGAGGGCAGTCTTTACTGTATTTGGCAATATCTCTAAGCCTGATCTTGATGAGCCGTTGATTCCTGTGGAGGATTTGGATCGGTTGATTGTGGCGAAGCGGTTGATTGCGGAGCGCTGTGTGTATGGTGTGGATAAGAATCCTTTGGCGGTGGAGATGGCGAAGTTGTCGCTGTGGTTGGAGACTTTGCAGAAGGATAAGCCGTTTACGTTTGTGGATCATGCGTTGCGCTGTGGGGATTCGTTGGTGGGGGTGACGGTGGAGCAGTTGCGGTTTTGGGATTTGGATGTTTCGAGTCATGTGCATCAGTTGGGGATTGGGATTAATGAGGTGTGGGTGAGGATTCGGGAGGCGATCGCTAAGCGGATGCAGCTTGAGAGTTTTGCGGTGAATTCATTAGAGGATCGGGTGAGGAAGGAGATTTTGTTGATGGAGTCTCAGGCGCGGCTGAAGGATCTCAAGGATCGGGCGAATTTGTTGGTGATGTCCTATTTGGCGGGTTGCAAGCGATCGCAGCAGGATGATCTGCGCCGTGAGTTGCTGTTGGTGGCGAATGGTGAGGCGGATGTGAGTGGCGCTCAGCGTGAGTTGTTGCCAGATCTGGAGGCGTTGCGCCCGTTTCATTGGGAGTTGGAGTTTCCTGAGGTGTTTTTGCCCTCGATTAGTCAGGAGGCAACAGGCAAGGGGCTTAAGCCCCTTGTTTCTTTGATGGGTGATGGCGGCTTTGACGCAATCTGTGGTAATCCGCCGTTTATGGGTGGTCAAAAAATTACGGGGGCGATGGGTACGGCTTATCGTGATTTTATTGTGGAATGGGTTGCGAATAATGTAAAAGGAAGTGCGGATTTTGTAGCTTATTTCTTTTTGCAAGTTTGCAATTTATTGAAAGAAGATGGATGTTTTGGTTTAGTTGCGACTAATACCATCGCACAAGGAGATACTAGGGAAGTTGGTTTAGATCAAGTTGCATTAAAGGGTAAAATCTATCGCGCCATTCCGAGCCGTCCTTGGTCAGGGACTGCGGCGCTAGAGGTGGCGTATGTTTGGGCAAAGAAAGGAGAATGGAATGGGGAATATTTTCTTAATGAGAAGTCGGTAAAGGGAATTACACCCTATTTGACAGAAACAGGGCAAACTGCGGGAACACCTTTTAAATTAGAATCTAATAGCGGCAAGTCTTTTCAAGGTTCTAATATTCTAGGAATAGGTTTCACAATGTCGCCAGAGAAAGCTGACACCTTGATTAAGAAAGATTCTAAAAATAAGGATGTTTTATTTCCCTATCTCAATGGTTCGGATTTAAACAGTAATCCCGATCAATCTCCTGCGCGATGGGTAATTAATTTCTTTGATTGGGCATTGTCGCCAGAACATGACGATCCTAAAAAACCGAAGGGTGCGCCATATACTTCCGATTATCCTGATTGCTTAGAGATTGTAGAAAAATTGGTTAAGCCTGAAAGAGCTAGAAATTCGGATAAAAAAAGACGTGAAGTATGGTGGCAATTTACAAGACCTACATTAGAACTTTATGAGACGATCGCCCATTGCGATCGGGTTTTAGTAACAGCAGCAGTTAGTGGAACTTTCGGCTTTGATTTTCAGCCTACTAACATCGTTTTTGCTCATAAACTAATTGTTTTTCCACTTGATAAATATTCTGATTTTGCGTTTTTACAATCAAATTTTCATAAAGAATGGTCTTTTCAATATAGTTCAACTTTAGGTGGTCAAGGTAACTTAAATTATTCTCCCTCAGATTGTTTTGAAACTTTCCCATTCCCAACCCTCACCCCAGAAACAGAAACCGAACTAGAAACCATAGGCGAAAAATATTACAACCAGCGTCAGCAGATCATGCAAAACACCCAACTCGGACTCACCAAAACCTACAACCGATTTCATGAACCCAA
>Ga0105044_10003590_pt1 | contig 21307 bp, 17 predicted proteins | sample MAT01_FD_78092 | JGI IMG/M metagenome (GOLD analysis project Ga0105044, IMG submission 78092) | Freshwater microbial communities from Lake Fryxell liftoff mats and glacier meltwater in Antarctica - MAT-01 | ecosystem: Environmental > Aquatic > Freshwater > Ice > Liftoff microbial mat | place...
AGGATAAGTATGGTATTAAAATTAATAATTATTCAGACCCTGCTTTTAATTATGGTTTTGGAATAAACTATTCCAAAAAACTAAGCAATAAAACTGGATTAAGAATTGATTTAATGATGGTTAAAAGAGGGTGGGCAATAAACATTTCGAATTATTTTACAGTTGATAAAGTCTATGTTTTCAGAACAATTTATGGCCTATCCTTGGCGCCAGTATTTGCTTATGATTTGACAGAATTTACAAGAAAACGCAAGATAAAATATCAATTTGGCATCGAAGGAGGAGGCTTTATTTCCTACTCTCCCTTTCAATACTTCAAGTATGCGCATTACGATAGAGTCGCAATCAAAGAAGGGACAAACAAATTTGATTATGGTTTGGTATTTGGTTTTTATTTTAAGAGGACAAAAAAGAAATCAAATCCATTAAGTTTGAATTTGAGATATTATAAAGGATTGTTGCAAGTGGCTTTTACACCAAACCCACAATATAATATGCACATATTTGAAGCAGGAGTAACTTATGGGTTTGAAAAAACCAAATGATTTCAGCCATGGAACTGATCCTATGTGTGCATTCTAGAACGTTTAACAATCAAGCTAATGGATTCAAGCCGCATTTATTTGTGTGTGGGATTTTCCACCATAGACGTCAGGAATATACCGTCAGCAAGTTATTTTATGACATTGATGGATGAGGAAGGAGGTCAGGAGGTGCTGCAGTTTGTGAAGATGTGATTTTATGGTTGGTATGGTGGCTATTAGCTTTTGGCTATTGGCTATTGGCTTTTAGCTATTGGATGTTTGACGAATTACGAATTACGAAAAATGAATTACGAAAACGTGAATTCATTAACCATCAACCAAACACAGGCCAATGAATTCATCAACCATAAACTATAAACAGAACTAAACGACTAAACGACAAAACATCTAAACTGCTATGGCTGAGGTTGAACCTAATGTTTATTCAAAAAAAATTTCAATCCAGCCTCACCACTCTTCCTCCATTCTATAAACAGTTCCTTTAAATATGGCCACCGTCACTTTATTCTGATTAACAACAGTTACCTGATAGATTCCAAATCGTTTTGAAATATTGATTTCAGTAGCAGAGGCCCTGAGTATATCACCACTTTTGATCATTTTGGTATGCGAAATAGAGGTCTCAACTGAAACACATTTTATGCCATGTCCATTTGCTGCAAATGCAAGGGCACTATCTGCAAGTGCAAAAGCAATACCTCCGTGAGCAATTTTAAACCCATTGGTCATTTCTGGCCGGACCTTCATGGTTAATACAACATTTCCGGCTTGAAGTGACTCTATGTCTATGCCCAACCATTGGCTGAACAGGTCATTGGCAAGCATCAATTCGCGAACAATAGTTTCTGCGGATTTCATGAATACAAAATATTTATAATGATCAAAGATACTCTTATGAACGAAATCAAACATTGATTGATAAATATTTTGCATATTTGTAACTTGATAGATTTAGTATGACACAACCAGCACTTATGAAAAAATATTTGGTACTCTTTTGGATTTTATGCTTTGGATCAAGCACTCTTATTCTTGGGCAATCTTGCTGCCCTGAAATAATTAAGAGTAGCATCAATACTGGTAAATGCAAAGTAACCAATGGCGGTAGCTGTGGCGTTTGTAAGGACACCGAAGTAACATTATCCATCGAAGATGCCAAAAACTTGCCTGAGAACGGAGTAGTGAGTTGGTATTATAGCTCATTGCCGAACTTCAATCCAACTATCGGACAAGGAACATTGATAGGCACCAATCAACTCCCAGGATCAGATTGTGACAATGCCCCTACGGTAAAATTCAATGAAGTAATGGTAAGGCCTGCATCAAACGATGATAACAACACCGGGCCAACAACAGGCGAATGGATCGAGCTGATAGGCCCTCCCGGTACCGACATCAGTTGCTACATCATAACAGATGGTGATTGGGCGATCACCATTCCTCCTGGCTATAGTATTCCTTCGGACGGTTTGTTTGTTGTTGGGTTTGCATCGGTAACAGGAGCAGACGTAGATTTAGATTTGAGCGGTTGTGGTTGTTATACTTTTGCCAATATCAATACAGTTTTAGTACTTGACAATGGAGGTGAGTATCTATTGTTGTGGGATGGGAATAGCATTGCTGACGCTTTCCGTTGGGGCAATCCAACTTTTTTTAACAACTTTCCTTTTGGAGATTTAGCGTCTGGAATGGTTATTCCTACTGTAGATTTTATCGGTTGTGTCAAAACATTACCTCTGGCATTGCCAACATTTCAAAATCAAACAGCCCTAACTCCTGCTGGCGAATCCTATTCACGCAAACCTGATCACTCAGGCTCATGGGTGGTGAGTTGCGCTACCTTGGGCAAATGCAATATACCCGCCCCACCTAGTTATCCGGTTGAGCAAGTAGTTTCATTTAGTACCGGTCAATGCAACCAAAAAATATATTTACGCGGTTTGATAACACCGAAACCGAGCTCTTGCCCAAATGCAGTATTAACCCCAGTTTATACCCTATTTGTCTCTTGTCCTGAATCTGATCTGAAGGAAACCCTTTGTAACAATGCCACCAAAGATGTCAATGGCACTACTTATGACAAAGACAATCCGTCAGGCACAGAGGTATTTGCTGGTCAGAGCTATTTAGGCTGTGATAGTATTGTTAATGTAGATTTGAAATTCTTTCCAGAGGTGACTGCTATCCTATCGGGAGGAGGTGATATATGTTTGGGTCAATCAATTGAACTTCTGGTTAATTTCACCGGACAAGGACCTTGGACGTTTGAATATGAACAGAATGGATTTTTAGTCAGTATCATTACCACAAGCAGCAATCCCTATAAACTCATAGTAAGTCCCCAATCCTCCAGCACCTATAGTTTGGGTGAGCTATTTGATGTCAACAATTGTGAAGGCACAGTGTCGGGCGAAGCAGAGGTCAATGTCGGAGCGCCCAAGGCCTTTCTTGAAGGAATTGACTCCTCACTGTGTGCGGGTGATACCATTAGACTGGCTATAAACCTGAGCGGAACTCCTGATTTTGTTTTCACCTATTTGATTAATGGAAAAGAACAACCAGCTATCACAACAGATAAATTGATTTACTATATCAATATTGTTCCCACTGATACCACCATCATCAAATTGAAAGAAATGGTGGATGATCAAGGATGTAAAGCGCAATTGGATGGAATAGATTCTTTATTTGTCAGGCCTGCTCTTCAAGCTATAAATATTATTGAAAACTGTCTCCCCGGAAATATTTACGTAGTCACCTTTGAGGCAACTGGAGGTGATCCTAATTCTTGGGTGGTGAATGGAGGAGGTACCCTTACCGATTCTTTGTTTACAAGTATTAATTTCGGTGGCGGATCAACTTATACTTTGATATTGGATGACGGAACAAACTGTCCAGCAGACACCTTAAGTAATACCGTGAAATGTAATTGTCAGAATAGCACTGGAAGTATGAACACCAGTATCATTCATGCATGCATTGGAGAAACCGTAACAGCAAACTATTTGAAAGCGGGTGAAATATTGGAATCTGGAGATACTATACTTTTTGTTTTGCACGACAATTCAGGCAATTCATTGGGCAATATTGTGGCTACTAATACGATTCCCGTATTCCAATATAAAGCAGGAATTGTTCCTGAACAGACCTATTATATTTCAGCTGTTGTAGGCAACCAAATTGGAGTCAGTCAAATCGACTTTGCTGATGATTGTTTGGATGTTGCACTTGGTACGCCTGTTATATTTCATGATCTTCCCACTGCTGATTTAATTCTCTCGAATTCGGTTTGCGCGGGATTCTGTATTCCTATTGGTGTCAATTTGTTAGGCAATGGGTTGATCGATCTCAGTTATGAAGTAACATCATCTACTGGCACGGTGACCACAATTATACCCAATCTCGGAAACGCCTTCTCAGGTCAGATATGTTCTATATTGGGAGATGCAGGAACCCAGATTGAAATAAAAATAACCAATGTTTCAGATGATTATTGCGGCAATCCTACATCGGAGAAGCAACTGATTACAGTTTATGGAGCTTCTGTCACGGATTTTACGAAATCCTTGTGTTTTGGACAGACCATTCAAATAGGCAGTACTACCTATGATGAAACCAAAACTACTGGACAGGAATTTTTACCAAATGCCGCTTGGACTGGTTGTGATAGTATTATCAATGTCAATCTCAGTTTTGTTAGCACAGTTATTGAAAATCAAACTCCGAAAATATGCGGAGGCTCAACCAAGATTATCAATGGAATTGTGTTTTCAGAATTGAATCCTACTGGTTCATTCAGCTTCCCTGGCGGCAGTGTTGCTGGTTGTGATAGTATCTTGAATGTGAATGCACTAATTGTTCAGGCTTCAAACGCAATTTTCAATCCAACCCTTTGTTTTGGTGAAAGTGTGAGTATCAATGGAAAAACTTACAATGCAAGTAACCCAGTGGGATTTGAAAACCTCAATGGTCAGTCTTGGACTGGTTGCGATAGTATCGTCCAAATCAATCTGAATGTACTTCCCGCAATATTTTTCTTATACAAGGATACGCTTTGTGCCAATGAAAGTGTCAAGGTAAATGGTACAACTTATACAGCAGCCAACCCTGCAGGTTTAGAAAAATTTCTAACTGGAAGTTTTCAAGGTTGCGATAGTACGGTTCAGGTATCAATTCTTTTTATTCCTGATATAAATGCCAAACTGACTGGACCTAGCTCGGTTTGTCCAAGTGCTGACGTGAAATTGATTTTTGAAACAGATGGTTTGGGATTGTTTGATGTGACCATTTCTTCAAATCCTGGCGGTAATAGTACTTTTAACGGTCTTAAAAATGGAGATGAAATTAATATCGGTCCGCTTGCATCAGCCACCAGTTTTGTTATTGTTGCCGTAAGCTCGACAGGATTGGAATGCACCGTAATATTGGGGCCAGCAATAACAGTTTCGCCCTCTGGATTGCAAGCTGATATTGCCATAATATCTGATTTTAATGGTTATGATGTCAGCTGTATCAATGCTACGGATGGCAGTATATCAGTGAATGTGCTTAATGGAACTGCTCCTTTTACCTATTTGTGGAGTAATTCAGCAAACACAGCAAATATTACAAATCTTGGATTGGGCAGCTATCAAGTAAGTATTACTGACTCCGAGGGTTGTGGTACCATCAAGAGTATTGATCTGATTGGCCCTCCTGTAGTTGTAGCCAATTGGCTTGCGGAAGATGCAGGTTGTGGCTCTGCTGCAAGTGGCAGTATAACTTTGAGCCAAATCAATGGCGGTGTTCCTCCATTTACAGTGGCAGTTAATGGTGGTGCAGCTCAGGCAATTTCCAGTGGATTTGTGCTTGCCAATCTGTCCTCAGGTAGTTTTAGTTTATTGGTCACCGACGGAAATGGGTGTTTAACTAATGAAACAGTTGAAGTGAATCAGAAGTCAGATTCTAATATCTTCTTGGATGCTGGTCCAGATGTTACCATCGAAGCAGGAAAGCAAAAAGGTCTAAATGCTACAACCAATGCAATAGTAGTAAATACCTTGTGGTCACCTGCCGCTGGTTTGGATTGTTCAACATGTCTTGATCCAGTAGCCAGACCTGACACCACTACAACCTATAATGTTACCATTACAGATCTGGATGGTTGTACAAGCTCTGACCAAATAACTGTGTTTGTGCTTTCCAATGATTTGTTGTTCGTTCCAAATGTTTTTTCACCAAATCTAGACGGCCGGAATGATTTGCTGAATATTTTTAGTGGAGATCGAGTGAAAAACATCAATACTTTTGCCATTTATGATCGTTGGGGTGAAGCAGTTTTCATAAGCACCAATCATCCATTGAATGATCCTCAAAGTGGCTGGAATGGCAAACTAAATGGACAATTGGTGAATCCTGGGGTATTTGTTTATTACATCGAAATAGAATTAACCGACGGATCTAAACGATTGTTAAAGGGTGATGTAACAGTTTTAAAATAAAAAAAATCACAAACCATTGCGCAAATCAAGGATAATGCTTACTTTTGCGCTCTGAATTTTTATATTATGAAGAAGGATACACATCCAGTAGAATATAGACTCGTAGTTTTCAAGGACGTTTCATCAGATGACATGTTCTTAACTCGCTCTTGCATCAATACCCGTGAAACAATTAAATGGGAAGATGGCAATGAATATCCACTTGCAAAATTGGAAATAAGTGCTTTCTCACATCCGTTTTTCACTGGTAAAATGAAATTCGTTGATACGGCAGGTCGTATTGACAAGTTCAACAAGAAATACACCAAGTTCATGCAATAAGCACGATCTAAAGATCATAATGCGCCCAAAGGTTCGAAAGAGCTTTTGGGCGTTTTTGTTTTATCCAATATTTCACGCAATAGAATTAACTTCGCATCATGACTACAAGTAACATTGTTCTTATTGATTCAATTGATTGTGACCAATTATTGCCAATTACTTACACCAGACCTGTTTCCCATATTCGATTAGGCTATCTAAGCATACGAGAAAAATGGGAACATTACAGCAAGCAAATTGTGCAGATACTCAGCAAATCAGAGTTTGGGTTGAATTCTAATCTTGACAACAATCAAGCTGTCCTCGGAATCCATGCCGGATTATTGCCTGATGAAGCCATTATCTTACAAATACAAGAGCTCAAAGAAGGTGATGTATTGATAAGTCAAGATCATGAAATTCTAGCAGCCAAAAGTAGTTTTGAAAAAATTCAAGACCTATTCAAACAAGGAAAGTTTGAGCGTGGAATTTTTGTGAAGACCGAAGCCAAACTCATCAAAAATCTTTGGGATATCATTGATGCTCAATTGAATCAGATTGAATTGGATATCACTCTTTTGATTTCAGGCAGGACATCCGCCAACATTGATCCTTCAGTTCGAATAATTGGCGATCCTTCCAAGGTCTTTTTGGAATCAGGAGCCAAAGTTTATAATTGTTCTATCAACACGCAAAGTGGATCAGTTTACATTGCCAAGGATGCCGAGGTTATGGAAGGTGCAATGATCAGAGGGCCTTTTGCATTAGGAGAACACAGTCAGGTAAAAATGGGTGCCAAAATTTATCCAGGTGTGGCAACTGGTCAACATTGCAAAATTGGCGGAGAAATAGGCAACACAGTTTTTCAAGAATATTCCAATAAGGGACATGATGGTTATTTGGGAGATTCGTTCATTGGATCATGGTGCAACATGGGAGCTGATACCAACAGTTCCAACCTAAAAAACAACTACTCTGAGGTGAAGCTTTGGAGTTACCCAGCTCGTCGATTTGTATCTACTGGCAAACAGTTTTGTGGGTTAATCATGGGTGATCACAGCAAATGCGGAATCAATACCATGTTCAACACAGGGACCGTGGTAGGTGTGTCTTGTAATATTTTTGGGGATGGTTTCCCTAGAAATTTTATTCCTTCTTTTAGCTGGGGTGGCGCAAGCGGCTTTACAGGTTTTGCTGTAAATAAAGCGATTGAAGCCTCCAATGCCATGATGGGTAGACGAGGAGTGCAGCTATCCGAAAATGATAAAACATTGTTTCAAAGTATTTGGGAAGCAGATTCAGAATGGAGAAAATCGTAGTTCCTTTCTGGAAATATTGGTGGAGTTATATTACTGATGTGCATCTAGAAATGACATCAAGTGACTTGAATCCACAGCTGGAAGTATTGCTTTCTAAAGGAAAATTGCAATTGTGTACCAAAAATGCAATATACAGCCATGCCGATCGGTACGATAATTTCAAAGTAGCCTTGCAGGAGGTATTACCACAATTGATCGAGCAACCAAATGTTTTGGTATTGGGTTTGGGTTTGGGAAGCATACATTTCATGCTGGAGCATACTTTCAAAAAAGACGCATTCCTGACTGCTGTAGAATTGGATGAGGAAATTGTACGCTTGTGCCAAGAGTATGTTTTACACTCATTGAAACGACCAGGGCAAATCATTGTAGGTGATGGAGAGGAATTTGTGTACAATTGTATGGACGAATTCGATTTGATCTGCATGGATATCTTTGAAGATGATGTGGTACCTCAAGCTTTTCTGCAAATTGAATTTCTTGAAAGTTTGAATGAAATTCTGCTGCCAGGAGGATGGGTAATTTATAACCATTTGGGAAATAAACCAGAGGAAATTATTGCAGGAAGAGAATTTTTTGATGTGGTTTTTTCAGCAGTTTTTGAAGATGCACGAATTATATCGCACCCTACTAATTTGATGCTGGCAGGAAAGAGGCGAGGCTATTGATTGCTTCGTTTTAGAAGAACCTAGGTCAAAAAAAAGTAATTTTTCACTGTACATTCAACGTACTTCACTACATTTACGGATAGAAAACAGAAACACTATGAATGTTATAATTGGCCTTGGGCGTTATTTATTCGGAGCGGTGATTGCCATGTTTGGTGTGACGCATTTTATGAATGCAGATGCAATGAGCGAATTGGTTCCGTTAAGTGGTGGATTGATATTGGTTTATCTGGCTGGAGCTGGCTTTGTATTATCTGCAATTTCTATATTTATTGGTAAGTATGATAAGTTGGCTTGCGTCCTGCTTGCGGTTCAATTACTTGTTTTTGTAGCAATGTTGCACATTCCACAAGCAATGTCATCTGATCAAATAGCTGCCACGGGAGGCATGATCAACGCTTTGAAAGATATTGGCTTATCTGGTGCAGCACTTATGGCTGCGGCACAAGCTAGAGATAGTTCTGTGATTGGCTGATAGCCACATTGAGCTGAATTTGGCTAGCGCAGTAGACAACACATCATCCATTACTACAGAAAATTATTGAAATTTCAGAGGTGACACATCAACACAACAGCTGATTTTTTCTATTATAACAGCTCAATGCTTTGGGTATTCTTTTTGACAAGCCGAATTTTTGAATGATTCTTCTGTACATTTTTTACACTTATGAGCGTAAGTCTATCTTAGAAAAAGTCACAAACAAGGTCAGATTTGGTGGAACGGGCTTTTAAGTAAAAGTGAAATTCTCTGCATTAGGTATCACTTAAAATTTAACAAAATCCTTTTCTTTTCTTCACTTTCCTTTTCGTTCTTGTGATACAATTCAATAAACAAAATTTTCTGTTCATTGGGAAAGTGAGCTTAAATCAACCTCAATCCTGAATTTACACCACTACCTTTTATTGCATCGCTAGCAATTTTTTTCACCCTGATTACACAAGTATTGATTGCCAAATTATTGATTTCAAAACTGAATGGAGGCCTTTCGTTGGGCCTTGTTTTTAAGATTGATTTTACATCTTCCAAATCAGAAACTAAACTTCTGTATTTCTTTAATAAGTATCTTAAGTCTTTATCAAATTCGGGTAATGAACTTATCAAAATCATTAATCTTCATTTTCAGTTTCACCATAAACTCTTACTGAATATGGCAACTCTCTGTAAAAAGACAAATTATAGCTAATATCCTTCCCTTCCTCAGTGACCTCCCAAGGAAAATCATTGTGTGACTAATCACTAATTGCCGTTGCAGACCAATCACTCATTTGTTCAATTACCCGATCTACCACATCTTTTTCACTTGCCCTTAATTCGGTTAGATCGGACTTCACTAATGGTAAATAGCGAGTTTGAGGATAGCCGCAATGTTCTGTTTTAAACCTTTGCAGCTGACCTTGCTCAATCATTTGGCCAATGATGGTATCTAATTTTTGAGGAACCGGACCGAAAGGCAATTTCCGATAATTGGCACCAGTCAAATGTTCCTCATACAATTCATAGGAGTTGAAATCGGAAAAATAGAGCAGCTTGAAAAGTACCGTTTCACCAACATTGGGTTTGCCCGCACATCTTTCAAGGATACAAAGCAACACATTCTTAAGCTTGGTTACTTGCAAAGTAGGTACAGATATCCTTTCTTCAGTTTTCGTAGACTTTCCTTCTACTTGTCCCTCAACTTCTTGACTTGCTGTAAAGTCCGTTGACATAAAATCATCCAATGAAAATCCCAATACGAAAGAGAATTTTTGCAATTCCAAAACATCAACACCTCTGTTTCCTAACTCAATTTGAGCCAATGATGGTCGGGAAATTTTGACACTTTTTGCCAATTTTTCCTGCGACAAGCCCTTTAGTTTCCGTAGAACCGTTATCCGTTGACCAATTTGTTTTTGTGTCAATATTGTGCCCATATCAATTTATGTGATGCAGTTTAGCAGCACAAAGAAAAATATTGTTTCGATATAAATCAATTGTTTGTTTTATTTTAAATCATTTGCCGTCTTTAGCAACAATGACTTATCCTAATTGAGGGTGCAAAAGCTTCTGCTTACAACATAAATATTCAGCTTATCATCGGATTTAGTAAAGCTTCGTTACCGTGCTTCGTTGACCATTATTGTGAGCTAACAAACTGCAAATTTAAAGTATTGGTCGCCATATCTTTAGGTCACGATCCGTAAATCTATTTTAAATTAGCCGAACTTACTTGTTCTGCTCAACTGGAATACCAAAGTTTTTCTCGTTTCTGATGGTGTAGTCGATGTCAAAATCATCTAACACCATATCTAGAATGGGATCAGTTTCCTTAATATAACCTTCCTTTAAATCATAGCCATAAAAAGAACTGAAAGTATTCCAGTAGAACGCTGACCATCCACCTTTCAGATCACGAACAAGACCATACATTGGTGTATCGAGTTCTTTTTCTATCATTTTAACCAAGATTCTGCCCTGTGTTTTGCTTAGATTTTTTAAGGGCTTTTCAAACTCTTCTTCCAGCTCCTTGGCCAATTTCTTGATATATTTCTTTTTTTGCCTTTCCTTCATTCCTTGAGTGGCACTCTCCATTTCACGAAAAACCTTGATAGCTTTCACAGCATAAGGAAATACTGTAATTGCGTATCTTTTGTATTTTCGGTAGGTAGTTTCCTCAGTAAACGAAGCAAATTTATGCGGTGCCTTGATGTCAATTTGCTGCAGATTCATGATCATCATTGTATCACCATCGATAATCACAACAGGTACACTTTTGCCATTGATTTCGATATTCATGAGTTTTTCCTGGGCAGTAACCCTGAACCAGCTCATAATGAGTATGCAGAACACAAACAATACTCTCATTGCTTGATTTTTTAATAGAACGAATTTCTAACACTTATCACTACAATCCTATTGCTCATTAGCTACTCATTAACAATTTACAGGCCATACTTGCTTTTGTATTTGTTGTACAATGCCTTTTGTTTGTCATTGGTGCTGACCACCCTACCTTGAATGAAAATTCTTTCCACATTGTTGCCCATCATATCAAATGCATCTCCCGTGCTAATAAACATGGTAGCATCTTTGCCGACAGCAAGGGTCCCTAGTCGATCTGAGATACCCATAATTTCAGCCGGAACTTTAGTTACAGCGTTCAATGCTCCAGTCATTGATAAGCCATATGGAACGGCTTGACCAACTTGAAATGGCAGATTGCGTTGTTGCCAGAAACCATCTGCAGCGATGGCAAATCGAATTCCTGCCTTTTCCAAAATACCGGGCAGCATGAATGGTTGAGCAACATTGTCATCATCATGACCTGGCAAAGATTGGACGTTGGTAAGCACCACAGTTATGTTATTCTCTTTTATGAAATTGATGATGCGCCAAGCTTCATTTCCTCCTATCAAAATAGGTTGAATACCATATTTTTTTAGAAAAACCACTCCGGCTTGAATATCATTTGCAGAATTTGCCCTTAAGTACAACTGTGATTTTCTGTCAAAAACTTTGCGCATGGCTTCGAAGCGAAGGTTTTTTTCTATTGGCGCTTGGTTGAACGAATAGGCCTTCGCCTCATCAAAAAAGATGCTTAATTTCTGAAAGAACATTTCGTATTCATCCCTGGCCTTACCTGCATTTTCATCGGTACGCAGCGGTGAAGGTGGAGAAGGCCAATTCATAAATATGCCCTCATCGTTTTTGACGATCGCGTCTTCCCAGTTCCATGCATCCAGCTGCATAACACTTGATTGACCTGAAATGACTCCGCCTTCAGGTGCAATTTGAGTTAATAATATGCCATTATTGCGCACTGTAGGCAGAACCTCTGAGTCGGTATTGTATGCTATCACAGAACGGATATGCGGATTAAATTGTCCCAATTCATTATAATCATTTGTTGCTTTTACAGCTTCAATTTCGGACAAACCCAATTGGCTCTGCATGGCTATGAACCCAGGATAGATTCTTTTGCCTTTTGCTTCAATCCATTGATATTTGTCTTGATTATTGATGGGAGCTGTTGATGTTTCACCTAAATATGTGATTTTACCTTTTTCGAAAGCAATTATTCCGTCTTGGATGATTCTGCCATCACCACAATAGATGGACGCACCTCGAATACCAATAGCCTCCTTTTGGACTGGACCTGGAATATTCTGTGTATGATTCACTCCAATTGAAATGATCATTGTTAACAGGATATGTATTGTTTTTTTCATGTCTCTTTTGTATTGATATTAATTTTCTTCACATTCTTCGCCACCAACCGAATCGCAATGATAAAGTCGTTGTTTGGGAGAGGTAAATTTTTCTGTAGCTCCTCCGGATTTTTTAAAGTTGATCATTTTTTGGATCAATCTGCTTCGTTCGGATTCAATTTCCAAGGTTTTCGCGATCATTTCTTTTCGATCAAACAATTTCATGCCATCAACAAAAGTATATTCTGCCATAGCATATACACTTAAGGGATCTGCAGACCACAAAACGATGTCTGCATCTTTTCCTTTTTCTATACTACCCATTTTGTTGTCAAGGTGAAGCAATTTAGCTGGATTCAAGGTTACGAATTTAAGTGCTTCAGTTGGAGCAATGTTTCCGTATTTCACCGCTTTTGCTGCTTCTTGATTCAGTCTTCTTGCCATTTCAGCATCGTCAGAGTTGAAAGCAGTGGTGACTCCAACATCGTGCAAGATTGCTCCGTTGTACGGGATAGCATCATAAACTTCATACTTATAAGCCCACCAATCACTGAATGATGATGCGCCAGCTCCATGTGCTTTCATTTTGTCGGCAACTTTGTAGCCTTCCAAAATATGGGTAAATGTGTTGACTCTGAATTTGTATCTGTCAGCCACTTTCATCAGCATGTTAATTTCTGATTGAACGTAGGAATGGCAAGTAATGAATCTTTTGCTGCTCAATATTTCAACCATGGTTTCCATTTCAAGATCAGGGCGCAATGGGAAAGATCTTGCCTTATCTGCTTTGGCTTTCAAATAATCCTGGGCACGTGTAAAAGCATCTTCGTAAACTTGTTCTACTCCCATCCTAGTATCTGGAAAACGGCTATTGTTGTTACTTCTTGCGTTTTTGACATTCTCTCCCAAGGCAAATTTTATAAAACCATCCGCTCCTTGTATTTTCATATCTTCTGGAGCCATTCCCCAACGCAATTTGATCAGGGCCGACTGACCACCTATTGGATTGCAAGAGCCATGAAGCAGTTGTGCTGCTACAACTCCTCCAGAGAGTTGGCGGTATATATTAACATCATCGCAATTGATTACATCGCCAATAGACACCTCGCCTGTATTAGCTTGTGTACATTCATTTACGCCACCTGCTATGGCAATGTGACTGTGTTCGTCAATGATACCTGGAGTCAGGTGTTTTCCTGATCCGTCGATAACTGTGGCACCATTTGATTTCAAATCTTTACCAATAGCCGCTATTTTGCCATCTTGAATCAGCACATCGGTATTTTCCAATTTGGGCTTGTTGGTATTTGTCCATACTGTGGTATTTTTGATGAGGAAGTCATTTTGAACCGGCATAGCAGTAGTGCCCCATGCAGACCAAGGATAGGTTATTTGACTCAATATTGTTTGCAATACGGATGTATCAGGCTTATTTGGCTCCTGTTTGCCTGCTTCCAAATATTCCGCCGCCCAAGTAATCCAACTACCGTCAGGTGCTTGACCAGAACCCCTCAATTTATTGCCATCTATCGAACCGTTGAGGCGGTAAGTTTCAGTCTTATTTTTTGGGGGACTGAAATTGAAGGCAACAAGATTCTTTTTGATAGACAGGTTGGCCTCCGTCTTTAAGGTGTCGCTATAAAAAATAGTACTTTTAATGCTAGAACCATCCATTTTTATGGTCATGTTTAGGTTTTCTGCACCCAATTGCAATTTGTATTTTCCTTCTGCAATCGGAGTTTGAAGCTCCTGTTGAACCATAGGTTTGCCGCCTACCCATGTTTGGATGAGCTTTCCCTCTTTCGTAAAATAATCACCTTTGCAGACTATAAAGTTGGCTATTTTACCAGGATCCAATGAGCCCAACTGGTCACCTACGCCAATCCAATTAGCTGGATTGGATGTTAGTGCTTTCAATGCCTCTTTGGGGGTCAATCCAGCTTTGATAGCCGCCAATAACTTGGTTTTAAAGTCAGCAGTTTTCTTCAAACCATCGGTAGTTAATGAAATAGCAATACCATTTTTTATCATCGTGTTGGGATTGCCAGGAGCCAGTTCCCAATGGCGTAAGTCCTCCAAGTCTATATTCAAGGCTATATAGGGATCCTCAACTTCATAAGCCTCTGGAAAATTGAGCGGCATGATCAATTGTGTCAAGCCTGCTTTTTTCAAATCAACGACTCTCTGATATTCATTTACTCCGCCCTTAATGATGTAATTTTTGGAAAATTGCTTGGATAATTTCAATGCCCTCAAGTCTTGCAATTTATCACCACAATCAAATATTTGAGGCAATGACAACAATCCGTTCCACTCATTGAGTGAAATATTAAATTCTTCTTTATTCCCACCATTTTTATACCAATCGCCGTCCATGTATGTTTGACGCAACAATGCAATTGATCCCATTAATGATCCAGGATAATCTTGTTTGGATGTGCCTTTGTTGAATGACAGATGGTGCGCAGCCTTGTCTTTCACAATCAACAAGTTTTCTCTGTCATCACGAAGCAACACCACAGTTGAACTGCCTCGACTAATTCCATCCTTGCGATGTGTGTTGACAGCTCCAAATCCTAGTTCAGCCAGCTCTCGAGCCTTGACTCCATCAGATTTGAAGTTTTGGTAGGCGTCATATTCGCTTCTCAAGGCTTCATTCCAACCAAAAGCCCCTTGTTTCATAGAAGACATTTGCCCACCATCTTCGAAGAAGCTGCGACCACTTTTTGTTTCTGGCAAACCGTAGGCACTATAGATATCTATGAATGCTGGATAAATGAACTTCCCGGATGCATTAATTATAGTCGCATCGCCTGGAATTTTAAGGTCTTTACCCACAGCAATTATTTTACCTTCTTTGATGATCAAGGATGCGGAATCCAATATCCGGTCTGCGTCAAGAAAAATCTTTGCATTAGTAAATGCATAATGACTTTGTCTGGAATCCCAAACTCCATTTTGCGGGAAAGTAACTTGGGAAATGAGGGCTTGTGAAATGAGCATTCCAATCAAGGCCAAGGCGATATTTAATCTCACTATTTTAAAATTGTGGTCAAAAATAGGAACTGTTTTGGATATTTGGTTATTCACCGTTGTCTCTTGACTATACTATTTGACTTATTCCGCTATTGGCGTGAAATTTGAAAGTAACAGATCAGAATCAATAATATGAAGATCACAATTGTAGGTTGCGGCAACATGGGCATGATCTATGCAAGGTCCTTTCTGAAGTACGGCTTAGTAGTTTCGGATAAACTGTTGCTTGTAGAAAAAAGTGAAGCGCGCAGAGATGAGCTATCAGCCTTAAATATTGGCAAAGTGACCATTCCGGATGATGTCTTGGTGCAGTCAAGTGACATTATTATACTTGCAGTTAAGCCGCAGGATTTTGATGAATTGGCCCCTATTTTGAATAAAGTAATTTCAAGCAATAACTTGGTTATCAGCATCATGGCTGGTATTACCATTCCATTTATTGAACAGGCATTGGGAACGTCCAGAATGGTACGCGCCATGCCCAATTCACCTGCCCAGCTTGGCATGGGAATTACTGGTTATTCCTGTTCAGATCAACTATCACGGGAAGATATTTTACTTGCCGAAAACCTGCTTTCAACTACAGGAAGGTCAATTTATTTCAAGGAAGAACATATGTTGAATGCAGTAACTGCCATCAGTGGAAGTGGCCCAGCATACTTTTTCTATATTGTGAAATACATGGTTGAAGCAAGCAAACAGTTGGGAATAGCCGAACACATTGCAAATAACTTGGTTATGCAAACCATGCTTGGGGCATTTCACGTAATGAATGAAAAGAACAAGACTTTGGATGAGTTGATAGAAGCTGTGTCGTCCAAAGGAGGAACAACCGAAGCAGCTTTTAGGGTCTTCAATGAGGCCCAATTGGGCGAAAACTTAGCCAAGGGAATTTTACAAGCATGCCATCGTGCTGAAGAATTGGCCAAATAGCTACCAGTTAGCTAGTTCCATCATGATTAACTTTTTGGAATCCCATTTGAATTTGGCGTCATTAAACTCAGGTTTCTTCCACTTCGAAACAACTTTATTGCTGAATCCAAATGCTTCCTTGGGGATGCCCAACAGATTGGTATCCAATTTATCATTGCCATTGATGTCTTGAAATATCGCAATTGCTATTTCAGGTCTTGTGTTCTTAGGTAATTGGACACTGAAGCCCTGCAAGGCTTGTTCCCGAGTTACGACTTTTGAGACCAGACGATTGTCAGTCAAAAAATCTTTTCGCTGATCTGTTATGGCCACAAACACTTTGCCTTTGGTGCCGACATTACTAACTTTAATTTGAATTGTTTCTTGTGCTTCTGACCATTGCCCAATGAAAAGCAAGCAGATGGTGATCAAATATTTCATGCAAATATGCTTAATTTTGCCTTGATGGCCCTTGATTGTGAATTTCATGTCCCAAAATTAATTTGTAAACCACTTTTTTTTGCGACTTTTGCACTGTGATGATAAATGAATTAGTAAAAGTAGCTGAATCACAAGCTAAACAATGGATTTCGCAAGAAGTTGACCCAAAATATGTATTTCATGATTTGGGACATACTCAAAGCGTGGTGGACGCGTGCAAAAAACTTGCTGTAGAAGCAAATCTTGGTGATGAAGCTACCTCAAAGTTATTGATAGCTGCTTGGTTTCATGACAATGGATATTCCGAAGGGCCTATTGATCATGAAATGCGTGGTGCTGCAATTGCTTGGGATTTTTTGGCTGCTCACGAGGTGGAAGAGTCAATCATGAAGGAAATATGCGACGCAATACTCGCCACGAAAATATCGCAACAGCCATTTGATAAAATATCTTCTTTGCTCTGTGATGCTGATTTAAGCCATTTGGGTGATCCCAAACTCGAATTCAGGAATGACTTACTAAGAAATGAACTTCAAAATTTGGGAACCAGTTTTACGGATGAAGAATGGTTGAAATTCGAACTGGGTTTTGTGCGAGACCATCAATATCATACTGATGAAGCTCAGAATCTCTACGGCCAAAACAGGCAATTATTTCAAGAAAAATTAGAACATCAACTGCAATCCTTGCAACCAGTAATTCAAAATGAACCCATGGCGGAAGAGATTGAAGAAGAAGAATACAAGAAAGAAAAGCTCAACAAGCTGGGAAGAGGGGTAGAGACTATGTATAAGGTAACTTATGAAACCCATTTGAATCTGAATTCACTTGCAGACAACAAAGCGCACATCATGTTGACGGTGAATTCAATCATATTTTCATCGGCAGTGTCATTTCTGATTCCAAAATGGGATCAAAAATGGATGATATTTCCATCTATTGTCCTACTGGGAACAGCCTTGCTATCAGGATTTTATGCTATATTAACCATCAAGCCAAAGATTATCAAAGGAGGTGTCAAGAAAGAAGACGTGCTGAATAAAACTGCCGATTTGTTGTTTTTTAGCAATTATACCCAGATCAGCATTGAAGATTATGAATGGGCCATTCGACATATGATCAAGGACCCTGATTACGTTTATAAAACCATGACGCGAACCCTTTATTTTTTAGGTCAGGTGTTGACCAAGAAATACAAATTCTTGAATCTTTGCTATTCGGTTTTTATCTATGGACTACTCATGACAGTGATCTTTTTTCTTCTATTTTGGTTAATGTATAAATAAATAAAATTTGTTATGATTTCTGAAAAAATGGCAACTGCCCTCAATAAGCAAATTGAACTGGAAGCTTATGCATCGTTTCTGTATTTGAGTATGGCAAGCTGGTGCGACAATGAAGGATTGGAAGGTTGCGCAGCATTCATGCACAGGCAAAGTGTAGAGGAGCGTGAGCACATGTTGCGAATCTTCAATTATATTTCTGAAATCAACGGACATGCTATAGCTCCAGGCATTACTCAACCTCCATCATCTTGGGATTCGGTTCAGATCCTGCTTGAAAATGTTTATGAGCACGAACAGAAAGTAACACGTTCTATCAATGAGTTGGTGTATTTATCCAATGCCGAAAAAGATTATACCACCTTGAACTTCTTGCAATGGTACATTACTGAGCAGAGAGAAGAGGAGGCATTGATGCGCAGTATTTTGGATAAAATCAAATTAATAGGTACAGGACCAATGTCTCTCTATTACATCGATAAAGAAATTCAAAAAATCAACGCTACAGAACTTTCTGCGGAAGCATCTGAAGAAGGGTAATTATCTCTTTAGATGTCGATCTTTACATCTTACCTTCCTTGATCAGACGGATATAATTGGGAATTATTTCCAATGGCTTATCAAGCACATCACTCAATGCACAGATGAAGGAGTCTGGTTTTCGAATTGATAATGCATAAGCCATAGGTTCCACATCATCTGAAATGTATTCATAACTTGCGTTGGGATTGTGACTCTTAATGCCTTCAACCAAAAAGCCCACAATCTCTTCATCTGTTCTACCACGCAAGAACTTTCTTTGGCTGATGATGATGTGGTCAAACATTTGAGCACTTAAGCTGCCAAGTTCAAGGAGATCTGAATCTCTTCGATCACCAGTCCCGGTGATAATGCCAATTTTGAAAGGTGAAGAGAGCGTATAAACAAAATCACGGATGCCTCGAAATCCATCGGGATTGTGAGCAAAATCAATCATAATGTGGCCATCGCCGTAGTCAAATACATTTAGTCTACCAGGAGTTTGTTCGGCTGAAGGAAAGAAACTTGCCATTCCCCTTCCAATTTGGTCAGCGTTTAAGCCATAAATGGAACAGGCTAAAGTAGCAGCCAATGCATTTTGAACCATAAAAGAAACTCTACCACCAAAAGTGATTGGAATATTTTCAACATCGGCCACTGGAATTCGTGAATCGCCTTTCAGAATAGTAATAATGCCATTGTCACTGACACAAGCCAGTCCGCCCTTGGAGATGTGGTTTTGTATGGAAGTGTTTGATTCGTCCATTGCAAAAAAGGCCTTGTTGAATTTGGATTTCATGCCCAGGAGCAAGGCGTATTCATTTTCGGCATTACAGACAGCATAACCGCCTTCTTTCAAAACATCAATAATAATTCCTTTGGCTGATGCGAGTTCTGCTAAGGTATGGATGTCAGAAAGTCCCAAATGATCCTCCTGAATATTGGTAATTACTGCAATATCGCATTGATCAAAACCCAATCCTGCTCTAACTATGCCACCACGAGCGCACTCGAGGATTGCAGCTTCTATTCGCGGATCTCCCAGTGCAATTTGTGCACTCATTGGCCCAGTGGTGTCACCTTTATCCACCATTTCATCACCGACATAAATGCCATCACTGGTCGTAAAACCGGCCACGATGCCACTCTCTTTAAGCACATGTGCAATAAGGCGGGTAGTGGTAGTTTTTCCATTGGTACCTGTCACTGCAATAATAGGAATACGTGCCTTGGTAGGTTCAGGAAAAAAGCTTTTTAAAAATTCAATTGCCGAAATATCCTTGGGCGGGTATGTTGCCGAGGCTGCAAATGACAATTTCTTGGCGTGAATGCCATAGCCCAATTGAATCAGTCTTACTTTCTCTTGCAATAGATAAGGTATGTCCAATGACTTAGCACCCTTGATCAAGAATTCAGTAAATTCATCCAATTTATTCCGAGCTGCGGTGGACCTCAATTCTTTTATTAAGAAGTTTAGATCAATTGCTTCATCCTTTAAAGTTGATTCTAAGATATAAACCGCAAGCTTTGCGGATTCCTTGCCGGTGTCTTCATCAAGGTATTCGAAAACCACATTGGTGACCTCCGTTTCAATCGTTGTTTTGGTCAAATAGAAGCCAACAGCGTGTCCACATTCCTGTTGCAATCGCAGAGCCAAAGCTCCAACAAAATCAGCCAAACCTTTTGGTTTTTCTGAAATAGGACTTGGAAAAATCTGATTGAGATCATTGTACATACGCTCAAATACTGATTCATTATCAAGCTCTATTTCTAGTCTTAATTGTATTAACTTGGGATGTTGAATACTCCAAATATTAGGACCTCGGTGTGCTTGAATATTGATTGATTTCATCTTAAGATCTTAGCTTCTTCAATTTTGCCCCAATTTATGTCTTTTGTTGGATTATTAATGATGGAGGTCTTAATTTTTTGAAAAGTTCAAAACAAATTCAACAATTCAGCTAATCATAATCTGTCATGAAAAAAAGCATTTCAGCTTAAACCCAAAAACCGGATCAGCAGATTTTGCCTCTAAGCAAAGCCTCATGAGATGATGAAAAAAACAGTTTTTGCCGACTTTAGAGCCCTGACATTTTAACAAATCGTCAAGGGGTTATCACCCAACAAAATATTGAGTTTCATCAATGTTTTTGCTGATTCCGCACAGAGTGGTATTTGGGTTAAAGCGCACACAAGCTTGGCAATAGTGGAAGACCCAAACAATACGCGTACTTTTGTGCTATATTTTAATTTTCAGTATGATGACATTCAATGATTTAAATCTCAACAAAGCCCTCTTGAATGCGCTTGCTGATTTGAATTTTACGCAACCCACTACCATCCAACATAAGGTATTTGGTCCAATCATGGCAGGAAAAGATGTTATTGGCATTGCCCAAACCGGTACTGGTAAAACTTTGGCTTACTTGCTTCCATTGATCCGCTTGTGGCAATTTCCCAAACGCAGAATTCCAGAAATAATCATCATTGTGCCTACCCGCGAGCTTGTGGCACAGGTGGTAGATGACATTACCAAATTGGTCAGTTACATGGACTTGATTCCAATTGGTGTCTACGGTGAAACCAATATCAAAACTCAAATGGCTGCTATCAATCATG